>Ga0209458_1000310_pt1 | contig 19199 bp, 17 predicted proteins | sample WorMetLIZAISLAND_FD_187411 | JGI IMG/M metagenome (GOLD analysis project Ga0209458, IMG submission 187411) | Marine gutless worms symbiont microbial communities from Max Planck institute for Marine Microbiology, Germany - Inanidrilus manae... ...
GCGAGGGAATCCCAAAACGCCTCCGATATCGCAAGAAACCAAGGGCACAACTCCCGGTTTTCTGCAATTCGGAATACTTGGGAAAGCCGAAATCCGCCACCCAATCAGGACGTTAGGGGTTGTTCACGGACGACCGGGTAGCAGCGTCTCGACGCGGGCCTGGCGGCCGGACCGGAGTTTTTTCCCCGGCGCCGGCCGTACCACCGATTGGTAGATTGCTGTCGGTCCGCCTTCAAGAAAGGTTGAAGGCCGAACGGATATCGTCGACGAGGTCGGTGCGTTCCCATGAGAAACCGCCGTCGCCGTTGGGGATTCGGCCGAAATGGCCGTAGGCGGCAGTCTGTTCGTAGATGGGTCGGCTCAGTTCCAGATGTTCACGAATGCCGCGCGGCGACAGGTCGACCAACTCCTGGAAGACATCGGCGAGCTTGTCTTCTTCATTGTTCTTGCCGGTCTCGTGCATGTTGACGTAGAGCGACAACGGCTTCGAAACACCGATGGCATAGGCCAGCTGGATTGTGCAGGCCCTGGATAGGCCGGAGGCGACGACGTTCTTGGCGAGGTAGCGGCAGATATAAGCCGCCGAGCGGTCGACCTTTGTCGGGTCCTTGCCAGAAAATGCCCCGCCACCGTGTGGTGCGGCGGCGCCATAGGTGTCGACGATGATCTTGCGCCCGGTGAGGCCGGCGTCTCCGTCGGGACCACCGATGACGAAACGGCCGGTCGGGTTGACGTAGAATTCTTCCTCGGGGCACATCCAATCTTCGGGTAATGACTTTTCAACGTAAGGACGGACGATTTCGCGGACGTCGTCCTGGCTGAGGTTCTCGTCGTGCTGGGTCGAGACGACAACCGATGTGGCGCCGACCGGACGGTCCTGGACGTACCTCAACGTCACCTGGCTTTTCGAATCGGGACCGATGCCGGGCAAGTCGCCCGCATGCCGCGCTTCGGCGAGGCTCTTCAAGATAAGGTGCGAGTAGTGAATGGGCGCCGGCATCAACACGTCAGTCTCGTCACAGGCATAGCCGAACATCAGGCCCTGGTCGCCGGCACCTTCGTCCTTATTGCCGGCAGCATCAACGCCTTGCGCGATATCGACCGATTGTTTATGGACGTGCACCTGCACTTCCGAATTCTCCCAATGGAAGTTCTCTTGATCATAGCCGATGTCCTTGATGGCGCGGCGTGCGGCGGCCTCCATTTGATCCTTGGTGATGTCCTGGGAACAGCGGGTCTCTCCGGCCAGGACAATCAAATTCGTGGTCACCATGGTCTCGACGGCGACACGCGAAACCGGGTCGGCATCCAAATAGAGGTCGACGATGGCATCGGAGACACGGTCGCAGACCTTGTCCGGGTGTCCCTCGGAAACGGATTCGCTGGTAAAGAGAAAATCTGATTTATGCACGTTCAAACCCTCTGGTCATGATGTTCAATCCAATTGGACCGAGGGCCTCAACGTCTGATCGTCGTTGGAAAGAGCCCACTTAGCGCCATTGTTTACGTGGTGGCAAGCGGTCCAAATCCATCCACGGCCGCGCGCTGGCGAGCGGCGGTCGTTTTTGGCAAGGTTTGCAGAACCCGTCAAGGTCAATGAGCACCTTGGTGTTTCGAAGTATCTGTTCACAGCTCTAACTGGTATCGCCGGGCGGGCCTCTTTACGCTCCGTCAACCTCCGGAAGCTAAGCAGCCTTCCGGCGAAACACCAGCGAAAATGCCAGCACGGAAACCAAAATCACCGCCGTGATCCAGTCGCCCCAAAGTCCGTAGGGCGGCGTCGTGGAAAGGCGCTCCGGCAGGCGGCTGTCGAGTATCCCTTGTTGGCCGAGATCAAGGCGTTCGGTAATACGGCCGTAGGGGTCGGTGACGACGGAAATGCCCGTGTTGGCGACACGGACCAGAGGAATACCCATTTCGATGGATCTCAAGCGTGCCGCTGCCAAATGCTGATACGGCCCCGCCGACTTGCCGAACCAGGCGTCGTTGGTGACATTCAAAAGCCAAGCCGGCGCCGTCCCCAGTGCCGTGACCTCTGCCGGGAAGATCACTTCGTAGCAGATCAGCGGCGCGACCGGTGGCAACCCGGGAATGTCGAGGATCGGCGAGCCAGCACCCGGCGAAAAATCGACCTGCCCCGCCGTTAGTTTGGAGAACCCGAACATACCGCGCATCGGCACGTATTCTCCGAAGGGCACCAGATGTACCTTGTCATAGGTAGCACTGAGCGTGCCGCCAGCATCAATGACGTGAAGACTGTTAAAGTATGCAGGCCCCTGTTCGCCGCCGAGTTCACCGCGCGGCGCACCGGTAATCAGGTGCCCGCCTTCTGGCGCGACGCTTCCGAGCAGCCGGGTCAGGGGCGGATCGTGAGACAGGTTGAATGGAACCGCCGTCTCGGCCCATATGATATGGGTCGGCAGTTCACCGGACGCCGCCGGACGCCGGCTCAGGTCGATCTGCGTTTTCACGTGCGAGGCGCGGAGTTCTGCTTTCCACTTGAGGTGCTGGGGAATGTTCGGCTGTACGAGGCGCAGGCGAACACCGTCGACCCAGGTCGGCTCGGCCGCCGACAAACGCCAAATACCGGCCGCGAACACCAGCGCCAACAGACCGCAACCGGCGGCAACCGTTGCCCACCGCCGCGCGGGCGGCGCTTCTTCGAATAAAGCGAGGGGGCATGTGGCTGAAATCAAGGTCAGCAGACCCAGCAGATAGACGCCGCCGAAGCCGACGAACTGGACCATGGCGTCAGACCTGTCCCAGACGGTGCCGACGAGGTTCCATGGCAATCCGGTGAAAACCCAGCCGCGGAGCCATTCGGAGGCGGTCCACAAACCGGCGAACAATAAGATCTTGCCGGTCGCCGACAGATCCAAACGGCGGGCACCGAGCCAATGTAGATACGCCACGGTTCCAGGGAAAAGACCGAGTCCGGCGGCAAGCGCAGCGACCGCAACCGGCGCCAATAGGCCATAGGTGGCCGCGTCTACGAGAAAGGCGTGGGCGATCCAATAGAAGCCGACCGCGAAATGGCCGACCCCGAACCACCATCCGGACGCAAATGCGGAGCGTGCACGACCCGCCGCACCGATGGCCAGCAGTAGTCCCGAAAAACCCGGTACGACCAACACAAACCAGTTCCAGGGCGGTAGTGCGAAAGCAGACAGGGCGCCCAACAAAAGAACCGCGAGCCAACGGCGCCAGCCAACCAGGCGGCCGAAATGGTGGGCAAGGTTTTGAAGGGTCCGGCGGTCAGGTTGAGTCATCGTGGCGGCCGGTCGTTCCGGCGGTTTTCGAAAGGTTCAGGTGCGAGCGATTTTCGACGGCCGCTTCTTGGCGGGTTTTTTCATACGGAGCCGGCGGATGTGGCGAGGGTCCGCGTCGAGGACTTCGAACTCCAGACCCGAGGGATGGCGGATCAATTCTCCTCGGATGGGAACGCGCCCGGCCAGGGAAAAGACGAGACCGCCCAGGGTATCCAGGTCTTCGCGCTCTTCTTCGGACAGGATCTCGCCGAACTCGTGCTCCAACGCCTCGGTCGTCAGCCGGGCGTCGGCGATATAGCTTCCATCCGAAGTCTTGATCGGGTGGGGTTCCTCGGACCTGTCGTGCTCGTCCTCGATTTCACCGACGATCTCCTCAACCAAGTCCTCGATCGTGACCAGGCCGTCGACGCCGCCATATTCGTCGACGACCAGCGCCATGTGCGAGCGCGACACGCGCATTTCCAGCAACAGTTCCAAAACTTGCATGGACGGCGCGACGAAAAGTACATTCCGTATGATCTTGTCCGGCGAGAACTCCGCCTCCTTGCCGCGCCAAGCGAGTACGTCCTTGGCGTGAATGAACCCGATGGCGTCGTCGAGCGTCTCCTTGAAAACCGGCAACCGCGAGTGACCTTCCCGGGTGATCAAATCGATGATTTCCGTTAGTGCCGTATCCTCGTCGATGGCGATGATATCGGCACGTGGGACCATCACGTCGTGAACGTCGCGGCTCCTCAATTCCAGAATATTGGCGAGCAGGGCCCGTTCTTCGGCGGTAATCGGAACTTCCGACTCCTCACGTTCCTCCAACAACTCCTCGAGGGTATCACGCGGCGAAGAATCACCGTTGCCGAACCGCAGGATCGACCGCAGCCACTTCCCGGGGCCCGGAGCGGCGGTTCCGGTCTCGATTTCCGGACTCTCGATCTTGTCGCGTGCCGCCGGATCGTTCATGAACTCGTCCCAGCAGCGGGATTCGGGCCCGTTCCCCGGTAAGGATCGGCGATGCCCAGCGCGGCGAGGGTGTCCATTTCCAACTTTTCCATTACAGCTGCATCATCGTCGTCGATATGGTCGAAACCGAGGAGGTGCAGCATACCATGCACGACCATGTGTGTGAGATGGTCGGCCACGGACTTGCCTTCGGCAATCGCCTCGCGCTCAACGGTCTCGTAGGCGACGATGATGTCTCCGAGCAAAACTGGTGCTTCCCTGGGCAGGGTCTCGACGTCGTCGACATCGAGTGACGCAAAGGAAAGGACATTGGTCGGCCGATCGCTGTCGCGGTATTCCCGATTGAGCTCACGGATGCGGTCATCGCAGGTCAAGGCGATGCTGGCTTCGTAGGATCGTTCACCGAAGGCGCCGTCTTTAAAAAGCAACGGCGCCAAGGCAAATGCGGCATCGGCGGCCGCCACGCAAAGCCCGATAGGGTCCGCCGGCAGGGCATACCAATTGTCGAACTCGACCGTGACGTCGGTTTTCAGGTGGTCCCCGCCTTGCGCCCGAGCGGGTTCAATCTCGTGGCGCTGAGTTTTTCTCATCCCCGTCCGGCTCCGATTCGTAGCGTGCGCCCGCGCGCCGCCTCGTTTCGACTTGCGTGTAGGCGTTGACGATACGGGTCACCAGCGGATGGCGGACGACATCGCCGGTCCCGAAGGTGATGAACCGAACGCCTTTGACCTCCTGCAGGGTCTCCATGGCGTCCCTGAGGCCGGAGCGTATTCCCCGGGGCAGATCGACCTGACTGAGATCGCCTGTGATTACCATCCGCGAGTTCTCGCCCAGCCGGGTCAGGAACATCTTCATCTGCACGGCGGTGGTATTCTGTGCTTCGTCCAGTATGACGAAGGCGTTGGCCAAGGTTCGGCCCCGCATGAAGGCCAGCGGCGCCACCTCGATCTCGCCGTTTTCCAGACGTTTGACGACTTGTTGGGCGGGCAGCATGTCGTAGAGCGCATCGTAGAGCGGCCGTAAATAGGGGTCGACTTTTTCGCGCATGTCGCCGGGCAGGAAACCCAATTGTTCACCGGCTTCGACGGCGGGACGCGACAGAATGATGCGGTCAACATCACCACGCACCAGCAACTCGACGGCCTTGGCCACGGCCAGGTAGGTTTTGCCGGTTCCGGCCGGCCCCTGGCCAAACACGAGCTCAGCGGCGTCGATCGCGCGCAAATACTCGGCCTGCAGGGGCGAACGCGGCGAGATTTTCCGGTTGCGCGTCGTAACGGTGACGTTGACGTCTTCGACACGACCGTTCGGCGCCTTGGCCATTCGGAGCGCGCCATCGACCTCGGATTGATCGAGCGGCAATCCCTTTTCGAGCCGCCCGTAGAGGTTGTCGAGGACGTCGCAAGCCGCGGTGACGGCCGAGTCGTCACCCGAAAAGGTGACCTCGTTTCCCCGGGCATGTGCGGTTACACCGAGGACTTGTTCGACGCGGGCCAGGTGGGCATGGTGGGAACCGAACAATTGCATGGCGAGGCCGTTGTCCTCATAGGCCCGTTTTGCCGACGGCGCCTTGCCGGTCCGGCCATTGGGCGGCGACTTCAGTTTCTGCGATCGCGTCGCCACAAGCCGAATTTCCTTTCCTGGTCCGGACCGTCCCATTGGCCGGCAAACCGGGCACCGAGGCTGTTGCCATGCGCCGACGTGATTTCGAGATCGACGAAGGTCCCAATCGCCGCATCTGGAGCGTCGACGTGAACGGCCTGCATAAAGGGACTGCGCCCGACCAGCTGGCCCGGATGACGCCCGGCGCCGTCGAGTAGAACCGACATGACGATGCCGACGCAGGCCTCGTTGAAAGCGCGCTGCTGGCGGTTCAAACGGTCTGGCAACACCTTTAAGCGTTCGGCCTTGACGGCTTCGGATACCTGCCCAGCAAGCGCTGCCGCCGGCGTCCCGGGCCGTGTGCTGTATTTGAAGGAATAGGCCTGGATGAACCCAATATCGTCGACCAGCGCAAGGGTTTGTTCGAAATCGCGACCAGTCTCGCCGGGAAACCCGACGATAAAATCGGACGACAACGCAATATCGCCACGCGCTTTACGCAGTCTGTCTACGAGTTGGCGGTAATCGTCGGCGTTATGGCGCCGGTTCATAGCTTTCAGGATTCGATCCGAGCCGGATTGCACCGGAAGGTGAATGAAGGGTGCCAAGGCCGGAATATCGCGGTGGGCGGCGATCAGTTCGTCATCCATGTCGGCCGGATAAGAGGTCGTATAACGGATACGCTCGAGCCCATCGATCTCCGCCAAGGCTTCGATCAGGCGACCGAGTCCCCACGTCTTTCCTTGCGCCTCACCGTGGTAGGCGTTGACGTTCTGTCCGAGGAGCGTGATTTCACGGATACCAGCGTCGACCATACCGCGCGCCTCGTCGAGGACCTGGCGCACCGGGCGGGAATATTCCGCGCCTCGCGTATAGGGAACGACACAGAAAGTACAAAACCTGTCGCAGCCCTCCTGAACCGTCAGAAATGCCGAATAGGCGCCCTTGTGTCCAGGCGCCGGCAAAGAATCGAATTTTGAGCGTGACGGGAAATCCGTATCCAGAACGCGGCCTGAATTGCGATGTGCTTTGGCGATCATCTCCGGCAAACGGTGGTAGGTCTGCGGCCCGAAAACCAGATCCACGTAGGGTGCGCGCCGAAAAATCTCTTCCCCTTCCGCTTGCGCCACACAACCACCGACGGCGAGAACCATTCGCTCGCCCCGCTTTTCATGCTGGTCCTTTTCGACGCGCAGCCGGCCTAAATCCGAATAGACCTTCTCGACCGCCTTTTCACGGATATGGCAAGTGTTGAGGATCACAAGGTCAGCGGTTTCCGCATCATCGCAAAGCTCATAGCCAAGCGGAACCAGGACGTCGGCCATGCGTTCCGCGTCATAGACATTCATCTGGCAACCGAAGGATTTTATGTGGAGCTTTTTCAACGATCCATTCTTCACGGCGCGCTGGTCACGCGCGACCCGATGAGGGTTCGACGATCCATTTTTGCAGCAATCGATTGCACCGTCCGCACGTCAACCTGCAGAGACCACGGATACGGTGATAGGTAGCACCCGCCGAATTCATGTCAAGCGTAGAGGCGATCAAGGTTCATGAGCCATCGGCGTCGATGGGCACGCAGTAAAGTTCGAGACGATGACCGACCAGTTTCATACCATGTTTCTTGGCGATCTGCTGCTGCAGTTTCTCGATTTCGTCGTTCTTGAATTCGATGACGTGGCCGGATTTCATGTCGATCAGATGATCGTGGTGTTCATCCGTGATTTCCTCGTAGCGGGCCCGCCCGTCGCCGAAGTCGTGTCGTTCGATGATCCTAGCTTCTTCGAATAATCGGGCCGTGCGGTAGACAGTAGCGATCGAGATCCGCGAATCCAATACGCTTGCCCGCTTGTAGACCTCCTCCACATCCGGATGATCGGATGCATCCGAAAGAACGCGGGCGATGATTCGCCGCTGTTCGGTCATCTTCATGCCTTTTTCGACACAGATTTGTTCTATTCTCGAAGACGTCATTGCCGTTCCCGCGTTTGGACTCCCCCGTCATCAACGCGCAGTATAACCTTTGGCTTTAAACGCCACAATCACAGGCGAGAACTGGGCTTTGCCAAAGCACACCGTCCAGTGTCACGGCAATGGCCTGCTGACGCAATCAACCCTTTTTTCTCGGCTTGGTTCCCAGGCCGATCTTTTTGGCCAGATTGGAACGGTGTTTCGCGTAGTTCGGCGCCACCATAGGATAATCCGAGGGCAAGCCCCACCTTTCCCGGTATTGTTCTGGCGACATGTTGTAAGCGGTTTTCAGATGCCTTTTCAACATCTTCAGTTTTTTACCGTCTTCGAGACAGACGATGTAGTCCGGAAAGATCGATTTCTTGATGGCGACCGCAGGTTTTGGCCGTTCCGGTTCGCCATGGCTGGTGCCGACACTTGCGAGTGTCGCGTAGACGTCGCATATCAGTTTGGAAAGATCCGCAGGTGTAAGGGTGTTGTTTTCGGCATGTGCGGCAACGATCTCGGTGGTAAATTCGAGAAGCTCGCTTTGGCTAGGTTTGTCACCCATGAAAACTGACCCTTAATACTAAACTAAATTTCGACGCAAAGATCAGAACTTTGTCTTCTGATTTCTAGTTCTTTCTTAATTTCCCTATGACTTTACTTATATATTAGAAACGAAATTGTAATCAAGGCAATAAACACCAGAAACCATGGACAAAACCTCTCACCATGACGCCGATCAGTTTATTGATATAACGGGCGACGTGTGCCCAATGACTTTTGTCAGAACCAAGCTTAAAATCGAATCCATGGGCCCTGGCCAGGTTCTCGAGGTCCGGCTCCAAGGCCAGGAACCGCTCGAAAACGTGCCCCGTTCTGCCGTAGAGCACGGACATACGGTCTTGTCCCTGGAGCCGGAAGAGCCGGGCGTTCCTGCCAATGGGGTCCACCATCTATTTATAAGAAAAAGCGATACCTGACCGCTCGTACCCGTTTGCCGTGTGGTTCCGGCTCACGGTCGCAAACGACCGCCGTTTTTAGGGACGACAGCGTCGGGCTGCCTTAGGTAGAGAGGCGCCGGCGGCGGTGGCATTTCGCCCGGTCGCCAGCGCCGTGCGGCAATGGCCGCCACGGTCGCGGCCTTCGGAATCCCGTCCGATCGGCCGACAACACAATTTACGTCGGCCGACTTCAACAGTGCCGCCGCCGCCGCCGCCGCATCGCCGATCACCGTCAGTCCCGCACTTCCCGATATCGCCGAAACCCGTTCGGCAAGCGCGTTAGGGGCGATCGCTTCCGGGGATCCCAGCACCGCCAAGCCTGGCCCGAAACACTGAATGAACAGATCGTCCCGTTTGGAATCGAGGGCGACAACCAGGCTGCCCTCGGCCTCTGAACTGAGGGCCCCTTCGGCGACGGCTTCGGTGGTCGTCACCCCAAGGCAAGGCACGCTAAGCGCCAGGGCCATACCCCGCGCCGTCGCCAGACCAATTCTGAGGCCGGTAAAGGCGCCCGGCCCGATCGTCACTCCGATGGCATCGAGCTCCACCGGCTCGGTTCCGCACGCCGCCATCACGCTCTCGACCATCGGCACCAGCGCTTCCGATTGTCCGCGGGCCATGGTTTCGAAACGCGCAGCAACCGTGGTATCGCCGACGCGCACGGCCGCCGAACAGCCGAACGTCGCCGTGTCCATCGCGAGGACCCGCGGCCTATCCCTCAAAGGCGTCTCCAGTTCGATCAAACGATACCCCAAATCCTGACTTTTTCTTTTGTCTTCATGAGCTTGCCAGGAATAGGGCGGTTTCTTGCCTGGCGTTGGCAGAAGTATGCCATTTGTGTACGGTGGGAAAAGACAGAAGTGAAATAGCGTCGATCGGCACGGCCGTGCGCAGCGGAGGAAGCGGAATGAAGTTGTTTCAGAGGACCGTCGTGGGATGGGTTCGATGCATCGTCTCGGTTGGCCTGCTGACGGGCGCCGGGTGGTTTGGCCCGATGTTCGCGTCGCAGGCCCATGCCGGCTCCTCGGCGGTCGTCATCATGTATCACCGCTTCGGCGAAAGCGATCACCCGACGACCAACACCACCATCGAGCAGCTTGACGCCCATATCGAGGAACTTAATACCGGCGATTATTCCGTCCTGCCCCTGCCCGAGATCATCGACGCGATCCGGAACAAACGTCCGCTCCCCGATAGGACCGTCGGCATCAGCATCGATGATGCCTACCGCTCCGTCTACGAAGTCGCCTTTCCGCGCTTCAAGGCGGCCGGCTTTCCGTTCACCGTTTTTGCCGCAACCGGACACCTGGACCAGCGGTCCTCGAGCTTCTTGAATTGGGACCATATCCGTGAAATGCGGGACTCCGGAGTTACGATCGGTCACCACACGGTCACCCACCTGCACATGCCGAGAGCGTCGCTTGAGAAGAACACTGCGGAGATCGTGCTTGCGGCTAAGCGGTTTGAGACAGAACTGGGTTCAATACCGCGCCTGTTCGCTTATCCTTATGGCGAGACCAGCGGCGAAATCGCCAAAATGGTGGAGGGTCAGGGATTTGCCGCCGCTTTTGGGCAACATTCCGGCGTCATCGGCAGCATGCGCGATCTGTATTACCTGCCGCGGTTCGCCATGAACGAAAAATACGGTGACCTTGCCCGGTTCCGCCTGGCAGCAAACGCACTGCCGTTGCCGATTTCCGACTTTACGCCTGCTGATCCGGTGGTTGGTGAGGGCAATCCGCCGGCGGTTGGTTTTACCGTCGGGCCCGGGGTCGATACCTTGCAGCGGTTGAACTGTTTCGCCTCGCACGAAGGCCGGGCGCGGCTCGAACGGTTGGGACTAATCCGCTTCGAAGTGCGATTCGAAAAGGTTTTTCCGAAAGGGCGGACGCGTTTGAATTGCACCTTGCCGACGGGCAACGGCCGTTGGCGTTGGCTCGGCTTCCAGTTCGTGCGGCCTTGAGAGCGCGGAGGGTGCCTAGGTCGCGGGCCTACGTCACCGGTTTTTTTCTTACGTCACCGGTTTCTTTCTATTGTCGCCCTGTAACCGCGCGCCGTCGAAGCGCCGAAGTTTGTTGACGATGATGATCGAACGGATCGTCTTGACATAACCCTGGCCGCGCTCCGAATAGCGGGTCAAGGTCTTGGTCAGCGCCATGCCATCAAGCTTTTCAACCTGTTTTCTAAGGTCCGCCCTCAGGCTCCTCAGTTCCCGATAGGCCCGGTGCGAATTGAGATTGCGCGCGTAAGCGCGCACCGATGCCAGCAAGTCCTTGAAGATCTTGACCTTGTGACGCTTCCCGGCGTCCCGTCTGGTGGGCACGATGCCTTGGCTGTTCCCGAAGGTCCATTCACCAAACATGGCGTTGCCTTCGCGGACGAACCGTGACGTCCCCCAGCCGCTCTCTTCGGCGGCCTGGGCTAGGGCCAATGACGGTGGAATGACATCGACCCGCTTGATCAGTTCGTCGATGTCGCCTCTTTTGGCCCGGTATTGTTCGGCCATCACGATCAACCACAGACGGTCGATCGGGCCCAGTTCCTTGCCGGTGCGCAGACGGTTGCGCAGGTCCCAGAGACGCCTGCGGTCGGCCAATACCTCTTCGTTGACCTGAAGGACGAGCGGCAGGACCGTTTTGAAGAAAAGCGCCTTGCGTTTGGGGACCTCGCGGATGTCGCCGAGATCGTTCGGCAGGCTGGCCAGGAAGACACGGGGAACCGGAGTCCCTTTTTCACCGACCGACTTGAGGTCGTAGCCCAGATTCTCGAATGTCTTGTCCAGGTTTGCCGCTGTCTCGAGGGGTGTGGGAACCCGTTTCCGTCCGGGCGTACGGACATGGACGGCCGGCAACAGAGCCTCCGAGCCGCGTGCCTTGACCGGAAGGAACCCAGCGGCGCCGGCGACATCCATGTCACGCAGCACCAGCTCCAACTCCGCTTTCGGAGCCGCCGTCGTGCTCTCGGGTGGTTTGACCACGGCGAGCACAGCAAGGCCGCCGACAAGGCCTGCAGCGAAAATTAACGCACTTCGTTCAAACACTCGTTCCATCGACCATCCCATTCGTTCACAGCGCTCGTCAAACCGCACGTGAAGCGGTTTGCGGCTAGATCCGACATGTTCATTTTTGGATTTTTCGCCCGTTCAGTTCCCCCAATAGAACCTAACGGAACCAGCGGCCGGTATCGAGCACATCCCGCGAAAAAATTCAAGATGCTGCGGTGCAAAAAATCAATGTTGCGTCGCAAAATCTTATGCGGCGGTGCGTCATTACTCGACGGCGCGAACCTCGGTAACTTCCGGTACGTAGTAGCGAAGCATGTTTTCGATGCCGTGCTTGAGAGTCGCTGTGGAACTCGGACACCCGGCGCAGGCGCCCTGCATGTGCAGGTAGACGATGCCGTTCTCGAAGCCTTTGTAGATGATGTCGCCGCCGTCCTGGGCAACGGCCGGACGGACCCGGGTGTCGATCAACTCCTTGATTTGACGAACGGTTTCGTCGCCCTCGGCGTCGTCACCAGCCATGTCGGCGGCGGTCCCTTCGATGACCGGTCGGCCCGATTGAAAGTGCTCCATGATGGCACCGAGAATCAGTGGCTTCATCATGTCCCAGTCCTTGTCCTCGGATTTCGTCACCGTGATGAAATCAGAGCTCAGAAACACACCCTTAACGCCATCAGTGGCGAATAGGCTGGTCGCCAAAGGCGATGGACCGGCCTCCTCGACGGACATGAAATTGGCCGTTCCGGATCCCATGACCGTGCGTCCGGGAAGAACTTTCAGCGTCGCCGGATTCGGCGTGTTTTCCGTTTGAATGAACATTTCTAACCTCTTCTTGCTTTCCCGGTTCCCGTCGCCCCGGAGCACCATGCGAGATCCCGCCAATCGGGTTTTATCTAAATGGTCTGCTATCGAGCCCGGATCAACCCTTTGCGGTCGCACTGCGCTTTCCGCCCGGTTACGGTCGCACGGCCACCAGTATAATCGATCCGGGCCGCCGATGGGAGGACGAAGACCGATCGAGGACCCGGGCCAGGCCCCTTGTGTCAAACACCCAAGAAGCCGACGACCTTATGGATCTCTTTGAGTATGGGCTGGGCGGTGGCGTCGGCCCGCTCCGCGCCCTGCCCTAGGATGGCGTCGATTTGGTCCGGTGCGGCGAGCAGCCGCCTCAATTCGTCCTGGATCGGGCCAAGGCGGGCAACGGCCAAATCGGCCAGTGCCGGCTTGAACACACCGAAACCCTGACCGCCGAACTCCTCAAGGACCATGTCGACGGGCTTGTCGTCCAAGGCCGCATAAATCCCGACCAGGTTTGCTGCTTCCGGCCTTGCGACCAGTCCGGCGGCCTCGCTGGGCAAGGGTTCGGGGTCGGTTTTTGCCTTGCGGATCTTGCGCGCGATGGTATCGGCATCGTCGGTCATGGTGATGCGCGACGCATCCGACGGGTCCGATTTGCTCATCTTCGCGATGCCGTCCTTCAAGGACATGACGCGCGTCGCCTCGCCGAAGATCAATGGTTCGACGACGGGGAAGAAATCGACCTTGAAATCGTGGTTGAACTTCTGAGCGATGTCGCGGGTCAATTCCAAATGCTGTTTCTGGTCCTCGCCGACCGGCACGTGGGTCGCCTTGTAGGCCAAGATGTCGGCCGCCATCAGGTTCGGATAGGCATAGAGCCCGACCGAGGCCCGTTCCTTGTTCTTGCCGGCCTTCTCCTTGAACTGAGTCATGCGGTCGAGCCAGCCGAGCCGCGCCACGCAATTGAAGATCCAGGCCAGTTCGGCATGAGCCGACACCTGACTCTGGTTGAAGATGATGTTGCGTTTCGGGTCAACGCCGGCGGCGATCATTGCGGCGGCCACCTCGCGGGTATTGGCACGCAGATCTTGCGGGTCCTGCCACATGGTGATGGCGTGCAAATCGACGACACAAAAGATACAGTCATATTCGTCCTGTAGACGGACCCAGTTGCGGATGGCGCCGAGATAGTTGCCGAGATGGAGGTTTCCGGTCGGCTGAACGCCGGAGAATATCCGTTTCATGGGAGCACCCCTGGTCGAAGTCTGTTCCGTCTGTGCCTGAGGATCGGGCGCCGTGTTATGGCCCGGCGGGGCGAAGCGGTCAAGCCGCCTCGCTCGGGCGCCGGCGAAGCTCGGCCAGATCCCGCCAACTGGCGGCACCGAGCAGCTGCGCAAGGATGGCAAATAGACCGACACCACCGAGCACCAACAGAGCAAGGGCGCCGATGCGCGTTGCGTCACCGCCTTCCAGCATCGGCGCCAGGCCCTGGGCGCCGAAAGCGAGGGCGAGGGCCATCAGGAGAGAGGCTACGGTGATTCGCGGTACGCGGATATTGAGCCGGGAGTCGGTGCTCAAGTGGCCGCGTCCGCGCAATACCCAGGCCAGGGCGAGGGCGTTGATCCATGCCGACAGCGAAGACGCCAGAGCGATACCGATGTGCCCCCAAAACTGCATCAGGATCAGGTTGAGTAGGATATTGACGACCATGGCGACGGCGGCGATGCGGACCGGTGTTACGGTATCCTCACGGGCGAAAAACCCAGGCGTCAGAACGCGAATCAACACGTAGGCCGGCAAGCCGGTCGCGTAGGCGGCCAGCGCCGCCGCCGTCGCCGCCGAAGCCGTCTTGTCGAAAGCGCCGCGCTCGAAGAGCACCGAAACGATGGGGTCGGGAATGGCGACCAACGCCGCCGCCGCCGGCAGTGTCAGTAGGAAAGCGAACTCGAGACCGCGGTTCTGATTGTGCATGGCAGCCGCGGTGTCACCTGCGGAAAGCTGTCGCGACAGGGTCGGCAACAAGGCGGTGCCAACGGCGACACCGACGACACCGAGCGACAATTGGGTGACGCGGTCGGCATAATAGAGATACGAGACGGCGCCATCCGCCACCAGCGAGGCGAGGATGGTACCGATCAAGAGGTTGATCTGATAGAGGCTGGCGCCGAACACGACGGGCAGAATGCGCCGCCCGAGCAACCGCACCTTTGCCGATAACCGGGGGCGGACGAGGCGCACGGATAAGCCCTCGCGGCGGCAGCTGTAGACCAGCCAGACAAACTGAACGATACCGGCTACCGTCACGCCCCAGGCGAGGACATGGCCGGGCGTTGCGCCGAAACCGGCGAAGCCAAGGAGCGCCGCGATCAAGGTGAGGTTGAGCAGCACCGGGGCGGCCGCCGCCGCGGCGAAACGGTGCAGCGAATTGAGGACACCTGACTGCAGGCTGACCAAGGAAATAAAGAAGAGATATGGAAAGGCGATACGCGACAGTTCGGTGGCCAGTTCCATCTTGCCGGCCACCGCATCGAAGCCGGGCGCTAGCACGTACATGGCCCAGGGCATGACGATCTCGATCAAGGCGACGAACAGCGCCAGGCCAATGGCGAGCACCGTGAAGGCCTGGTCGGCGAAGCGTTTCGCCGCATCGCGCCCTTCGGTTTCCAGAAGTCCTGAAAAGATGGGGACAAAGGCGGCGCTGAAGGCGCCTTCGGCGAACAACCGCCTGAACAGGTTGGGGAAGCGGAAGGCGACGAAAAAGGCGTCGGCCACGGTTCCGGCGCCCAAAAAATTTGCGATCAGGATATCGCGGATGAACCCGAAGACCCGGCTCAACAGCGTGAAGGCGCCGACCGTCGAAATGGCACGTATCAAACTCATGGTGCCTCGGTACCGCAGCAATGTGGTCGGCAGAAGGCAGGGCAGGACGCGAAACCGATTTCCGCGACCCTATTCCGCGGCGGCGGCATCGTTTCCTGATGAGTTGTTTCGCGCCTTGGATTTCCGGCTTGCCGGTTTGCGGCCCTTGTCCCTGCCGGAGCCATCCTTACCGTTTCCTTTTGCCGGGTCTTCGATGGCCGCCAGGAGGGCACTTCGGATCGACTTGGTTTTGGTTTCACCCTCCACCTTGAGACCGAATATGTCCTTGACGTAGAAGACATCGACCGCCCGTTCCCCGTAAGTCGAGATATGGGCGCTCGAGATTTGTAGGCCGTTCTCGCTGAGGGCGCGGGTCACGTCATAGAGGAACCCAGCGCGGTCGCGGCCGTTGATTTCGATAACGGTGTGATTTCTGCTGGCCTTGTTGTCGATGAGGACCCGGGGCGGCACCCGAAATACCTGGGTGCGGCTGGGAAGCGCGCGTTCCCGGGCGCTGGCGATCTCTCGGGCCGGATTGATGCGCCCGCGAACGGCATCCTCGATCCTTTTCTCCAACCGCGCCACATCGCCGCCGACACCGAAAGCGTTGCCGTCGGTGTTTTGGATACAGAAGGTGTCGAGGGCCATCCCGTTGGTCAGGGTCTGCACTTTGGCATCGACGATCGAGGCGCCAGACAGTGACATGGCGCCGGCGATGGCAGCGAAGAGGCCGGAATGATCCGGTGCGTAAACGATGATTTCGCTGGCGTCACGTTCGGGCATGGCATGGCATTCGATCTCCAACGCCTCGCCGGAGGCGGCCGAACGTCGGATCAGATGGGCGTGGCGCAAGTGTGTCTCGGTGTTGAGGCTCAACCAGTATCCCTTATGCCCCAGCACCAGATGGTTGGCTATTTCCTTTTCCGTCCAGTCTTTCAGTTCGAGCCGAAGCCGCTCCTGGGCCTGGGCGACCCGGTCTGTGCGCGCCGCTTCCGTGCTGTCGCCGGCGAGAACCTCGAGGGCGCGCCAATACAGCTCACGCAACAAGCCCGCCTGCCATTCATTCCAAACACCCGGACCGACGGCGCGGATGTCGGCGACGGTGAGGATGAGGAGAAGACGCAGGCGTTCCGGCGATTGCACGAGCTCAACAAAATCCGAAACCGTTTTGGGGTCGTCGATGTCACGCTTGAACGCGGTGCGGCTCATGGCCAGGTGCTCGAGGACCAGCCACGACACGGTCTCCGTTTCCCAGGCCGTCAGTCCGAACCGGGGGCCCAGCTTAAGTGCGATCTCTGCGCCGATCTCGGAATGGTCGCCGCCGCGGCCCTTGGCGATGTCGTGGAGCAGAACTGCCGTATAGAGGACTCGGCGCGATTGTACTTTGCCGATGACCGCATGAGAAACCGGATGGTCCTTTTCCAAGCGGCCCGTTTCGATGCCGTAAAGGATTCCGATGGCCCGAATGGTGTGCTCGTCGACGGTGTAGACGTGATACATATCGTACTGCATCTGGGCCACCACCCGGCCGAAATCGGGAACGAAACGACCGAAAACACCGGCCTCGTTCAATCGCATCAGGGTGACTTCCGGATCGGGCCCGGCCAACATCTCCATGAACAACCGATTGGCGTCCGCGTCGCCTCGCAGCTTAGCGTTGATCAGTTTAAGGTTTTGCGTGACCGCGTGCAGCGCCTCGGGATGGATGTCGAGGCCGTGCTTCTGGGCTAGATGGAACAGCTGCAACAGCTTGATCGGCTGGCGCTGGAAATCGTCATCGGTTTCCACGTTGAGGCGTCCGCCGTCGACGCGGAACCCCTCGACGGCCTTGCGGCGGAAGCGGAAATTGTCGAACCAGGCGGCGGCGCGCTTTTTCTTATGTTGCTCTTCGAGGACGGCGCAAAGGATCCGGGTCAGATCGCCGATGTCCTTGGCGACCAGAAAGTAATGTTTCATGAAGCGCTCGACGCCGCGCGTCCCGGCCCGGTCGCGGTACCCCATGCGCTGGCCGATCTCGTCTTGGACATTGAACGTCAGGCGCTCTTCCGGACGACCGACCAGATAGTGAAGGTGGCAACGGACCGTCCACAGGAACTTGGACGCCTTGGCGAAACGCCGCGCGTCCTCCTCGGTCATCACACCGTTGGCGACGAGGTCATCGACGCCCTCGGCCTTGTACAGGTATCTGGTGATCCAATAGAGGGTCTGGAGGTCCCTGAGTCCGCCCTTGCCTTCCTTGACGTTGGGCTCCAGCACGTAGCGGGTGTCGCCCATGCGTTCGTGCCGGGCATCGCGTTCGGCGAGCTTGGCCTCGACGAACTGAGGCCCTGACGGGGCTACGACTTCTGTCGCGAACCGCTCCTGGAAATCCCGGAACAAAGGTTCGTTTCCCCAGAGCCAGCGCGCCTCCAAAAGACTGGTTCGGATGGTCATGTCGTCGCGGGCCAGGCGCAGGGTCTCTTCGACCGACCGCGTCGCGTGCCCGACTTTCAATCCGATGTCCCACAATGTGTAGAGGGTGAACTCGACGACCTGCTCGGAATGGGCCGTCAGCTTATAGGGGAGCAGGAACATCAGGTCGACGTCCGAGAACGGCGCCAATTCGCCGCGCCCATATCCGCCCGTCGCCACCAGCGCCAACTGTTCGCCGGTGGTCGGGTTAGCCGATGGATAGACCTGGGTCAGGGCGAATTCGTAAATGATGCGGACCAGCTGGTCGACGAGATAGGCGTTGGCCAGGATCACCTTTTCGGCCGACTGGTTGTCCTCCTCGAAACGCCTGCGGACTTCCGCCCATCCGCTTTGGCGGGTGGTCTTGAAAATCTCCAGGACCTGCCCTTGCGTCTTCGGCGTATAGCCGGACCATTCGACGAGCTCGGTGAGCTCGGTCACCAGCTTTTTGCGGTCGATGATTTTTCGAGGATCGGAGACTGAGCTCGATGACATGGACTAGGGATTCCCTTCCGTCGAGTCTTTATACTGTGCGGTGCCCAGCCTTAAAAGGAGGAAGCGCATGTCCGCCCTGTTGCTGATCATCGACGTTCAAAAAGGGTTCATCGGTCCGTCAACGGACCATGTTCCCGGTCAAGCCGAAACCCTCCAAGAAGAATTTGACACCGTGATCGTCACGCGCTTCGTCAATCCGCCCGACTCGCCTTATCGCCAGTGGATCGGCTGGCAGCGATTTGGACCTGGATCCGACGACATCGAGCTCGCCTTCACGCCGCGGGCGGATGCCCTGATCATCGACAAATCCGCCTACACTTGCGTCACGCCGGATTTCATTTCGATGCTGAAAGATAAAGATATAAACCGGGTCGACATCTGCGGTATCGCCACCGACAACTGCGTTCTCAAATGCGCCATTGATTTGTTCGAAGCCGGCGTCCGCCCCAGCATCCATATCGATGCCTGCGGTAGCCATGGCGGTCCGGAATGCCATGCGGCCGGTATTTTGGTGATGCGTCGTATGATCGGCGACGATCAGCTGGTTGAATATTCATTGCGATAGCGGTGCGAAAAATAGGTGCATCAAAATGCTCTATAAATTAAGCAATAAAATCAATAAGATATTCCGATATCTCAGGCGTCATTGTCGGTGATGGGCCGCAGTGTCGGCGAGAATGGTCACCTAGTCGTCCGTTAAGAAGCCCTAATTTCGCGGGGTCTTGGGCTGATTGACGTCCAGAATGTTTCCATGATTTCACGCAACAGATCCGCCAGCCATTTGAGGATGAGGCGCAGGTTGTGGCCGATGGC
>Ga0209458_1000311_pt1 | contig 19142 bp, 17 predicted proteins | sample WorMetLIZAISLAND_FD_187411 | JGI IMG/M metagenome (GOLD analysis project Ga0209458, IMG submission 187411) | Marine gutless worms symbiont microbial communities from Max Planck institute for Marine Microbiology, Germany - Inanidrilus manae... ...
GATCATCGCCATGGTCATGTCGGCGGTATCTTCGGTCAGCACGTCGGGCGTGTTCGTGACCGTGATGCCCTTGTCGTTGGCCGCCTTGATGGCGATGTGATCGACGCCGGTGCCGTAGTTGGCGATCAGTTTCAGCTGCGGGCCGGCGGCGCCGATGACCTTGGCGTCGATGCGGTCGGTGACCGTGGGCACCAGCACGTCGGCCGTCTTCACCGCCTGGGCGAGACCCGCGGCATCCATGGCCTCGTCGCTGAGGTTCAGGCGCACGTCGAACAGCTCCATCATTCGCGTCTCGATGACGTCGGGGAGTTTGCGGGTGACGACGACGACGGGTTTCTGCTTGGTCATGGGCGGGGGGGTCTCCAGCGAACCTGCTCGCGCCATACCACCGTCGGGCCGACGTGTCCAGCGCCCGGTACACGGGTTGACCGCCGCCGCGGGGACACGCCTATAATCCGCGAATGACCGCGCGTGTCGGAATTCTCTTCGCCGCCCTTGCCGCCGCCATCGTCGTTGCGCCGATCGCTGCCACCACGGCGCCCAAGGGTACGGGTCTGCCGCTACCGCGTTTCGTGTCGCTGCGGGCCGATACCGTCAACATGCGCACCGGTCCCGGTGTCCAGTACCCGGTCGAGTGGGTGTTCCAACGCCGCGAGCTGCCGGTCGAAGTGATCGCCGAATACCGGACCTGGCGAAAGGTGCGCGACTGGCAAGGCGCAGAGGGCTGGATGCATGCCAGCATGCTGGGCGGTGCACGGACCATCATCGTGACCGAGTCCATCGCCACGCTGCGGGCCGAGGCCGAGCGCCGTGCCGACGCGGTCGCCCGCGCCGAGCCGGGCACCATCGGCCGTCTGTTGGGATGCCCAGAGGGGCTGGCTTGGTGCCGGGTCGAGATCGGCGGCCATGACGGCTGGCTCGAACGCGGCGCGTTCTGGGGTGTCTACGCCGGCGAGATGGTCGAATAGCAGCTGCTGGGTCGACGGGCGACGGTCAGTCGAAGTCCTCGGAGAGGGCGGCACGGACCGGTTCCGGCAGTCCGGCCATATGGTCGTAGTTGGAGTGGCCGACCGAGAGGACGACGCGCGTTCCCGGCGTCTTGAACGCATCGATCTGTGCGGCCGACAATGGGAACCTGAGGAAGTGGATCGACGAAGTCTTGCCGTCGTCGGTGGTCCGTTCGACGTCGTCTTCAGGGACGGCGGCGATGGTCTCGCCGCCGACGGAGAGCGAAATCGTCTCGTCGATGCCGCCGAGTTGGCGAAGCACCCGGTTGCGCCTGACCGAATCGTCGATTTCGATCATCATGGTCGCCACAAGCTCGGCCCCTTGGGGAACCAGCGGGTTGTAAGCGCTCAGTTCGTCGGCGATCTGGCTCTCGCCGCCCTTTTCGATGCGCAGCATCTCGTGGATCTGATGCCACATGGTGTCGTAGTTCTCGAAGTAGAACGTCACGTCCGGTCCGACGGTGACGCGACGGTGCCGTTTCAACGCGGTGATCGACGCGCGGCGCGATGATCGGACCGCCTCGTAGTCTTCGAGGGACAGGATGTCGTCGCGGGTGATTTCGCGCTTGGCCATGATTGCGGCAATCCGGTCCTGTCTTCAGAGCCCGTAGGCGCGGGCCATGAGCTGGATGGGGTGCTGAATGGACTCGACCGCCACCGGGTCGCCGCCGTCAGTCAACCGTTCCATCCCCTGGATGATATGGTCGCGGGCGAGGGGACACTCCGAGACCACATAGCGTGCCGCCGCCTTGCGGGCGTCGCGGGCGACCGGTTTGCCCACCTTCAGCGCGACCTCGAAGTTGTCCTTCAGGATGCCCCAGGAGCCACCGTGACCCGAGCACCGCTCGATCGGGGTGATCTCGGACTCGGGCAACAGGCGCAGCATCTCGGTCGCCTTCTGGCCCATGTTCTGGGCGTGGGCGTGACAGGCGATGTGCACGGCGACGCCACCCTCCAGCGGCGCAAGCCCGTCTGCCAGCCCCTCCTTGCGGGCGATGTCGGCGACGTATTCCGTGGCATCGAACACGGTTTCGCTCAGCGACTTGACGTTGTCGTCCTCGGGAACGATCAGCGGCCATTCGAACTTCATCATCAGCGCGCAGGACGGCACCAGGACGACGACGTCGTAGTCCTTGTCCACCCACGGCCGCAGTTCCGCGGCGATGCGCCCGGCCCATGCCGCGACACGGGCGAGGTCGCCGTTCTCCAACTGCGGCATGCCGCAGCAAGACGGATAGACCACCTCCGTCTCGACACCGTTGCGGGCCAGGACGGCGCGCGTCGCCATGCCCACGTCGGGGTTGTTGTAGTTGACGAAGCACGTGGCATAGATCACCGCCTTGCGCCCGAACGCGGGGGCGTCGCGGTTCATCTCCGGCGGCGCCGACGCGGCGCGGGCGGCAAAGGTCTTGCCGTGAAACTTGGGGAGGTGGGCTTCGCGGTGAACGCCGGCGACCGACTCCAGCAGCGGGCGGGTGAGCGTGTTGCCGCATTTGCTGGCCCAGTTGGCGAGCGGCGCGACCTTGCCGGCGAGCTTGCCGTTGCGGTCGGTCTGGGTGAGCTGGCGGACGCCAAACGGCGTCTTGCCCTGACGGTACTCAAGGGCGCGGGCGCGCAGCATCAGATGGGGAAAATCCAAGTCGAACTCGTGCGGCGGCACATACGGACACTTGGTCATGAAGCACATGTCGCACAGCGTGCAGGCGTCGATGACCGGCTTGAAGTCGGCGCTTGCGACAGAGTCCAGCTCGCCGGTCTCGGACTCGTCGATCAGGTCGAACAGGCGGGGAAAGCTGTCGCACAGGTTGAAGCAGCGCCGACAGCCGTGGCAGATATCGAAGACCCGACGCAACTCGGCGTCGAGCGCCTCGCCGTCATAGTATGAGTCTTCCTGCCAGGGGATCGGATGGCGGACCGGCGCTTCGAGGCTGCCTTCGCGCATGGTCACTCTTCTCCTGTCGGGCCCGCCCGCCGGGCGGCCCGCATCGGGTCAACTGTCAATGTACGGGCGGTCCCCGCGGGGGGCCATAGCCGACCCCCCGCGCGCCAGGATACCGAGGGCCTCAGTCGAGCGTATCGAGGGCCTTCTGGAAACGGCCGGCGTGGGACTTTTCGGCCTTGGCCAGCGTCTCGAACCAGTCGGCGATCTCGTCGAAACCCTCGTCGCGGGCCGTCCTGGCCATGCCCGGGTACATGTCGGTGTACTCATGGGTTTCGCCGGCGATCGCCGCCTGCAGGTTGGCGCCGGTGCCACCGATCGGCAGCCCCGTGGCCGGGTCGCCGACCACTTCGAGGAACTCGAGATGCCCGTGAGCATGACCGGTTTCCCCCTCGGCGGTCGAACGGAACACGGCGGCGACGTCGTTGTAACCCTCGATGTCGGCCTTCTGGGCGAAATACAGATAGCGGCGATTGGCCTGGGATTCGCCGGCGAACGCGTCTTTCAGATTGCCTTCGGTCTTGGAGCCCTTGAGCTCTGCCATGTTCTTACTCCTTTCCGGATCGAAATTGATGCCGTGACCGGCGCCAAATGTGACACGCCGGAATGCCACCGGTCTACTATGGCGATCGGCAGCGCAAGAGTCAATCAGTTTTTAATAATTCTAATCTATCGTGAAAGCTGCTGATAATAAAAATTATTATTCGCAGCTTTCCTGGAGGCGAACGATCACTTCGACGCGGCTGACCGATGTGCCGGCCGGCGCCGGCGGCAACTGGGAAACGACGACGTGGTCCGCCGGGATATCCGAGAGGGTGCCGGACGGCTCGTGGAAGAAATGGTGGTGGTCGTCGATGTTGGTATCGAAATACGACCGCGTTCCGTCGACGACGATCTCGCGCAGGAGCCCCGCCGCGGTGAACTGGTGGAGCGTGTTGTACACGGTCGCCAGGGACACGCGCACGTTCGCCGCCGCGGCCTCGTCGTGGAGGATTTCCGCGGTGATGTGCCGGTTTCCGTTCTCGAACAACAGCTTGGCAAGCGCCAAGCGCTGGCGGGTCGGCCGCAAACCACCCGCGTGAAGGCGTTCGAGAATATGACTATAGGGTCGTCCGCTCATGACATCCCATATGGAGACCAAATCGCGCCGCGACAATACCCCGTCGATCACAATATGGCAAAATCGTGACAGTCCGCGCCGCAGGAACGGCAGGAGACCGGTTCAGTCACCCGTCCTGATCCGATCGATCAGTTGCTGGACCGTGGGAATGAACCCGCCCTCGTAGAAGGGGTCTGTGGCGAAGCGATAGGCGTTGTGGCCGGCGAACATCAGGTTGTCATCGACGTCGCCGTTGTGGGCGATGGACTGCAGGGTCTTCTGGATGCAGAACGACCGAGGATCGGCGGCCTTGCCGGTGTTCCATGGCTCGTTTTCGGCCCAATTCGAGAACCGGCAGGCGCTGAGGCAACCCATGCAGGCCTGCTGGTCGGCGCGGATCACCTCCGAACGCTCCGGGGTCACGAAGATCAGCGTCGAATCCGGCGTCTTCATCGCTTCGCTGAAGCCGGCGTCGATCCACGCCTCGGCCTGCCCCTTGTCCGTGGGCGTCAGATAGACGGGCCGCCCGCGGGCACCGACCGGCAACGCCTCGGTGTGCTCGCCGACGGGCTCGCGGGTATAGGCCACCTGGCGTTCGTTGCGTTCAGTGAGTTCGCGCAGGAAGGCGTTGCGGACAGCCGACGAGTAGAACCCCGTGGGGCTGAAGCGGTTGAGATAGACGTCGCCGGGCTGCAACGAAAGCAACCGCTGCTTCCATTCGTCGGAGATCGGGCTTTCGCGGGTCAGCACCGGTCGCGTCCCGTATTGGAAGACGATGGGACCGAGCTCGGGATTGCCGATCCAATCCTCCCACTCGCGCAGGTACCAGACTCCGCCGGCCATGAAGATGGGCGTTTCGCCGAGGCCCGATTCCCGCATGACGTCGCGAAGTTTGCGAACCCTCGGGAAGGGGTCCTCCGGATTGCGCGGGTCCTCGGAGTTGCTGAGGCCGTTGTGGCCGCCGGCGCGCCAGGGGTCTTCATAGACGAGGCCGCCGAGGAGATCGGCAAAGCGATGGTAGGCCCGCTTCCACAGGGCCCGGAACGCCCGCGCAGACGAAATGATGGGATAGTAGTGGACCCCGTATTGGGCGGCGATCTCGGCCATCTTGTAAGGCATGCCCGCGCCGCAGGTGATCCCGTGGATCAGGCCCTTGGCGCCCTCGAGAACACCGTGCAGCACCCGCGCGGTCGCCGCCGCTTCCCACAACACGTTCATGTGGATGCGCCCGCGTCCAGCGGACGATTCGTAAGCCATCTTGGCCTGGGCGATGGCGCCCTGGATGGCGTAGGCGACCAGCTCTTCGTAGCGTTCGCGCCGGGTCTTTCCGTAGTAGACCTGGGGAACGGCGCGGCCCGTTTCGTCGAAGAAGTCGGCGTTGACGCCGGAGAACGTGCCCACGCAGCCGGCCGCCGCGAAGGCGCCGGCGCTGCGCCCGTTGGACACGGATATACCCTTGCCGCCCTCGACGATCGGCAGCACTTCCCGTCCGGATATGACGACACCTTCCAGCGGTTTCACGCTGTGCCCGACCTCCCCTCGCCGTCATTTCTGCGTTTTGTTCCACCGGCATCGGCTCGGCGGTGCAGCCCTGGGCCGCCTATGTTACCGAAATATGGCGCCCTCTCGCGAAAAATCGAGGGGAAACGCCCGAAATTTTCTCGCCGCGGACGGGGCGCCCCTCGGGCGCCGCGCCCGCCTCGGCGTCCGGCAACCGTCAGCTTGCAGCCTGCTTGCGGGTCACCTGATCCGAGATGTCTTCGCCCGTGGCCTGATCGACCGACCGCATGGACAGCCTGACCTTGCCGCGATCGTCGATGCCGATCAGCTTCACCTTGACCATATCGCCCACTTGGACGACATCGGTCACGTTGTTGACCCGTTCCGGGGCCAACTCGGAAATGTGAACGAGGCCGTCGCGGCTGCCGAAGAAGTTGACGAAGGCGCCGAAATCCACGGTCTTCACCACCTTGCCGTTGTAGATCACGCCGACCTCCGGCTCGGCGGCAATCGAGCGGATCCATTCGATGGCGGCATCGGCGGCGGTCTGATCGACGGCAGCGACTTTCACGGTGCCGTCGTCATCGAGATCGATCTTGGCGCCGGTGACCTCGCAGATCTCGCGAATGATCTTTCCGCCCGGTCCGATGACCTCGCGGATCTTGTCCTTTGAGATCGTGATGACGGTGATCCGCGGAGCCATGCTGCTGATGGACTCGCGAGCGCCGGAAATCCCCACGGCCATCTCACCGAGGATATGCAGCCGACCCTCCCGTGCCTGGTCGAGGGCGACGCGCATGATCTCCTCGGTGATCGAAGTGATCTTGATGTCCATCTGCAAGGCGGTAACGCCCGCCTCGGTGCCGGCGACCTTGAAGTCCATGTCACCCAGGTGGTCCTCGTCGCCGAGGATGTCGGACAGAACGGCGAAGCCGTCGTCCTCCTTGATCAGGCCCATGGCGATGCCGGCAACCGGCCGGGGTAGGGGGACGCCGGCGTCCATCAACGACAGCGACGTTCCGCACACCGTCGCCATCGACGAAGACCCATTGGATTCGGTGATCTCCGAAACGACGCGGATGGTGTAGGGGAAGTCCTCCTTGCTCGGCATGAGCGGGCGGATCGAGCGCCAGGCGAGCTTGCCGTGGCCGACCTCGCGGCGCCCGGTGAAGCCGAAGCGGCTGGCCTCGCCCACGGAATAGGGCGGGAAGTTGTAGTGCAGCATGAAGTGTTCGCGGTATTCGCCGGCCAAGGCATCGACGATCTGCTCGTCCTGGCCGGTGCCGAGGGTGGCAACGGCCAGCGCCTGGGTTTCGCCGCGGGTGAACAGCGCGCTGCCGTGGGCCCTGGGCAGGAACCCGACCTCGACCGCGATCTGGCGCACATCCGCCGTGCCGCGCCCGTCGATACGCTTTCTGGTGTCGAGGATATCGCGGCGGACGATGTCGCGCTCGAGCCCCTTGAACACGTCTTCGAAGTGGTCGGCGACGTCTGCCTCGTCGAAAGCGCTGTCTTCCGCCAGCGAGTCCGCAAGCTTCAATTTGACCTCGGCAACCCGGTCCCGTCTCGTGGATTTGACGATCTCTCCGTAGGCCGCGCGGAGGTCGGCCTCGCCCAGCGTACGGACACGCTCGGTGATCGCGTCCTTGCTCGCCGGCACCGCCGGCAGGTCCATCGGTTCCTTGGCACAGGCCTCGGCAAGTTCGATGATGGCATCGATCACCGCCTGGAACGCTTGGTGGCCGAACGTCACGGCGCCGAGTATGACCTCTTCCGAAAGCTCACTCGCCTCGGATTCGACCATCAGCACGCCGTCCGCCGTGCCGGCGACAACGAGATCCAGATCGCTCGACGACATCTCGTCGATCTGCGGATTCAGCACGTACTCGCCATCGATATAGCCGACCCGGCAGCCGCCGATCGGCCCCATGAACGGCACACCAGACAGCGTCAGCGCCGCGGAGGTCCCGATCATCGCGACGATGTCGGGGTCGTTCTCGAGGTCGTGGCAAAGCACCGTGCAGATGATCTGGGTCTCGTTGCGAAACCCCTTGACGAACAGCGGCCGGATCGGCCGGTCGATGAGCCGCGAGGTCAGCGTTTCCTTTTCCGACGGCCGGCCTTCACGCTTGAAAAAGCCGCCGGGGATCTTTCCGGCGGCAAAGGTCTTTTCCTGGTAGTGAACGGCGAGGGGGAAAAAATCCAGTCCGGGTCTCGGGGTTTTCTCGTAGACGACCGTGCACAGCACCTTGGTTTCGCCGTAGCTGGCGAGGACGGCGCCGTCGGCCTGGCGGGCAATCTTGCCACTCTCCAGGGTCAGCGTACGGCCGCCCCATTCGATTTCCTTGCGGAACTCCTGAAACATTCTCTTTCTTTCCTTGATACCTACGAGCGCCGGCCCCCCACGGGCCAACGCCAGCAACGGATCCGCTCCGGGACCAAGCGCGTCATATTCTCCACCGCGGCAACGACCTAGCGGCGGAGTCCCAGGCGCTTGATAACGTCTTCGTAGCGCTTGGCTTCCTTCTTCTTCAGATAGTCCAGAAGGCGCCGCCGCTGCCCCACCATCATCAGCAGGCCGCGGCGCGAGTGGTAGTCCTTCTTGTGCACCTTCAGGTGTTCGGTCAGGTTGCGAATCCTCTCACTGAGGATGGCGACCTGCACCTCCGGCGAGCCGGTGTCCTTGTCGCCGGTGGCGAATTCTCCGATGAGCTCCTGCTTACGCTCGGCGGTAATCGACATCTCATACTCCGTCATTCAAAGGTTCAGAACGCGAAGAGGGCGGATCTCGCCCCCGCTGATGCGGGCCAACGCCACCGGTCTGCCCTCTGCCATCGCGCAGAACACCGCGTCCTTTGACACGCGCGTGAGGGGGGTCCGGTTTGCCACGGGCAGCACCGCAACGGGCTGCCCGTGCTGCAGGCGTCGGGCCTCCGCTCCGGTCAGGGCCAGCGCCGGGATGTCGACCAGCGCGGTCTCGACCGCAAGCAAGTACTCCGCAGGCGGCGCACTATGCCCGAGGGCGTCCAGTTTATCCAGGGAAATCGCCTGTGCCTCGGTGAATGGTCCGACGGCCGTCCGCCGCAGTTCGGCGATGTGCCCGACGGTTCCCAGCGCACCGGCAATGTCGCGAGCGAGGGCACGCATGTAGGCGCCCTTGCCGGCTACGCACTCGAACTCGGCGTGGTCGCGGTCGGGCTGGCCGAGCAAGACGAGCCGTTCGATGACGACCGCACGCGGTTTGAGCTCCACCTCGACATCGGCACGCGCCAGCGCATAGGCCCGATGGCCCTCGACCTTGATCGCCGAATAGGCTGGCGGGATCTGCTCGATGGTGCCGGTGAACCGTGGGAGAACGCCCTCGATGGCCGCCGCATCAGGTCTGCGGTCGCTGGTTTCGATGATCGCCCCCTCGGAGTCATCCGTGGCCCGTGCCTCGCCCCAACGAACGGAGAACCGGTAGGTCTTGGGGCCGTCCATGACATAGGAGACGGTCTTCGTCGCCTCGCCGAGGGCGACCGGCAGGACGCCCGTCGCCAGGGGATCCAGGGTGCCCCCGTGGCCGGCCTTCGCGGCGCGTGTGGCACGGCGCACGCGGGCGACCATGGCCGCCGAGCTGACCCCGATCGGCTTGTCGACGATCAGCCAGCCGTGAACCGGCAGACCGCGCCGCCTACGCGCCATCGTCACCCGCCTCCGCGTCGCCGGTTTGGCTATCCCGCAGCAAGGTATCGATCCGCGCGGCGCGGTCGAACGTCGTGTCCGAGCGGAACACCAGATCGGAGACGAACTTCAGCTTCACCGACGCCGCCATCCGGCGGCGGAGAAACGGCCGGGCGCGGTTGAGGGCGTCCAGCACCGCCGAAATGTCGCCGCCGCCAAGGCGGGTGACGTAAACGGTTGCAATCCTCAGATCGGGGCCGAGCCGGACCTCGGTGACCGTCACCGGCGGCCCTGCAAGACCCGGATCGCGAACGTCGCCGCGCTCGAGGATCCAGGCCAGCGCGTGGCGGATTTCCTCGCCGACGCGCAATTGCCGTTGACTCGGCGCGCGGGCCTCGCGTCTTCGCATGGGTTCCTCGAACGAACTTAGGAGCGGCAGGGGCGCAGTCGGTCCGGCACCGGGCCTTATAGCTCCCGGGCCACCTCCTCGATCTCGAAGCACTCGATGACGTCGCCGATCTGGATGTCGTTGTAGTTCGCGAACGCCGCCCCGCAGTCGTACCCTTCCTTGACTTCCTTGACGTCGTCCTTGAAGCGCTTGAGCTGTGAGAGCTCGCCCTCGTGGATGACCACCTCGTCGCGCAACAGCCGTACGCGCGCCCCGCGGCGGACCATTCCCTCGGTGACCATGCACCCGGCGACCTTCCCGACCTTGGTGATGTTGAACACCTCGCGGACCTCGGCGTAGCCCAGCATGTTCTCCCGCAGCTTCGGTGCGAGGAGGCCGGACATCATGGTCTTGAGGTCGTCGGTAACGTCATAGATGATCGAATAGTAGCGGATGGTGACGCTGTCGCGTTTGGCCAGCTCGCGCGCCTGCGGATTGGCGCGGACGTTGAAGCCGATGATCATGGCGTCCGAGGCCCGCGCCAATGTCACGTCGGACTCGTTGATCCCGCCCACCGCGGCGTGCAGGATCTGGGCCTTCACCTCGTCGGTGCTCAGCTTTTCGAGCGCACTGACGATGGCCTCCACCGAGCCGTGGACATCGCCTTTGACGACCACCGGCAACTCCTCGGCCTCGCCTTCCTGGATGCGCGTGAACATCTGCTCCAGGCTGCCACGCCTGCTGGCGGCCGCCTTCGCATCCCGCTGCTTGCGGCGGCGGAAATCGGTGATCTCGCGGGCACGGCTCTCGCTTTCGACCGCCGTGACCTCGTCGCCGGCTGCCGGGGTGCCATTCAGGCCAAGCACCTCGACCGGCATGCCCGGTCCCGCTTCCCCGACCTCGGTGCCCGAGGCGTCGATGAGCCCCCGGACGCGGCCCCATTCGCTGCCCGCGACGAAGATATCGCCGACGCACAGGGTTCCCCGCTGCACCAGGACCGTCCCCACGGAGCCCCGGCCCCGCTCCATCTTCGATTCGACGACCACGCCCTCGGCGTTGCGGTCCGAATTGGCCCGTAAATCGAGGAGTTCCGCCTGCAGGAGGATCAGTTCTTCGAGCCGGTCGAGGTTGGTCTTCTCCTTCGCCGAGACGTCCACGGACAGCACCTCGCCGCCCATCTCTTCGACGACGATGTCGTGCTGCAGCAATTCGGTCCGCACGCGGTTGGGGTCGGCATCGGGCCGATCGATCTTGTTGACGGCGACGATGATCGGCACGCCGGCAACCTGGGCATGGCGGATCGCCTCGATGGTCTGTGGCATGACGCCGTCGTCGGCCGCCACCACCAGCACGACGATGTCGGTGACAGTGGCGCCGCGGGCCCGCATTTCGGTGAACGCGGCGTGGCCCGGCGTATCGACGAAGGTAATCCGGGCGCCGTTTGGTGTGGCAACCTGATAGGCACCGATGTGCTGGGTGATGCCTCCGGCCTCGCGGCTGGCGACGTCGGTTTCACGGAGCGCGTCCAGCAAGGACGTCTTGCCGTGATCGACATGGCCCATGACGGTGACGACGGGTGGCCGCGGAACCAAGTGTTCTTCTTCGTCGTCGTCGCCGCGCAGGCCGATCTCGACGTCCGCGTCGCTGATGCGCCGGACGTTGTGGCCGAACTCGCTGACGACCAGTTCCGCGGTATCGGCGTCAAGGGTCTGGGTGATGGTCGCCATAACCTCCATCTTCATCAGCGCCTTGATGACGTCGGCGCCGCGTTCGGCCATCCGGTTCGACAGTTCCTGAACGGTGATCGTCTCGGGAACGACCACATCGCGGATGACCTTGTGGCTTTCGGCCGGCATTTCCTGGCGAAGCCGCTGCTTCTCGCGTTCGCGTGCCCGCTTCACCGCCGCCAGGCTGCGAACCCACTCTCCACGGTCCTCCAGGGCTTCCGAGATGGTCAGCTTGCCGCCGCGACGCCGCGCTTCACCCCGGCGGACCGGCGTCATCGGCCGTTTCGCATCGGCGCGAAGCGTCCGTTTGGCCCGGGTGCGCTGTTCGGCTTCATCCGCGTCAGCCTTGGTGTCGGTTTTTGCGGCGGATGCCGCGCTCGATTTCGATTCCCGCTGCCGCGCCTCGAGTTCGGTGACCTCCATCGCCACCCGCTCGGCTTCGGCGCGCTCGGCCTCGGCGCGGACGGTCTCCTCTAGGACTTCTTCCTCCGCGCTTTGCGCAGCGACGTCGGCGGTGTCGTCAACGGGCGGCTCCTCGGCCTCGACGGCGGGTTCGGCTTCGTCGGCGACCGGCTCGACCGGGCGCTGCTCTTCATCGGGAAGTTCGTCCTCGACTTTCTTGGCGTCCTGAAGCGCCCGCGCCCTGGCCGCCTTCTCCTCCGAGGTCAGGCTTGCAGCCGCCCCTTCGCGCGCAACGCCATCGGCCTCGGCGAACTGCGCTTCCTCTTGCGGTTGGGCTTCCGCCTGTTCCGGGTCGAGGCGCACCTCGGCCATATGCCCACCCGAATCCGGGGCATAGGTCCGCTTCTTGCGGACCTCGACCGTGACCATCTTCGAGCGGCCGTGCGAGAAGCTTTGACGCACCTGACCGGTCTCGACCGTCTTCCTGAGCTCGAGTTTGCGTGGTCTCGACAGCCGCTGTGGCTTGTTCTCTTCGTGTTCTTTGATCTCGGTCATGTCGACACTACCCACAACTGGTGTGGTTCAAATCTCCTCCGCGACGGCGCCCCGGACGGCGCCGCGACGCAATCCCGAAAGCCTCACCGCGTCGCAACGCAGGCGGTCGGCCAGTGCCCCCGGCGTCACCGCCCCGTGGACGGCGCGTTCGCGCCCGAAGGCAAGGCCCAACTCGTCGGCGCGCAAAACATCCACCAGCGGGATGCCAGGGACCACACCTCGGACCTTGGTCCGCCCGCCTTCGCTCCCATCCGCCGCCGCCAGGACCAATCCGGCGCGGCCGGACTTCAGCCACTCTCTGGCCTTTTCGTATCCCGCCACGGCCTGTCCCGCACGTCGGGCCAGACCGATCAGGTCGAGACAACGCCGGACCAGCAACTGCTCAACCCGATCCGCGAGACCGGCGGCGATCCGGACCTCGCGCCGCGCGGCCTTGGCGAACAGGTTCCGAGCGCAGGCCTTCTCTAACACATCCCGGTCCGCGCTCAACCAAAAACCGCGCCCCGGCAAGCGGCCTTCGATGTCCGCAACCACGTCGCCCTCGGGTCCGATCACGAATCGCAACAGGTCTTCCTTGCCCCTGATGGCACCGGTGACGATGCACCGCCGCCTCGGTCCATCGCCAGGACCCTCACCGGTCGCCGCCCGCCTCGGGCGTGCCATTCACGGTCATCCATCCTGCCGGTCCGGGGCGGACACCGGCGCCACCGGATCTTCTTCCTCCGGCGACGTCTCGGATCCGGTCGCTGCTTCCTCGTCCGACGATGCCTCGGATCCGGTCGCCGCTTCCTCCTCCGACGGCGCTTCGGCATCGGCCGACGTCCCGTCTTCGTCCTCGAACCAGTGCGCCCGCGCTGCCATGATGATCTCCTCGGCGCGTTCCTGGCTCAGCGACCCCGTGGGCGCGATCTCGAGAAGCTCATCGGCCGCGAGATCGGCCAGGTCGTCGAGCGTCCTGACGCCGTTTTCGCCCAGCGCGACGAGGATCGCGGGGCGCATCCCGTTGACGGCGGCCACTTCATCGGTCACGCCCAGTTCGACCCGCTTGGCCGCAAATTCCTCGTCCTTTTCGGCGAGGAAGGCTCGGGCCCGTTCGCGGAGCTCATCGGCGACCTCCTCGTCGAAACCTTCGATCTCCGCGAGGTCCTCGACGGGCACGAACGCGACTTCCTCCACCGACGTGAAACCCTCGGTCACCAGCAGATGGGCGATGACATCGTCGACGTTGAGGGCGTCGATGAATTCCTGCGAGCGGCTTCGGAATTCCTCGGTGCGCCGCTCGGACTCTTCCGCCTCGGTCAGGATGTCGATGTCCCACCCCGAGAGCTGCGAGGCCAGCCGCACATTCTGGCCGCGCCGTCCGATGGCGAGGCTGAGCTGGTCGTCGGGAACAACGACCTCGATGCGGTGCGATTCCTCGTCGAGCACCACCTTGGAGACCTCGGCCGGGGCCAGGGCGTTGACGATGAACGTTGCCGGGTCCGGTGACCACTGGATGATATCGATCTTCTCGCCCTGCAGCTCGCCGACCACGGCCTGCACGCGCGAGCCGCGCATGCCGATACACGGACCAACCGGATCGATGCCTGAATCGTGCGACAGGACGGCGATCTTGGCCCGCGAGCCGGGGTCGCGGGCCACGGCCATGATCTCGATGATCCCGTCGTAGATTTCGGGGACCTCCTGCGCAAACAGCTTGGCCATGAACTGTGGATTGGTTCGCGAGAGGAAGATCTGCGGCCCACGAGGCTCCTCGCGGACATCGAGGATGTAGGCGCGCACCCGGTCGCCGGTGTTAAGATGCTCGCGCGGGATCGATTCGTCCCGGCGCAGCATCGCCTCGGCACGGCCCAGATCGACGACGACGTTGCCGAATTCGACCCGCTTGACGAGGCCGTTGACGATCTCGTCGGCGCGGCCCTGAAATTCCTCGAATTGGCGCTTGCGTTCCGCATCGCGAACCTTCTGGACGATGACCTGCTTCGCCGTTTGCGCGGCGATGCGGCCGAAATTGATGGGCGGCAGCGGATCAACCAGGAACTCGCCGATTACGGCGTCGGGCTTGCGCCTGCGCGCCTCTTCGAGGGTGAGCTGGATGGTCTCATTCTCTATCTCCTCGGCGACCTCGAGATAACGCGCCAGCGAGATCTCGCCGCTGGTGCGATCGATATGGGCGCGGATGTCATGTTCGTGCCCGTACTTCGACCGCCCGGCCTTCTGGATGGCCTGTTCCATGGCCTCCAAGACCTCATCGCGGTCGATACCCTTGTCACGGGCCACCGTATCTGCGACCTGCAGCAGTTCGGGTCGTGCGTGGACTGCGTCTACCTCAACCATCGTCGTCTTATCTCTCGACTGATCGTTCCTCTGCCCTCGCCAGCAGCTCGTCGTTGAGCACGAGCTTCGCCCGCGAGATCTCCTCAAAAGGCAGCGCCGCCTCGGCGTCCCCGAGGTCCATCCGGACCGCGCTGCCATCGGTGCCGACGAGCCGCCCGGTGAAGCGCCGCCGGCCGTCGATCATGCGGCCCAGCTCGACTCGGGCCTCGTATCCGGCGAACCGGTCGAAATCGGCGAGTCGGACCAGGGGACGGTCCAGCCCCGGCGAACTGACTTCGAGCGTGAACGCGCCGGGGATCGGATCCTCGACGTCCAGGAGCGCGGAAACGGCGCGGCTGATGTCGGCGCAATCGTCGATGGTAATCGAGCTCCCGTCAGCACGTTCTGCCATCACCTGCAGACGCGGCGTCTGCCGGCCCGAGATCTGCACACGCACGATGGCGTATCCCATCGCCTCGATCGTCGGGGCAATCAGCCCCTCGATCCGGCCGGCCAGCTCCATCACGTCTCCTGCGGTCGGGGCGCGGAGCGCCGTCTTCCCGACGCCCTCCCCGAAACAATTAAGGGCGGGCCGCCGGCCCGCCCCATCAAACCCGATCGTGGTCGTGGTCCAACGAGACCGAGTCCCCATGGACTCGCCCCGCTATATATAAGGGAGAGCCTAATGAACTCAAGGGGTTTTCTCGTCTGCACCGGTCGCATCCGCGCGCTGGCGGCGAACGAACCGCAGGTAAACGCAGGCGGCTCCCCGAGCCAGGGCTTTGGATTCATAGCGGGTTCGGACCCAGCCGGCAGGCGGGCAGCGCCAGTCCTGCGGCCCTCGGGCGGTCCAGGCGAACGCCGGGTGCCGGGTGAGGTGATCCAACGCCCAACGCACATAATCGGCGGCGTCGGTGGCGAACCACAACTCGCCATTGTCGGCCAGAATCCGTGCCAGTCCGGCGATCGTTGTTTCGTTGATGAATCGGCGTCGGTGATGCCGCGCCTTCGGCCAGGGATCGGAGAACAGCACGAACACACGATGGACACTGGCGGCGGCCAGCACGCCGAGAAGCGGGCGCGCATCATCATCGACGATCCGAACGTTCGTGAGGCTGAGTTCGTCGACACGCGCGAGCAGCGCGGCGACGCCGTTGACGTAGGGCTCACAACCGATGAAACCGACATCGGGCCGGTCCTGCGCCTGGGCCGCCAGATGCTCGCCGGCGCCAAACCCGATCTCGAGCCAGACCGCGACCGGCAACCGGGCAAACAGGGATGTCGGATCGATGGTACCGGCAGCGGGAACGGTGATCCGCAGCCGCGGCAGCAGGGTCGTCAGCAGCGCCGCCCGACCGGGCCGCAACCGCCGGCCGCGGCGGCGGCCGTGAAAGCGATTGCCGCTTCGGTCCGGGGGCGGGTTTGCCCCGGTCAACGGGCTCCGAACGCCGATTTCAGGGGATCGACGAGGTCGGTGACCTCCCAGGAAAACCCGCCATCGGGTTCCGGGTCCCGGCCGAAGTGGCCGTACGCGGCGGTCCGGGCATAGATCGGCCGGTTGAGGCCGAGGTGCTCGCGAATCCCGCGCGGGGACAGGTCCAAGAGGTCCTGCAAGACCGTTGACAGGCGGTCCTCGTCGACTTCGGCGGTGTCGTGTGTGTCCACATAGACCGACAACGGCCGGGAGACACCGATCGCGTAGGAAAGCTGAATCGTGCAGCGTTCGGCGATACCCGCCGCGACCACGTTCTTGGCCAGATACCGCGCGCCATAGGCCGCCGAGCGATCGACCTTGGTCGGATCCTTGCCCGAAAACGCGCCGCCGCCGTGGGGCGCGGCGCCGCCGTAGGTGTCGACAATAATCTTTCGGCCGGTGAGCCCGGCGTCACCGTCCGGTCCGCCGACGACGAACCGTCCCGTCGGGTTGACGTAGAAATGCTCCTCGTCGCACATCCACCCCTCGGGCAGGACCTGGGCCGCGTACGGACGGACGATTTCGCGCACCTCGTCGACGCTGGCCTGATCCAAGTGCTGGGTCGAGACGACGATCGCGGTCGTCCCGATCGGCCGTCCGTTGACGTAGCGCAACGTGACCTGGCTCTTGGCGTCGGGCCCGAGGAGCGGTTCCGCCCCCGAATGGCGGGCATCGGCAAGAGCCCGGAGGACAGCGTGGGCATAGTAGATCGGCGCCGGCATCAGCACGTCCGTCTCGCGGCAGGCATAGCCGAACATGATGCCCTGGTCGCCCGCCCCTTCGTCCTTGTTGCCGCCGGCGTCGACGCCGCGCGCGATATCGGGTGACTGCGAGTGGACGTGGGAGGTGATTTCGGCATCCTTCCAATGGAAGCCGTGTTGTTCGTAGCCGATGTCGTGGATGGCCTGACGGGCGATTTCACGGAGTCGGTCGTGGGTCATCGAGTCGGGTCCGCGGACCTCCCCGGCGAGCACGACGAAGTTGGTCGTGCACAAGGTTTCGACCGCGACACGCGAATACGGATCTTCCATGAGGAAGGCATCGACGACAGCGTCCGAGATGCGATCACAGACCTTGTCGGGGTGGCCCTCGGCGACAGACTCGCTGGTAAATACGTAGTCGGTCTTCCACACGGTCTCTGCCTCCAGTCTGATTCGAATGGCGTCGGGATCGGTGCTGGATCGCAGACGGGCTCGCGTTTCGGGACGGTCCGTGGACCGCGGATCCTGCGACGAAGTCACTCCCAGGCACAGGGGTATCGAGAGCGGCGGCCCTTGTTGCAATCTTTCCGGATTGCGTCAAGGGCCTTGCCGCCGCGAGATCGCTCGTCCGCCAGGGATTAAACTCAGTCGACTTCGGGGGCGTTGCCCAGCGACTTGGTCAATTCGAACAGACGCTTGCGCACGTGGGGATCGGTGATCCGGTGGTATGCCCTCACCAGTTCCAAGGTTTCGCGCTTGGTCAGAGGGTCAGGCTCCAGAGCCGCCTGAGGCTGGTCCGCCATCTGCCACGAGATCCGTCCTTCGCCGGTTCTCATGGATTCCGACATGTCGTCGAAGAAGAACGACACCGGCACGTCGAGGATACGGCTGAGTTCGAACAACCGCGAGGCGCCGATTCGATTGGCGCCTCGTTCGTACTTCTGGATTTGTTGAAAGGTCAGTCCGACGGCCTCACCGAGCTTCTCCTGACTCATCCCAAGGAGGGTGCGGCGAAGCCGTACTCGTCCGCCGACATGAATGTCTACGGGATTGGGAGTCCCTGGAGGAAGCCGGTCGTATCGTATCGCACTGACAGTGCTTCGACCTCGCCGTCCCCGGGTTGGTTTTGCATTCATCATTTGGGTGGACACTCGCTAGGGTTGGGGGATTTTCTTGCCGGCGCCGCATTCTGCGTCTCCGAGCGCGGCATTGGTGACCAAAGCACCGCTCCCGCGCGACAATAACTCCATTGTACGCAAAGGCATGGCGACTTCGCAACATTTGCACAGATTAGTGGCAGATCGGAACATGTGATTTGTCAAGGTTGCCGCGCCCTGCCCATGCCGACACCGGCGGCCCAGACCATGGCGACGAGCAGGCCGACGACCCAATCGCCAAGCCGCCCATAGGGAGTCACCGAGGCCAGTCCCCGAGGCAGTGGACCGTCAACGATTCCGCGTTTGCCGAGCCCGAGGCTGGCGACGGTGCGGCCATGGACATCGATGATGGCCGAGATGCCGTTGTTCGCCACCCGCACCAGCGGCAGACCCTCCTCGACGGCGCGCATGCGGGCGGCGGCCAAATGCTGATAGGGACCGGCCGAGATACCGTACCAGGCGTCATTGGTGAGGTTGAGCAGCCACGCGGGTCGGTCGCGCCGGTCGACGACCTGAGCGGGAAAGATCACTTCATAGCAGATGAGCGGGCTCACCGGCGGCAGTCCCGGAAGCCGCAGCGTCATCACCCCCGGTCCGGGCGAAAAATCGGTCCCGCCGGCGGTGACCTTGGCGACACCCAGAATGTCGCGGAACGGAACGTACTCGCCGAACGGGACCAGATGCGCCTTGTCGTAGCCGCCGGCGAGGATGCCGTTGGCGTCGACCGCGAAGAGACTGTTCCAGATGCGGAGCGGTTCCCCGGGGGGTGTCCGCCGGAGCGTGCCGACGACGCTTAGGCCGTTCGCTGGCGTCGCCCGGCCGATGAGCGCCAGCAGTTCGGGCTCGCCGGCAAGCATCGCCGGGGCGGCGGTCTCCGCCCACATGACGTGGCTCGGCGGCCGTTCGGCCGGCGTCGTCGCCAGGAGCGTTTGCCCGAGAATATGCTCTCGGCGCAGCGCGCGCTTCCATTTCAGCCGCTGGTCGATGGCCGGCTGAACGAGCCTCAGGTGGACGCCCTCGACGACCTCGGTCTCGGCGCTGCCGACACGCCAGGCTCCGCCGACCCAAACGGCGGCGAGCACGCCGCAGGCCGCGGCGACGGCGCCCAACCGCCGCTGTCCACTGCCATCCGCCCAGACCGCTGGCATCGCCGCGGCCACAACCGTCGCGAGGCCGAGGCCATAGGTGCCGATGAGCGCGGTGACCTGGATCAT
>Ga0209458_1000312_pt1 | contig 19136 bp, 20 predicted proteins | sample WorMetLIZAISLAND_FD_187411 | JGI IMG/M metagenome (GOLD analysis project Ga0209458, IMG submission 187411) | Marine gutless worms symbiont microbial communities from Max Planck institute for Marine Microbiology, Germany - Inanidrilus manae... ...
ATAACTTTAGTGCGCGAAGCGCATCATAGTTGAAACTATGGACTTTAAGTCCCTTCACTTTCAGTCCGTGGCTTGTCCACGGATGAGGACTTTAGTCCTCCAGACTATGGACTTTCAGTCCATAGTAGTTGATTTCGATCCCCTCTCCCCCACCCTCTCCCGGAGGGAGAGGGGGCGCTCGTGGCGTGCCCAACATACTGCTATTGACTATATTCCAACTTAGAACTTAACCATCACCACTGATCTTTCCACTAAGCCCGTAGGTTGGGATGAGCTTGCGAACCCCAACAAATCGCCATGTCAAGCTAAAGCCGTTGGGATTCTTCCCTCACCCTAACCTACGCGGGTTGTTAACAATTAGAAGGTCCGCACAGCGGACCGCTTGGGTATCGCAGCCGTGAATAATACTCTGCTTCGATTCAGAGCCCCATGCTCGGCAACAGATCCGCGCAGTGCCTGATAGCAGGAGACCCGTCCGGCTCCCGGACGGGCTCCTTGGAATCCGGTGCCAGCACCGCCAGCAGCCAGCGAAAACCATAGCCCCTCATGCCGTCCCCAGCACCTGCGGGCTGTCGTCGATCAACAGGGGGCGTTGGCAATCGAAGGGCTCGATAGTTTGTACGCGGGGCCAGAAGTCGTCCGCTTCCTTGGGGGTTCCCAGCGCGTGGGAGCAGATGATGCGCTCGAGATGGCCGGCCAGCGGTGTCTTCTCCAGCTTGAGGGCGATCGATTGTGGGTGGGCGCTGGTGACCAGTACCCGCCGCTTACCCAGTGCGGTTAGGGCCTCCAGAAAATCGACTATCCGGGGATGCATGACGATGAGGTGATCGACCTCCTGCTTGAGGCCGGCGATGTCCAGCGCCAGCTCGCGGCTCCAGTGCTCGACGCAGTACCAGGCCAATGTACCCTCGTGCCGCCGGTAGCGCGCCAGGAGGTAGGCCCGTGCCCAAGCCAGGGGCAATCCCTGTGCCGCGGCGTAACGCAGGGGCACATGCTCGCGCCAGAAGTGGTTGTCGAAGTGCAGGTCGAGCAGGGTGCCGTCCATATCCAGGAAGACAGTATCGACGGCATTCCAATCGATCATTGGTTAGGGTGAGCTCAGTTGGATGAAGGTTACTGACACAAGCATAAAAGAGTGGGTAGTTGTCAGGCCCGATCATTTCCCCTTCCCTGCAGCACACCGATCTGTTCCATCAGGGGATCGATAACCGGCTTCAGCTTGCGGCGCATGAGGCTGCCGATGGCAGTGGAGTCTCGGAGCACGGCTCGCAGCACGCCGTAGCCCAGGCCCGAAAGCAAACGCATGGCGGAGATTTCCGCCACCAGGCCCGGTGCCGCATCGCAGCAGGCACGCACATCCTCCGGGCTATCGTCGGCACAGGCATGATCCCGTGCATCCTGCAGCAGGGCCTCCAGCGGCAGGTCCGGGTCACCGTCCGGGCGCAGCGGTGAAAAATAGGTGCGCACCAGGTCGAAGGTGGCCTGGACCAGATCCTGGGTGGGGGGTTTGGCGAGTACGGTGGCCAGGGTATCGAGAAAGGTCTGGCCCGGCGAGGACTGCACGCGCAGCAGCAGGGCGGCGCAGGGATTGCCGGCCTGTGCCAGGGGTCGGAGATACCGCGCATGGGCCTCGGCATCGCTCCGGGCGGGCACGGGTTGCGGCAGGTCATCCGGCAGGGCCTGGAGGAAACCCACCAGATAGGCCTGTTTGCGGGCGGATTTCTGCCATAGGGATAACCGATCTTCCGCGTCGACCAACCCCGGCTGGAGGATAAGCCGGACCGACGCCGTCATCTTCTCGGTCTCGGTCTCGAAAGGCAGGAACTCCAGCAGGTAACGGGCGAGGATCCGGCCCATCTTGCCGGCGACGATGGCCGGATTGGCGAGCATGTGGCGGGCGTTTTCGGCATCTTCCATGGCCCACCAGGCCCGCCTTGCCAGCTCATCGGTGAGGCCCGGGGCACAGACGGCCGCGACAACGGCCTCCGGTTCTCCCAGCATCAGGAGCTGCTCCAGGCTCTCGTCGCGCATCTGGCCCATGCGTGTCCAGCGCCGGAGATAGACCGGATAGCCGCCGGGGGAACCCAGGATGTGGCCGGAGATGAGCTCCTTGACGCTACGCACATAGTGCTCGGGACGCCTCTCCGGGTGGAGCGGGACCTTAGACTCGCCCTTTTCGAACAGGCCCCGGACGACCAGCTTGGATTCGTCGATCCGGATGGCCAAGGGCTTGTTGGCGAGCAGGACCTTGAGCCGAAAGGTGTCTTCGCTGGTTAGCCCCATCAGATCGAATCCATCAGCCACCAGGCCTGAGTAGATAGTCTCGTCCAGGTCCGGCAAGGCCGGCTGCGGAAGGTCTTAAGAGGCTGTCCAAAAACTAACTCATTGATTATAAAAGCATGCTTGTCATCTGGCTCCCACGCTCCAGCGTGGGAGCAGGTCTTGACGCTCCAGCGTCACCAAACCTGGCCGCTGGAGCGGCCAAGGTGGCGTTCCCACGCTGGAGCGTGGGAACGAGAAAAATCAATAAGTTAGTTCTTAGACAGTCTCTAAGTCGCAAATAAAGGGCACCTTGAAAAATAGGTATTTTCACCGATCAAGCGACTCTAAGCCATTGATTGTTTAGATATACTGTAGACGAAAACCGTATTTTTAAAAGTGCCCTAAACATGAAAGTCAATGGGAGGAAGGCCCATTTCGCCGACAGCGCGCCTTTCAACAACGCCCTACCACGCCGGACCGATTTTCATCGCCGACCACGAAGTATAAACCACAAAAAACACGAACGCCCACGAAAATGTCATCCCGACGCAGGAGGGATCTTTTCGTGTCCTTTCGTGTCTTTCGTGGTCAACACAATTCGGGTAATGCCCACGCTTGTTCCCTCCTTTTCCGTAAATGGGTTGAAGTAAAGAGGGTTGAATACTGGGTTGCATGTGTCTAGGATCTGAACCGTGGAGAACTACTTTAGGTCAACACGACCTAATACCAAAGTCGATGAGGAAAATCAACCACTATGGACTGAAAGTCCATAGTCTGGAGGACTAAAGTCCTCATCCGTGGACAAGCCACGGACTGAAAGTAAAGGGACTTAAAGTCCATAGTTTAAACTATAATGCGCTTCGCGCACTAAAGTTATTGAAGCAATGAAAAAAACCATTTTCTTGTTATCGCTGATATCTTCCGATTTCGTCTGTATTGCCGGAGAAAACCAAGCACCACGCATTACGCATGGCGTCGCTGTCGGCGACGTCGAGAGTCGCACCACAGTGATCTGGTCACGCGCCGATCGGGAGGCGATGATGAAGGTCACTGTCCGTTCCCCATCCGGAAAAAAGATATTCGGTACCACAGGTGTGCGCGCCGACGATGATTATACGGGGCAGATTTTGGTCAAAGGTCTGGAGCCGAATACGCGCTATGAGTACTAAGTCCGGTTCAAGTCGGCGTAAGGGAATAAAAGCGAAATAGCCGTTGGTCGGTTTAAAACCGCACTGAAGAAACGCCAAAAACAGCCGGTAAAGATTGCCTGGTCGGGAGATTTCGGCGGGCAAAACGTCTGTCGTGAAAGCAAGCTGGGATTTCCTATTTTTGATGCCATTTACCAGGAAGACGCAGATCTGTTTATCGGCCTAGGGGATATGATTTACGCCGATAATACTTGTGAAGCAGTCGGAAAATTCGGCAATCGACAAGTTCCGGGAGATTTCATTCAGTCCGCCGATCTTGCCAATTTCTGGGCGCATTGGCGCTACGCACGTGAAGATGCGGCCTTTCAGAAGTTACTATCCTCCATACCTTACTACGGCATCTGGGATGATCACGAAGTGGTCAATGATTTCGAGCCGCTGCAGGATACCCGTGACAGCGCGCCTTACTCAGCAGCTGTACATCTGTTGCCGATGGGATTAAAGGCGTTTCTGGATTACACACCGATAAGAAAATCGCAGCGCACTCCCAATCGCTTGTACCGAAATATTCGTTGGGGTAAACACCTGGAGCTTTTCTTTTTGGACAACCGTCAATACCGTGACGCGAATCTTGCGGTGGATCATACGGAACATCGGAAAACCATGCTTGGTCGTGAGCAGCTGACGTGGTTGAAGGAGAAAATACATTCCTCCAATGCCACCTGGAAAGTGCTTGTGTCAAGCGTGCCTATTTCAATTCCAACGGGTTTCCCCCAAGGCATGGGCCGAGATGGTTGGGCCAATGATGATGAAAACACCGAGCCTACGATTGAAGGTATACCCCAATCAGACACGGGATTCGAACAGGAATTGATGGAGATAGTCAAATTCCTACGGGATGAAAAAGCCAATACGCTATTTATTACTACGGACGTGCATTTTGCCGAGGTATTTAAAGACACTCCGTTTGAGGATAGCGGCTATTCATTCCATGAAATAGTCGTCGGGCCGGGTAACGCCGGGTTGTTTCCCGACCGTGCCTTCGACAAGACCTTGGGGACGGAAAGTTTGTTCTTTTTCGGACCGGAAGATGCAGACGACGTAACGACCTGGGAAGAGGCGCTTACATGGTTCAATTATGCCACCATAGCGATCAATGACGCGGGTGAATTGGTGGTCAATATCAAGGATACCTGGGGTAAAAGCGTCTATGGTTTACACTTACTCCCCAGGTAAGAAGCTGTTTGGTTAAAACGGATCCTAACGTCGTGTTGTGTTACGCACGTTCGACACTGTGCCTGTCTGGGCGCGGTCGTGGGGGTTATTCGGCGTTGGTTATGGGCTCCGACGTGTTGGGTTACGGCGCGTTTAACGCTGTTTGTGTCCTTCGGGATCGAGCAGCGCGCCTAACCCAACCTGCACTTGACGCGAGGTCCGCGCGTGCAGGCCACGTAGGGGGTAATGTGAGTGTAGGTTGCGTTGAGACGCTGACACTGGCCTGGTCGTCGATCAACGAGCCTTGGTGCGTTGAAACGCAACACGCTTGTCCCGACGCAGGAGGGATCTTTTCCCCGAACAGCGCCAAATAACTCAGGATTGCTAATGCGGTATCAACCTTCGTCCGGCGGGCTATAGTTGGCGTCCTTGGGATTGAGAAAGATGAAGTGGAACTGCCCCGGCTCGATCTCCACGAAATCCATGGTCGCCTTGGCCAACAGGGGGACATACTCGGGGGCCATGATGATACCGATTCCTTCCGACGAGATACGAATATCTTCCTCAGTGGCGTCATCGAAGCCCATGCGGTAGTCGATGGAGCCATCCGGCTTTTGGTGGGCGGCGAGGCGCAGCGACAGCCCCTCGGTTCCACCCTGCTTGGCCGCGCTCAGGACCTGCTGAGCGGCGGTTGTCGTTATTTTGAACATCGGTCTAGTTCTTCCCTCGGGAATTATTTTTTGCCGCAATCAACCACTATGGACTGAAAGTCCATAGTCTGGAGGACTAAAGTCCTCATCCGCGGACAAGCCACGGACTGAAAGTGAAGGGACTTAAAGTCCATAGTTTCAACTATGATGCGCTTCGCGCACTAAAGTTACTGAAGCAATGAACGCGAATCAACGCAAATCGGCTGGAATCGATTCGCTACCATCGATGTTCTCGATCCATTTGCGTGCATTTGCGTTGATTTGCGGTTGAATCTTCCGGTCACGGATTGAGCCGAGTGGTGTGGGACCAAGGTTACCGATCGTCGAGAGTATCTGTGCCGGGAAGCCCTGTAGGGACCGGATCAGGGCATGAAAGCGCCCATACGCCCGAAGGGATGTGCCATCTGGCGCACGTTCTGGCGCATGGTCGCAACCCCGCCCGTCATGAGATAGACACGCTGGTCGATGACGCCCATGCCCTCTCCGACCAGGCCCATACTTTGCTCGACGCCGGCCATATCCCGGGTTATCGAGTCCATATTGGCCCGGATCCTCGGCATGATTTTGGTCAGTGCCGTCATGTTTGCGTGAATCGGCTCCATGTGACCGATATGCTCGTCGAAGGCGTGCATCCGTTCGGTGATAGCGTCCATGTCCTCGTTGACACTGCGTAGGTGGTCGTGCATGTCGTCCATATTGGCGACGATACCATTGAGGTCTTCGTACAGGACTCGGACATAGTAGACGTTGAAGACCGCCAGGACCACCAGCAGCACGGAGGTGGCGATGATGATTGCGTCAGTGATGCGAAAATGGCGGTAGCGTTCGTCCAGATGAAGCTGGGTCTCCCGCCCGAGCCGGGCGATGACCTGAACGATGGCACGCCTGGGATCTTCTCTCATAGTCGCTCTTCCTGCTTATGGTCGCCCTGAAGATTTCGAAGCGCCTATGTGGGGCAAGGGCGCCCTACCCTTTCCAAGTCGGATAACCGATCGGAAATGCAACAGGGCCGAAAGCGCGCTTTCGACTGCGCGGGTTGAAAAACCTTCGGCAGGTTTTTTCAATGCTGCCTCATGGAAACGGGAACATTTTGTTCATGGAGCGGGCAGGTTTGGCCATATGGTGTACCTCCTGGGACATGGCCTGGATCTCGTGGTTCATGATATCCATGTTCACCGAGATATTCCCGACGTTGTCGCGCACCGTGGCCACATGGCGGTTGATGCCGTGGACGATGTCCCGCATCGAGCGCATGTCCGAATCGATGACTTCCATCGCCCTGTTCACGGTTCCCGTCATGCCCTGGATATCCTGCAGCAGTGCAACCCGCTGTTCCATGCTGACGACATGCCCGCGAATCCGGTGCATCTGCTCGGACACGGACGTCAAGTCAACGTTCATGTCGCTTACAATGGCCGAGATCCGATTGATCTGGGCGCTCAGGGTCAGCAGCAACACCAGGATCGAGATGGCGATCGCGCCCAGGATGATGAGGCCGGCCTGAATACTGTAGTTGAGACGGGCGCCGAGTTTGTTCTTGATATCGATCTGGCTGAGGATGATACCTTCGAAGGAACTCAGCGCACGCAGATATTGCTGTTGGAGAACGGCGTCCTCCTCTCTGGTCAATCGCTCTTCGGGCATGTCCGTGTTCTCTACGGGAAGGATCGGGATGCGCTGACGGGTAATCGTTCGGACCCCCGCTGTCTTTGCCACCCATGGCACTGGATTCTGGCAATCCCTGTCCGAATGACGCGGTGGGATCTGAACGATTGCGTTGACGGTGATCCGGGCACGAGCAGGAATGATAACCCCTTTGGGGCTAGTTCGTCCCGGAACTCCGAAATCCGATCGGGCGAGCGCGTATGATTTTCTTTTCGATCAACACCTTGTTCCAGCTACTGGTCGCCAGCCAGACAGGCAAACAGCGACCTGCCCAACGCACTTGCTCCCGTCCGGTTCCTCGTTTGAGCCGAGTTTTCCTACAGGAAAGAATTGGTTCATCCCCCCACACGAGGGGGGACATGTTTGAACCACAAAGGTGTAAAGGTCTTCCGACGGAAGATTTAGCCACAAATCAACGCAAATGCACACAAATAGATCACGAGCCGTCGATGATAGCGAACCGATTGCGGCCAATTTGCATTGATTCGCGTTCATCTGCGGCAAAGAATCATTCTCGATTTGTACCGGGGAGACCGTCGGCCTCCACAGCCGGGCCGGCTAAGAGGCTGTCTAAAAACTAAGCCATTGATTTTCATAGAATCGTACCCGTAGAGTGGGCCGTGCCCATCGGTCAGGCATAGTATTTGGTGGGCACAGCCCACCCTACAGGTTAGTTAGTTCTTATACAGTAGAGTTGTTCCCGATGTGAATCCTTAAAAATCATTCAGTTACATTAGGATATGAGACCGATACGGTGACCATTAACCAGGAAACACAGGCTTAGGCGCCAAAATCAAGCAATAAAATATTGATTCTAAAGTATTTTACAAAGGGTACAACTCTAGTCTTTAAGGCACACGGCAAGACCGCGCTGCAGCGGCCCATCATCGCTGGGCAGGCGAAATCCGGGCTCGGAGCCCTAGGGGAGTAACGGGTGCACTCGGGGGGAGTGCTGGGAGGAGTGACCGATACCCTCGCGGAAGCCACGTCGGTCTCCACTCCCGAGCTACCGGAGGTCCCGACCGCGGCTGCGCCGCTACCGGGACCTCACACCAATCCAAGGTATAGGCCCAAGGGTGGCGGAGAGTTTCGTCGAAGCGGGGATCGATAGTTATGCAAAGCTGGCTGCTGCCACGCCGGAAGATCTGACCCAGGCACTCAAGCGCAAGGTGCCGAACATGGAAGACTGGATCACCCAGCCGCAAGCTGGTGGATGCGGAGGCGGTGGATGTACAAGATCCCTGGTACAGCAGTACCGAAATACCGGTAACACAATCCCTCCCGTCGCGCACCGCCCCCTCCGCCGCCAAGTATGCCGAGGTAGTGCCGGAGCCCAGTGCCGGCTTCCGTGCTGACCCCGACGGTGAACGATCTCACCGAGCGGGCCTTCAAGGAGCTGCACCCGGCTCACCAAGAGCGAGTCGCGGCTGCGCAGCAGATCGCGTGTCGCAAAGCCGCGGAGGCCAAGTGCAAGGCCGATGGGCCGCAGCAACGCCGGACCGCCGGTGCCGAGGCGCAGCGTCGACGCGAGACGGAGGCCGCCCGCAAACGCGGGCCGCGACAGCCGAGGCAGGGATTCAGGTTACGCTATTGAGTGGATAATCCGGTGGACAAAGCAATCATGGGTAGGTGTCAAGTCCCGTCAGATTATAGACACGTTTTTTGAACAGGTTCAGCTGTTTTTGGTACCAGTTCTTCATAGCCTGAAGGGGTGGAATGTGGCCTAACGCCTTTTGGGGAACGTGTTGATTGTAGACCTGGATGCAGCGTTTGATGGTCTCGGCCAGGTGCTCGGCAGAGTCGAAGCGGGTGGTGGCCAAGACCTCAGCGATGCGCCCGTTGAAGCGTTCGATCATGCCGTTAGTTTGGAGGGTCCTGGGCCTGATCAGGCGATGTTCGATGTGGTTGTCGGCACAGACCTGATCGAAGGCGTGGGTGCCGGTCGGCTGGCGCTGGCCGGTGGCGTAGAAGCGGTCGGTAAACTCTTTGCCGTTGTCGGTGAGGACCTTAGCGATGGTGAACGGTACCTTATTGATCAGGCGCTGGAAGAAGCCGCTCGCGGACCGTGCTGACTTGTCTTCAAGGAGCTCCACGTACACCCAGCGGGTGGCGCGATCAATGGCGGCAAACAGGTCGTTGCGTTGGTCCTGGTCCGGCATCTGAGGCAGGTACTTCACATCAATGTGCACAAAGCCCGGTGTGTACTCCTTGAAGCTCTTCACCGGCGTCTTGGCGCCTTCCTCCTTGGGTAGCAAGGTCTCGAGGTTAGAAACGCCGTGGCGGCGCAGACAGCGGTCCAAGCCCGAGCGGGACACCTGCGGGTGGATGAACTCGTGGGTCACCGCCAGCAGGTCATCCAGGGACAGGTAGGAGCGTCTCATGCGACGCCACCACCGCTTCCTGGGCCGCATTGAGGATGGTATGGAGCCGTTGCGGGCGGTGCGAAGCATCTTCCGTCCCCTTACGTTGACGCCATTTCGCAACCGTGTGGCGATTGAGGTGGTACGCTTCGGCCAACTCCTGGTTAGTCACTGACGGGGGCTACGTCTGTAGCTCCAGACGGATAGCAGGCGTGGTACGGGCGTTCTGGTGCAGCTGGACATTCATGGTGCGTGATCGCTATACTCAGAGTTCATGATGGCGGACGGGCGCAAGTCAAACGCTGCCCACCGGCCGGTTGGCTTCCTTCAGGCTCCCCTCATCTCACTCCTCAGCGAGCAGCCGTAACACCTCTCTCGCCTGCAACAGAGGATAGCTCCTTCTTGGTATATAGTCACACAGGACCTGGCACTTAGAGGTTGACTAAAAACTAACCTATTGATTTTTAGTTAGAAAAACTACAGATTTCCTCTGGCTCCCAGGCCCCGGCGTGGGAGCAAGTCTTGACGCTCCAGCGTCACTAAGCCTGGCCGCTGGAGCGGCCAAGGTGGTGTTCCCACGCTGGAGCATGGGAACAAGCAAAATCAATAAGTTAGTTCTTAGACAGTGACGTTGGGCAGGTTGAACACAACGCCAAGACGCATGTAGCGACAGTGCTGCACGGAAAGCGCGAAGGTGCGTGCACACATCGTCTTCCCCCTCGGCAGCATTGACTTAAACTCTGATAGGGCTAACGCCCGATTCCGATAGGAAGTCAAGAGGGAAATTCGACGCGATGGTCATTACTAATAGCTCGTTCGGATAGCGTCTAGCGACGATAGCTCGCAATTCAACAATTTCCTCCCGATGGCTCAGATGAGTTCCCAACCAAGGCGGTATAAACACCGGACCGAAGGAGACAAGGGTGTCATATGTTTAAGTTACTCTCAAAAATACGTCCGACTTACTCTTGGTATTGTTTGGCGCAGCCATCACTTTGTCCCTGCTGGGTGTGAATTTCCTTGACGGGGCTCCACTTGGGCATTGGACCCGGATCGGATTCGCCGCACTCGGGATCTTCTTTTTCGCCGTTTGGATTTAGCTGTCACGCCAATGGCGGGAGAATGCGAAAGGCACAACAACCACGACTGTGTCTGATCCTGACGTCGCCAGGCACATCATCGCTAACGTTCCGATACTGGAGATGCGCCAATACTTGACGGACTTGTACGTTGCCAAGGCGCGCAAGGCGAAGAAGATTGACCTGACGACTCTCACTATGGAGACCTTCCTGAACGCGTACTACGAGAACTTACCAAGGTGGCTGGCAGACGGAAAGGAAATCCGTGTGCTGTGTCTTGCGCCAAACGCGTGCGCTACTATAGTTCGTGGGCGCCAAGAGCAACATCCACTGGACAAAAAGATCCTGCTACAGCACGAACGTCTGGCAACGCTCTGCAAAAACCTCAAAAACAAAAAGGACGATGGGAGTTTGATATCGGTGCAAGGTAGTCTTGAAGTGAGAGTCTACGATGGGATGCCATATCACGCATACTTTCGGGCAGACAACGAGATAATCCTTGGATTCTACTTTGCCCACGTAACAGGTCTTCATTCCGAGTGCCTGTACCTGCAGAAAAGCCAGTCTACTTCTTCCGTATTGTTCGAGAGAGTGAAGAACGAGTTCGATTACAACTGGAAAGAGAGTGCCAGGCGTCCGATGTTTTCGGTTTGCTCCATCATTGATTCGGAACTTAGGTTCGATGAGAGCGCGCTGTCACAGACATTTCGCACAAGTTGTCCTGTCTTGGGTACGAGGACTGATGACTAGGAAGTGAACGTGGACGGTTCGGAAACTGATGTCAACAGGGCACTCGGAGGCGGTTAATGCATTATATGGATCGCAAGAGGGCACACGTGCTTTTTGTTCCAAACGAGGATGGTTTTGGTCCCTCGGCGCTCACATCCAATCTAGTAAAAGGTCTCCTTCGGTTGAAGCCAAATTGGCAGGTCACCGTGTGGAATCGCTCACGCTTGAAGTACAACCAAACGACGTACAAGCGCGAAATTACGGCGGGGCAACTCGCCGTCGAATCGGTGTGGAACATCATCGAGTTGGTGAAGGGAACAGGTCAGGTTCTTGTCGAAAGAACATTTGAGTCGTTGAAGGGTTACTTAAAGTTGAGTGACACCTATGCTGAGGACAGGCGGTTTCAGAAGTTTGATCTCGTGGTCGACTTTGGAGTCCCTGCGGCTGTTAAGTGGGCACGACGCACTGGTATGACGACGTTGAGCGTATTTGATCACTCTTGGTCGCTGTCTCTGGAGATGCTATTACAGAACACTCCTGGAATTTTGGGGCATACCACAAAAAAGCGCAACGCTGAGCAGCTCATTGAGGTTATTCGAGCAGATGAGCGACTGACAGAGCGACTTTTTCTCTTTCCGGCCTTCATTTCGCCTCCCAGGTATCTTGACTACTGGCAAAAACTTCTTGGGGTTGAGAGAGTGACGAGCATTGATGGGGTATTCGGACCGCTCCTGGAAACTGACAGCAACCTTTTGTCCTGCCGACGCCCCATCGGCGCGCGTCAAGTCTTCCTTCAGGGTGGGAATACTCCAGCATGGGATCATATACTCTGCCGAACCGCATCGCTGCTCGTGGCTAATCCTGAGGCGTTGTCAGTGCATGATGTCGGACTGACGATTTATATCCCGAACAAGCTCCGAGACGAACAAGAAATACGCCGTCTGCTAGATACAGCTAATGACCGCGTCGTTGTCGTGGATGCGTTGGAGAGAGGAGCAGTGTGCAAGCTAATGTCGGAGATTGATTTCCTGGTGACCCGGGCGGGCGGCGGCACGGTGAACGACGCCGTCGCGCTGAGGGTGCCAATGTTGTGTGTAGAAGAACCGCTCCAGCGTCAAGTTCAGGCTATACTCGCCGAATGCTTAGCTAGGAACATGGCGATTTCCATTGACATGGCATCCTTCACAGACAATCCACTTGCGGCCATCCTTTCTAGCCTCGACAGGCAGACTTCGTTCCAGAGGATATCTACAGCAATGAGTAGCATACCTCAACATGCCGAGATGTCGATAATTGCCGAGATTGTTCGTCTGGCTGAACGATCCGCGCTCTCTCAAGTATAGTTTGGAGGAGTCGCAACTGCCCACAAAAGCCTGCAGCCGACCGCCCAAAGTGCCGTTCGCTCTGCTCGCAGCACTTTGGGTGGCGGCTGAGGCCAACGTTAGGCGCCAAACCGTATCAAAGTGGTTAACAATCAAAAAATCAATGGGGTCAGACTCGATTGATTGCAGTGATGTACCAATTAAGGTCCGAAACCGTATTGGCCGTCTTGCTTTGGGTAACGCTGGCGCCATTTACCGAATACAGTCAGTTCTGACCGGTTGAAACATTGCGCCAAGTGATATCCGGTTTATTATCACCATTGAAATCCCCAACATCGGCAACTTGCCGACTCATGTCCGATGAAGACACAGAAATAGTGGTTCATTTACTGGGAAGGCAAATCTACCTGCCAGCTTCACAAAAGCCAATTTTGTATTTCTGCTCCCCAATCCTCCACCGAGAGCTGTTCTTGTATCCAGAGCGGCCGTCCCTCCTGGTTGGAGTATGGGTAATCATCCGGGACCTGACACATAGTAAGCATTGCGCATGTGTGTAGCCCCGATCAGACCCATTGATTCCGTAAAGTATCCACCTTTTCCGACAACGGTGGAATGACGTTCTGTGAAAATCTGCGTAATCTGCGGATAACGGATGTAGTTAAAATTATCCGCGTCCGCCTGGCCATAAAGTCGCTTTACCGCCGCGCCGACAATCGCAATAATCAACCAGCCGAGGACTCGATGCATGGCCCATCATCCCCATACGGACCAGGAACAAATCGCCCTGTCGGAGATGCTTGATCGGATCCTGAACAAAGGGGCCGTCATCATGGGCGAGGCCACGGTCTCGGTGGCGGATGTGGATTTGATCTACTTGAGCCTGCGGGTCCTGGTATCCTCCATCGACACGGCGCTGCGCAGCGTCGAGACTCACCCGGAGGAATCCTCATGAGCCGCGCCGCCGATGCGGACGCCCGGATCCTGTCGGAGGACATGACCGAATTCGCGCGCGTCATGCGCTCCGAAACGCCGTCGGATCGGCGGCCCGTCACGGGTACGGCTCCACGCATTAATCTGTCCGATGACGATGTCAAGAGCGGACTCGGGCGACTGGTGCTGACGCTGGTGCGTCTGCTGCACGAGCTCTTGGACCGCCAGGCCATCAGGCGCATGGATTCCGGTACCCTCACGGACGATGAGATCGAGCGGTTGGGCCTGGCCTTGATGAAGCAGACCGAAGAGATCGAGCGCCTGCGCCAGGCGTTCGGGTTGGAAGAAGAGGATCTGAACATCGATCTGGGACCGCTGGGCAAGCTACTCTAGACCGGACGACCCGCCGCGCAATCCAACCATCGGAGAAACCACATGGCGACCCAGACCGGGTTAAAGCACTCGCTTGAGACCAGTAACTTGGCCGACATACTCGAACGCGTGCTCGATAAGGGCGTGGTGATCGCCGGCGATATCAAGATCAAGCTGGTAGATATCGAGCTCTTGACCATCCAGCTACGGCTGGTCATTTGTTCGGTGGACAAGGCCAAGGAGATCGGTATGGATTGGTGGTCCCAGGACAGCGCCTTCCGTAGACTCACGGACAAGGTCCCTGATCCGACCGAACTCGCGCACCGGGTCAGTCAGCTCGAGGCGCAGCTGGCCGAACGGTCCGGTCCGGAGATCCGAACAAAGCCTGACGGACCATGAAGACCCGCCGGACCTCCGTTACCTCCATTCTCATTTTGGCAGTGCTCAGAGACTGTCTAAGAACTAACTTATTGATTTACTCGTTCCCACGCTCCAGCATGGGAGCCAGATGAAATCCGTCGTTTTTCCAACTAAAAATCAATAGGTTAATTTTTAGTCAGCCTCTCATTATGTAGTGATCGTGTCATCATCCCGTCGCGAAGAGGGTTCAGCACGGTAATCGTTCAGACCTCCACTGTTTTTGCCGTCCATGGCACTGGATTCCGGCAATCCCTGCCGGAATGACGAAGGGGTGTTTGAACGATTACTCAGCAGGAAGTTGATCACTACGCACCAGGCACTACCCTCATTTCCACCGCTCGCCCCTTTGCCTATCATACCCGGCCGAATGGCAGGCAATCGCCTATCCGTGATGGCGGCAGCGGGCGAGTGCTTCCGAACCACCGGTTAGGATCCCGGATATTCGCCGGTTCGTTTATGATGATGGCCCACAACCGGCTGTGACTTGCGGTCCGTAGAGAAGCGTCGGCCTCGAGTCAGTCCTGGTCCAGCTTCTTCGTGGCGACATTGAGGTGAAAGATGGCTTTATGGAGGTCGCCGAGACTCAACATGCCCACCAACATGCCGTCGTGCGTCACCGGGATCCGGCGGAAGCTATGACGCACCATAAGGGAAGCGGCCCGCAGCACATGCATGTCCGGAGCTACCGTGACGGGGTTGCGGGTCATGAGGTCGCTGACCGGCAAGGCCAGCACGTCCTTATACTTGGTAATCTGCCGGTCCAGATCCACGTTCCCCATGCCTTCTTCCATCAGGTTCTCGAGCTTCGGAAACAGGCAGTGCAGCACGTCCTTCTCCGCGATGATCCCCACCAGCTCGCCGTCGTCCGCTACGACCGGGATACCGGGGAGCCGGTACAGACACATGATGGAGGCTACTTCCATGACCTTGGCGTCCGGGCTGACCGAACGTATGGCGCGACTCATGACTGCGTGAACTTGCATGGAACAGGCATCTCCTTAAATCAATGGGGGCAGACTCGATTGATTGACATTGGATCACGTACTCAGGATACCCTGAAATGACGAGGCGTGGGAAACCTAGGGGGTGTTCTCAATTAAGGGTAACACGATGATTCTACTCGATAGACTAAGATTGCCCGTGTCATCCGACGGATGTAGGGGCCAATTTCTAATAGCAGCCAAACCATCGAGTTAAGTTCAACCCTGGAGTTTACCTTACGGATTCGGGTTGTTGATTGAGAACACCCCCGAGCACAACATCATCAATCAATCGAGTCTGACCCCATTAGATTTGTGGGGCTAGGTGTGCGGTCGCTCGGTGACCGCCGCCAGGGGCTCCGCCTTCGGTGCGCCATACAGCAAACACAGTCGCTGGTTCCAGGAACGCTTCGGTGGTGGCCGCAAGCGCCAGCGACGGATCGGCACTGTGGCCCTGGCGCGGCGCTTGCTGATCGACTTGTGGCGGTTTGTAGAATCCGGTGTGGTGATCGACGCGAAGGTAGTGATTAAATTTCAAGTGATGAAGTCTGTCGGCCCCTCCCGCGTCGTTCCGGCAGGGAGTGCCGGAATCCAGGGCCAGGGATGGCAAAAACAGTGGGGGTTCGAATCATCAGGTCGCACAATCACGCCACTTTGAATTTAACCACTACCGACGCGAACATTCCCGGAGGCGCAGGAAATCCAATTTGCGCAGATTCGTGTGATGCGTAGTACCTAGTTTCAGTCTATTTTTACATTCCAAGGGTCAGTAAGACGCGGAGACCTAATATGCCCATCAGTCCTATACAGGAAAAGTAGACTGAAACTAAGTAGTAGTTTGTGCCGATTATGAATCCCGATGAATGATCCCCTCTATCTCTTCGGCCTGGTGCCGGCGGCTACCGCGATTGTTCCGGCAGGGGTCGGTGTCGATGGCGTGCACTCACTGGAGCGGTTGGAGCTGGGGGAGCTGACCGCGGTTGTCAGCACCGTCTCGCGGCAGGAATTCGTCGGTCCCGAGGCCGAAGACCGCCTACAGGATCTCGCCTGGGTGGGACCACGCGCCCTGCGTCACCAAGCGGTCATCCGCGATCTGATGGACCAGGGGCCGGTGGTCCCGGTCCGCTTCGCTACCCTATTCAGTGATGTCGAGACCCTGCGCGCGCGCATCACCCGTCACCAAGCCACCCTTTTGGCGTTTCTCGAACGGACCCGGGATCAGGCCGAATGGTCGGTGAAGGCATTGTATGACCGCAAATCGGCCTTGGCGCGCATCGCCGAGCGGACCCTAGCTAAAAGGGAAACCGAGCTGACGGCATTGGCGCCGGGACGACGTTATTTCGAGGAACAGAAGCTGCGCAAGATAGTCGAGTCGGAGCTGAGTATGACCCTGGCCGATACCTGCCGGTGGCTGTACGAGCGGTTGAGCGAGGCGGCCACCGAGGCCTGCGAGGTTCGGCTCCAGGCGAAGGAGCAGAGCGGCCTGACACTGGACATGGCGGCCAACTGGACGTTCCTCATCGCCCGGTCCGCCCTGGATGCATTCAAACAAACAGTGGACGAGTTATCGGGAGCAGGGAATCCGGGCGGCCTACAGCTGCAGGTGAGCGGGCCTTGGCCGCCTTACAATTTCTCACCCCGGCTCGATGGGGGTTGATAAAAGAATTTCTGGTATTTTGCGCACTATGAATAGCGGCACCGTTCGGCCCATTCCCAGGCTCCAGCGTGGCCTGCCGGCAGGTAGGGAACGCAACCGGACCGTTCCAGCGGCGAGTATCTCATAAGGGATGCCGCACGCCGCCGACAGAAAGGGGGTGGTGCTTGCGTATGCCGTCCTCGACGCTGACCAGCCGTTTCGACTACCGGCCATCCGCGGCCTGTGGGATGCGCAGCTCCGGACCCAGGAAGTCAGAGGACTGCGGGTGGTCTACTCCCGACCCGCGCCACAACCGGCGGTGCCCGATATCGAGCAGCTGCAGGCCTTCTATAAGGTGATCAAGCAGCTCCACGCCCGCTACGATGTCTTGCCCCTGCGTTGGGGACAGTACTTTCCGGATCCTCAAGCCTTGACGCGCGCGATTACCGCCGATGCCGATCTGTATCTGAGACGGCTGACACGCCTCGTAGGTGCGACGGAAATGGGCATCCGGTTTCTTCCGACGGGCGCGCAATCGACACCCGAGGCGATCTCCCGACCCACACCCCATTCCCGTGGCCGCGCCTTCCTGGAACAGCGCCGGGCCCACTATGGGATGGAGGCGGCCGGACAGGCGCAGCGATGCCGGATCGAGGAGCTCTGTCGCAATTCCTTTGCCGGCCTGTTCCAGGAACTCAAGGGCGAGACAATACAAGCACAAGGAGCCGACTCCCAGACCATGATCCTGGTCTATTTCCTGATCCCGCGTACCCTGGTGGAAAGGTTCCGACAGACCTATGCCGACCTGCGGCCGCCCATGGGCGTGCGGATGCTGTTAACGGGCCCCTGGCCGCCGTTCAATTTCGCCGCTTGAGACCAATCCTGAATGATAAGGCCATGTTTTCAGGAGAGTTTATACGCGCCTACCCGATTTCCGATCATCTTCACTGGTTTGTTGGCCCGAATTGGACTATCGTTGTTGGGGGGAATGGGGGATGGTCCGCAAGCGCACCGACAGGATCATTTCTCTTTGGAGCAGGCCATTATGGCGCTAACCCGGCGGGGGCACCGTGCGGTCGGCGCGGTTCGACCGGCACAGCGGATCCTATGGTTTCCTGGGTGGGAGGCACCAAGCGCAACCCGCCCATCATCGACGCGTATCTACCTTTGAACGGAGAGCTGACTCATGGCACAAGTAACTAAAAGTACCGACTCTTCAAGTCTGGGCGAGGTCGTCGACCGCATCCTGGAGCGCGGCATCGTGATCGATGCCTGGGTCAAGATCTCGCTGGTAGGTATCGAGCTCTTGTCCGTGGAGGCACGTGTCATCATCGCCTCGGTAGAGACCTATCTGAAGTACGCCGAGGCCGTCGGTCTGACTGCTACCGCAGCGGTACCAGCCACAGCCTAGACGCCGTTCCCCAGCAGCATCCGTCCGACGAGCCGCGAGGCTGGCCAGGCGGAAGGGTTTCCATTGATGAACCTCTCGAGGAGGGGGACATGAGCGAGCTAGTGGAAGGTACGGTCCGCCTTGCCGAGCAGATCCATGGCGGCCACGTGGAACGCGATCAGGAAGTGCAGGAACGCAAGAGCCAGGAATGGGAACGCAAGCGCGAAATGGCGGAATTTCAGCACCGGCTCGCCCACGACCGGGCAGTCGCCGCCAACCTTGCCCGCACCGAACGCCACGCCTACGTGGAGCATGTCCGCCAGCAGGCAACGGCTATCCGCGTCGAGGGACAGGCGATGCGGGAGCGGGCGCGCAAGCTCCGTGCCACGCAAACGATTCCCTTCGTGAATGACGTGCGCCAACGGGTCGATACGATGCGCCACCGGCTCTCCGGTGACATCGCCGTGATGCGCCAACTCCTGTCCGACCCCGAGTACACGACCCGCGTAGCCGCGGCCCTCGAGGCGGGAGAAGGCATTCCAGCACCCGCGCCCGAATTCGTACAGGGGAGACCGTCGGCCTCCACAGCCGGGCCGGCCAAGGCACACGGCAAGACCGCGCTGCAGCGGCCCATCGCCGCTGGGCAGGCGCAATCCGGGCTCGGAGCCCTGGGGGGAGTGACCGATACCGTCGGCGGTGTCGTCGGGGGAACAACCGGCGCCCTCGGCGGAGTGACCAATGCACTTGGGGGAGTGCTTGGAGGAGTGACCGGTGCCCTTGGGGGAGTGACCGATGCCGTCGGAGGTGTCGTCGGGGGAGCAACCGGCGCGGTCGGGGGCGTAACCGATGCCGTCGGAGGTGTCGTCGGGGGAGCAACCGGCGCCCTCGGCGGAGTGACCGGTGCACTAGGGGGAGTGC
>Ga0209458_1000313_pt1 | contig 19047 bp, 17 predicted proteins | sample WorMetLIZAISLAND_FD_187411 | JGI IMG/M metagenome (GOLD analysis project Ga0209458, IMG submission 187411) | Marine gutless worms symbiont microbial communities from Max Planck institute for Marine Microbiology, Germany - Inanidrilus manae... ...
ACTTGCCGATGGCCTGCGCGGAGACGACGCCGTCGATACGGGATGCCAGGTCGCGAAGCGACAGACCTTCGCGCTTTCTGGCGAGCTTCAGACGTTCACTGAACATGGCGGCCTCCTTTCGGTTTACATATTATAAAAATAAGACGGTTTTGTAAACCTGCCGATTTGCCATCCCAGTGCAGCGGCTGGAAGCACGGTCCAAAGCCCACGTGGTAACGGCATCGTTATTTTCGCGAAGCCCAAGTAACGGACTCGTTCCTACCCAGGACCACGCGGAGTTTCGCTCCCTCATGAGTCCATGAGGAGTCCATGGCGATTATGTTTATGTTTCGGCGGAATCAAAAAGCCCGCAAGTGTTTGACTTAGCGGCTTAATTTGGTTGCGGGGGCAGGATTTGAACCTGCGACCTTCAGGTTATGAGCCTGCGATGTCGCTAATTAAACTATTGATATTAATGTATGATTCAGGTCCATTTTAGGAAATGTGCAAGACAATGTGTAAGTACTGGCAGATTGACCTTCGATACCATACGCAAAGGTGGGACCACTCCGAGAGCTGATTCTTGATCCTTATCCGCAATTGAGCGTCGCTAAGGGCGGCAAGCGGATGTTCGCGGCCGCTGCAGCAATTTCTTCGTTGACGCGACGGAGCCAAGAAGGCAGGCGGGACGTAGTGGTACAGTGCGCATGGTCACGGAGCTCCGGTTCGAGCTCGAAGTGGCCGTTCTCCCAAGTGCTTACGTGTCATCGGAGGGCGCGCTGCGCGAGCTGCTCAATTCGCTTGGCTTCGACGCCCTGGTTGTCACTTTCCGTCACGTCTACGAGGTTCGTGGTTCCCTCGAGGGCGCCAGCTGGCAGCTGCGTCGAGTCGGGCAGCGAGAGGACGACTTCCGAATGCAGCCAGGTTTCCATGACCGAATCCCGACATCGGTCTCGAATTCTCGGGTCAGGTGCTCTCGGACGTCGGACCATCCGATCTGATCGCCGAGGTTAGATAGCCGAAGTTAACCAGGCGCTGGACGAAGTCGCGCATTCGTTCACAATCCAACTGAACCTCGGCCGACATCTCCCGCGTCGTTTTTGGGTCGTCCAGATTGGCGAGGACCATCAGCGCGGGCTCCATGTCACTCTTCAAGATGTCAATCCACCGGCCGTGCGTACCCTTGGCGAGGAACCTCAACTCGTCGACGCCGAAGTGGAGGCCAGCGCCATTCTTCTCCCACATGAGCAAGGAGCCAAGCGTCCGCCGCAGCGGTTCGTCCACTTGTATAGGCGGAGACTCGCGCGCGCTCGCGGCGACGTCCTCAACAGATAGGGAATTGACGGTTCGCCTTAACTTCGTGAGGTACTCGGTCGCCTCCTCCGGCGTCGGCACTCCATACGGTGCCCTCCACTCCTGTTGCGCCTCCAAGTGGCGCATGAGTGCGCGCCCGAGCACCTGAAACCAAGCCCTGGGCTCGACTGAAAGATTGAGTGAGATCGACAAGCCGGCACACTCGGTGGCGTGCCAGTACCCCGGTGGGAGGTAGAGCATGTCTCCCGGCTTCAAATGATAGATCGATCGTTGATCGTCTGGTTCTCGAGAGATCGCGCCATGCATGTGCGGCGGCATGGGCGCCAAGCGATCGGAGTCAAAGGCAACGTTGTCCGACGGCCGTTCGATGGCTGGTCCGGCAGGATGCACAGTCCAGACCTTCTCGCCGGAAAGTTGGATCGTGAAATTGTAGTTCCGGTCGTAGTGGGTCGCCGTATGTGTGTCTTTGCTCGCGAAGATACTGAAGAAGCCACACTCCAGGTTCATTTGTCGCGCGAGTTTGGAGATGAAACTCCTACCAAACGCGAGCTTCGTAAGAAGGTGGGTCTGGATAGTGGTTCCCGGAACCAGCGCCTCAATGTCCCGTTCGCTGTCCGTTCCCCGCGTTGCGTGTCGGCCGCCCTGCTTCCAGATGGTCGCCTCGTCGCCGTGCTCGAAGAGGTATTGAAGGTCGTACGAGCCGAGTGGCTCTTCGAACAGTGCGAGCCGCCGCGGGTCGCCGCGGCGGAAGAGCACTTCGGTGTGCATTGCACTGAAAACGAATTCCTCTGCAGACATCGGCCAGACCAGAGACGAGAGGTCGGAGGAGAAGAGCGGAGGATTCGGCTGACTATCGATATCCATCAAGTCGAGCAAGTTCGGTGACGGTTTTCTCTCGGCACGGCGTGACCTGGACCTTGACCACAATACCGCCCTTCTTTAACTTTTGGATGCTCAAGAATTCGGGCACCTGACAGGTGATGCTGCCTTGGGAATTATGCATGACATACAATCATATTGCGAACTACATGCCTAAGTCTCGCCTCGGCGAGCTACTCGAGCGGAATGGAATGACGCGGAAGGAGTTGGCTAAGCTCCTCGACGCCTCGCCAAAGACGATCGCGGCCATCGAAAAAGGCGACTACGATCCGCCGCTCTCGTTTGCATACAAGCTTGCTGCTGCGTTAGAGATTCCGGTAGAGAGACTGTTCTCAGACTGAGCGGGGCCGCATGACCGAACAGAGGCCTGATCGCTCGGACCTCTACCAGCCACTGCGAACCGAAGCGCTCTCCGATCCATACCCAACCTTCCGCCGGCTCCAGCGTGAAGCCCCAGTGTTGTGGCACGACGATCTCTTCGCGTGGGTGCTGAGTCGGAATCACGATTGCCGACAGGTCCTCCAGGACCCCGCCAAGTTCACGCGTGACCGGAGGAAACTCGGCCGGCCCGTGCCGGTCGAGGGAATGACGATTCAGTCCCTCGATCCCCCAGACCAGATCCCGTTAAGGCACGCGCTGTTGCGCGCTATCCGGCGGACCGACCTCGCATCCGTCTGCAGCGAGGCGGCCGAAGAACTCGAGCACCGCCTCGTCCGCCAACCTGTGGGCGGCCCCTTCGACTTCATGTCACAGGTTGCAGCGCCAGTGGCGATGCGCTTCGCATGTCACCTGGTTGGGATGCCGGACCTGGCCAGCGAAGCCTATTTCTCAATCTTCCTCCGCTTGACGCGCGCGATGGACAGCGCGCTCGCCTCAGACAGCTATGACGCAGGAGTAGAAGCCACCTGGGAGCTGAACGACCTGATCGGGCGCGCGGAGGCCGTGGCTCCCCCACGAAGTGTGATACATGAACTCCACTCGGTGGCGGGTGTGGCGGAGATGCCGGCTGACTATGTCCGCAACACTATCTCGGCTACGTTCAACGCGGCTTACAGCACGGCCTACAGCTCAATGGGTAGTTTCCTGGCGCTCGCGCTGGAGCGCCCCGGGCTCGCCAGGCAGACTGTGGACACAGGGCATGTGGCTATTGGCGTGCAAGAACTCCTGAGGTTCACGAGCCCGGCGCAGTCCACCAGGCGGTATGCCACACGCGACACGGTCATAGGCGGCATGGTGATTCGTCAGAATGACCCTATCCTAACGCTGATGGCCGCTGCGAACCGCGACCCTGAGGTGTTCGAGCGACCGGACAGCATCGTGCTCGACCGGTCACCCAACCCGCACCTAGCGTTTGGCTCGGGGGCCCACCATTGTGTTGGAGCCCGGCCGGCCGGCGAGTTCCTGGGGCACTTTGTCCGCCGCCTCGCTGAATGCGAATCCAAGCTCGCGGCAGCAGGTTCCCCCAAGTGGCTCAACACGTTCACCTTACGCTGCCTCGATCAGCTGCCCGTGGAACGCAAGGGATGGTCAGCAGCCGACCGGCCTTACGGCCGATGAGACTACTGATCGGAAGTGATGGACCCGCCTCTCTTGGTGAACAAGCCGACGTCCGCGCTTGGACGCAAAGGTTGCTGTGGTTTGCGGAGGAGGGTGATGCCATCGTCCTGATGGACGCTCCCGACCCCGACTTCGTCGAACACGTGACCGGACTGATTGGAGTGGACCCGTCGAGGTTGCGCTTCCACGTAATGTCGAGCCGGTGGAAAGGCGGCAACTTCGATGCCTGGTCCCTTCTAGATAAGGGGTTCCAAGATGCGTTGGTAGCAGATGCGGTCGCCGCAAACGAGGTTGTCGCATTGTGGCCATCGACAGAGATCGGCTGGCTGGTCAAGAGCCTCGAGATCGAGCACAAGGTGCCCGGAGCGGCGTTCATGCGAGAGGGGGGAGGCGCCCTATCCAACAGCAAAGTGCTCTTCCGGGCACTCGCGGCAGGCGCTGGCGTTTCTGTTCCAATCGGCGGAGTGTGCCGCTCCACTGAAGACGCATTTCGCCTCTCGGGGCACCTCCTTCATGAGGGCCACGCGTTCGTGGTCAAGCGCGACTATGGTGGAGGGGGCGCAGGCAACGAGATTGTCTACGCGCAGCGCCTTGAGGTCTCCCACGCTGGCCATGCCTCGGCCGAGGCGGTCGAGGCCACCTCAGAAAGCCTACACGCCTACTGGGAGCGTCGGTGGCAGTGGGCAAGTTCCTATGGGACGCACCCGGTTGTCGTCGAGGCGTTCGTCCCTGACGCGAGGACCCTGTACGTGGAGGTGATGTGTGGCGACAACGGGGTCGGAACTGGCAAGATCGGAGAGCTGAAGTTCGAGGACGGTCAAATCACACGCGAGGTCTTTCCGGCACAGGAGATACCCACCACGGTTCTGGTACAGCTCCAAAACGCGGCGGACCGGTTGGCCCGAGTGTATTTGGCCGCCGGGTACCGTGGACGTCTGTCCCTCGACAGTGTTGTCACATCGGATGGCCGCATCTTCTTCACGGAGGTCAACGCCCGTTTCACGAGTTCCACGCACCTCTATGAGCAGATCGCCCACCGGGTGGCTCGGGTAGCGGAGGCGCCCGGACGCGTAGTCGTACAAACGCTAAGCCCGCCGTCGTGGCAGCTCCAGAGTCTCCGGCAACTTCTCGATACATTGTCTCGCCACGGGCTCACCTTTGACCCCGCATCGCGCCGAGGCGTTCTCGCGGTCACGCCCTTGGTGCACGGCAGCGGACAGTTGTTATTGGCAGCGGTGGCAGAACATGAGGCGGCGGCGGTCGAGCTCGTCGATTGCGTGCATCGCGCGGTCGTGCAGTCCGGCGTCAGTGGGAGGTCGCAATGAAACCGCCAAGGACCTCCTGCTCCGATCCTGAGGCCCCCGTGGCGTCGCCCCTGCGGCCTAGCAGTGTTCGTGTCGAAAGCAAGGATGATCTGCAGTTGGTACGATTGCTCATGGGGGCACAGCCAACGCTTATAATGGTAGCGGCTGCCGAGGCTCGGATCTTCGACTGCCTTGGGGAGCGAGACATGAGCGCGGCACAGATTGCGCAGGAGGCTGGCCTCGATGCGCGCGCAACGCGGCTGGTGCTCGACGGCCTTGTTGGCCTCGGTGTCTTGACCAAGGAAAGTGAGCGCTACCGCAACACCCCCACCTCGTTGTGTCACCTCCGCGTGGACACGGAGCAGTCTCATGCGGTGCGCCTTTGGATCTCAGGGACACGCCCGTGGGAGCGGCTGCCGCAGATCCTTCGGACCGGCAAGCTGCCCGAAGTAGGTGGCGACGTCGAGGCCTGGCGGCGCGACCACACTGAGAACCACGCGTTCATTCGAACGATGTACGATCTCGGGTGGCTGGCAGCTCAGTCAGTGGCAGAAGCTTTCGACTTTTCGGAGGTCGCCCATGTCGTCGATCTCGGTGGTGGGCCAGGACACTACGCCATCGCGATGCTCGAGCGCTCGCACACCCTGCGGGCCACGGTGGTCGACTTGCCGCTGACGCTCTTGGTGGCAAGGGACTTGTTCAAGCGTCGCGGTCTAACCGAACGTGTTGAGTTCGTCGCGACCGACCTATTCGACTCTGACAGGGACATTCCGATCGCACCGGAGACGGCGGAGCTGGTGTTGATCTCACATATGGTTCACATGGAGGGCCCCCAGCAGAACGCCGCCCTCATCCGCAAGGCCGCCCGTCTCCTGCCGCCCAGTGGGAGGGTCGTCATCCATGACATGTTCCTTGAGGAGGACCGAGCGCACCCACAGGCGAGTAGTCTATTCGCGGTACACATGCTAGCAATGACGCGGCGAGGCGAAGTGTACCCGGCCTCCGTGATCAGCGGTTGGCTGAAAGACGCTGGACTACGTCCACGCGTGCTCTCGACTTCTCCGTTCCTCATCGAAGGCGTGCGTCCCATGCCATGAAGGAAGCCAGTCACATGCGAATGAAGGCGGCGTTAGTGCGAAACGTGAATTGGGGCTATCACAGTTCAGGCGCGTAGCGGGCAACCAGCAGACGTGTCAGTTGTTCGCCCCTCAATGAGAGCATGTGCAAGTCTTCTTCTCGCATAGCCGAGAAATCCGTCGGATAGGCAATCACCCGTTCTCGCGATACCAGATCGGGAGGCAAGAAAGGAAGCCGCTCATCGATTTGGCCAAGATACGGCATGACGAAGCCAGAGATCCCACCGGTTTCGACATAGTTGTGGAGACGCCCATACGCGGTTGTTTGAACGCGCCTGTGGGTCGTCTCAAAGGTTTGCTGAATGCGTGAACGCCACCAGTATGGCTTGATTCTGCCTGCTGGTTGGCCGTGACCGGCATCGCAGCAAATGATGTAGTCAACCTCGAACACGTTAGTACTGATGTCGGCTGTGCGACCTGGCTCCAAGCAGGTAACCCCCAGATTGTCATAAACGCCGCCGTCTGTGAGAATGACGCACGCAGACTCGACCTTCCCGTCCTTCTCAAAGACCATCCTTTCATCGAGGGCCGGCAGAAAAACCGGATAGGCGGCGGACGCAGCAACTGCCTTTGCGACCCGAATCGCATTGCCTGAGACACGCCCAAAGCGCCAGGAGCCCGAAGACTGTGAGCCAAAGCGGAACGCGGTTTGGGTGCGAAGCTCCGTTGCGTTTATGACAACATCAAGACTAGGACGTGCCACTTCGGAGATCACTGTTTCCTTGAACAATCTTCGTTCAAGGGCGCGCTCGAATGCCGTTGTACGGCTCGCATAGCGCCGGAGTGGTGCTTGCAGCCAATCTCTATCCGTGCGCAACCTGAGACCTAGGATGTTGATGAACCCGACAAGGGTTCTGATCACGTTGCAGGCGAGCGCGACAACGCCGGCTGTCACAAGTGTCAAGAGCGACTTGAGCAAGTTCGCAGAAATCAGTGCTTGTCGCGCGATGCTGAGAGTGAGGCCGGACTTAAGGAGGGACACGACACGAGAATCGAATTGATGAAACTCATCATCGCTGTACGCGTACATCGCCGCAATGACTGAACCGCCCGATACTGAGGAAATCACGCGTACTTTGGGCAAGATCTGAAGATCATTGAAGGCCCGAAGACAGCCGAGGTGAAAGGCGATCGCACGCGCACCTCCGCCAGACAGGGTAAGGCCAATCTTGGGCCTGTCATTGGTCGACATTCATGTGTACCTCACGACGTCGCTGTACGAGAACAAAGTCATGACGCGAGAAGACGTAGGCGCCGAGCTCCGGATCGGTCGCTGCGTTACCGACTATGAGCATGAGCGTATGCCGAGGCCTGTTGATGTTGGCAATCAGAACCTCAAACATGGCGGCTAGGTCTGTAACGCTCGGCATTGGTCGCGACACTGGATGGGTGTGCCACATGCCGATGAAGGCAACCGACCCTTTAGTACGCGCCTTGCGTTCGGCATTGTCTTCTTGCGTACCTTCGGTGCCGCAAACAAATCCTTGTGCTGTCGCATCGCTGTCGGGGGGCGGCCCTGACACTTCGGTAACCCAGACGATCTTCGCAGGCTCATTGAACTCTCCATAGAGCAAACCGCCGGTTTCTATGTCGTGGCCTTTGATCCTGTCGTTCCGACTGATCCACCCCCGGATCTGTCGGAGCGCTGGTGGTGCGATGCGAACCTGATAGCCGTGACGGGGATCGTCTACTAGTTGGTCCTGCCCCCAGGTGACAGCCATGCGCGGCACCGGGCGGTTCTTCCGAACAAGGTGCGGCAGTTCAACGAACTGGGCGGATGCCGCACCCGGATCGAGGTCAGCGAGTCGAAGGGCGGCGACATTGAGCATTGAACCGGCCAAAGCTGCGATGTCTGCCGCTGAGCCAACGAAGGTTGGATGCGAACACCCCGGCTCAGGCTCAAAAAGAGCCTGAGTTCCCGGCTCTGGCCAAAACTCCTCACGGAAGGGAAGAGCGTCCGAGTTGTTGCACGCCGCAATCTTGGCGCGTCGATCCAAGTCGAACAGACCGCCTGCAAAATCCGACTGTGAAACGAGTACGATGCCGCGATCGGCACGATGTCCCACTGCTAGCGAGACGAGCGGTGTGTTGGACTGCTGGCGCAAACATTCAAGCTTCAGTGCAACGGTTCGTGAAGCTGTCGTATCAATTACGACATCAGCACCACCCGCCCAGTCTTCAGAGGACAAAGTCGTACTGATCAGGTTTGTGGAGTCGGTAGTGATCTCCAACTGAGGGTTGATCCGATGGAGGCGTTCTCCAAGCGCAGTCGCTTTGGTGGATGCGATGTCGGCGTCATCAAACAGCTGGCGCGCGAGAATTCCGGGTGTAACCGAACCGCGATCTTGCAGTGCGATCTTGGCAACACCGGCGCGCGCAAGGATTTCGCCAACGTGGCTACCGAGTGCACCGCAGCCCCATAGCCGGACCGACTTGCCGGCAAACCAGGACATTGGAGAACCTTGATCCCGTCGCACAGTGACGGCGGGGCGTTGCTCATGCACCGTACACCAGTGGACTTTCGCCGTTTCGGCCCAATCGAGCATGATTGCCTCAGCCTCGGCGTTGATCTCTGGGAACTTCGTGGCAGTGAGACGAAATCCCTTTGCGGCGATCGATTCCAGGCACCAAACCCCGAGATGCTGCTCTAACCGGTCCGCACCGGCGATGCCCCGCATGGGCGCGCCGATGACTAGGAAAATCGGCTTGTCTTCAGCAGACATGAGAGCAGCCAGCTTTAGTAGAGCGAATAGCATGCTCTGCGGAATCCCATGATTCGTTAGCTCGGATACAAGGGACTTCACCGTTGAGGGATACTCGAAGGGCAACGGCTCGTGCAGCAATAGCGCTGCAGCTACCTCGCCTTCGGGTATTGTTTCGTCGAACCCAAGCCAGTCCACAATGTGAACGCGCTTCTCCGATCCGCGGTCAAGCACTGCATATCCAAACCAAGGCGCGCCTTGGATGGGCGGCGTATCAGCGAGAGGGATGATGATTTGGTCGCTCGTCGGATAGATCGCCGGCGGGTGCAGGGGTTCGCCGGACAGGTCCAGCTCGTTGAGAGCGCCGTGGCGAAGCCACATGTCGAGCCGGCCTATCGCGCCGTACATACCGTCGCTGGCAATCCATTCAGTTTCCACCGATCGGTATAGACAGAGATATCGCATCCACTGAACGTGGGGAAACCCGGCAAACCGTTTGTGTGTGGCCCAAAACGCTGGTGGCTGAAACGGGAAGTCGGGCGGGACCCTCAGCTCAATGCGCTCACGTGGCCGGAGAGGGAGCCCCCCTTCGGCTCGCGGCATACCAACGCAGTTCACGGATATCTGGACAACCAGATAGGCCCCATCCGTCTGCGGCTCGGCTACTGATACGATCTCAAAATCGCGCGGCCCAAAGGCCTGGATCTCTTGCAGCTGACGTAGAGCGAGCTGTTGACCGCCAGTGAGACTCACGCCGCGCCGAATCCGACCTTTTCCTGCGGTGGCTCGTCAGCCCCTCTGGCGGCAGCGATCGCGCTAGCGAGATCCGAGACAAACTCATCGCCGGACTCTGGCCCAGAGTAGTGCAATCTGCCGTCAGTGTGGGTGAAAACGACGGGCACGGGCGCGTGCTCCGACCCATGCTCCTGCGTGCAGATGAATTCGTTGCGAACGATCTCTTCGTAGCGCGCTTTGGCCTTGGCGTGAGGCGGATTGTCGCCCGGCTGGTTGAACGTAGGTATAGGCTCAGAACTTGCGACAACATAGCCTGTCGAAAGCTGCGCTGCCTCTAGATGATCAAGAATATCCTGCTTAAGCGTTTCAGTATCGGCACCTTCGTCCCGGTGATACATCACGGATTTGGAGCAATGGTGAGGTGCTAAGAACACGTTCCAACCCAAAGCCAAGCCGTTGCCGGCCTCTAGGGACGTGTCAAAAAATCCTACGGATGGTGGGATAGCTGAGGTCGCCGAAAAGAAGGGCTTTGCTGACAGTGCCACCAGATATCAAATTGACCTGCATGGCGAGGCTGGTTTCGTTGCGATCCCCGGCCGAGTCGTCCTTGAACGGGGCGTGGATGAAGGCCGCAAACTCGTGCGATAGCGGCACGCGGTCGATCTCAAATACCCAGTTGCCTGGCACCGTGAGATATTCGGGTGGGAATCCCTGGAACTCGGGATCGTTGAGCAAATCGTCGAAACCGATCAGTCGGACCCGATCACCCGAAGCAACCTGGCCGTTGTGCGCAATCATACTCTCGGTCCGCCGCATCGCTTCGGCTCTGAACGCAAGTGCATCGTCACCAAGGTCTTTCTTGTACTCCCGAAACACCCGAGGCGTGAACCAGAGTTCGCCAATGACCACTTTCTTCATAAGGTCTGCGAACCCTTGAATGTGGTCGGTGTCCGGATGTGTGAGGGCAAAGGCTGCAAGGTATGGCACGCCATCCCGCTTCGGCAGTCCCTCGGCAAGGACGTCAACGATCGGTGTATGGGGATCGTCACCTTCGCCTGCACTCGCCATGTGCCGGATATCAACCTGCATAACGACTTCATTGTTTACAGAGACGGTCGTGCTGTCGCCTGTGCCGACTTGCCAGAATATGAACCGCTGTCCTGAAATCAGGCTTGCCATCATCGCCCCCCAGACCTAGGCAGGATGTGTAGAAATTTCCGAACACGTAGTGATACACACGTTGCGATTCAACCCGGAGCCTCAACATTTTGTGGTCCTCACGCTCCCGACGGGCCAGAAACAGTATATCGGGACGGAATTCCCTCCTAATAGGAGAGCAACATTCATTTTTTTCCCGCGTTAGCAAAAGTTTCCCTTTTGTTCCGGCCAAGCTGCGCTGACGCAAACCGAACTGAGCTGGCCTTGCGAGACGAACACTGCCGGAGGGCTTGAGCAAACGAGGCCGGTATGGCCTGCATTGGGCGTCTACAGTCTGTAAGTGGAGAGGATTGAGGTCTAAAAGAAATAGAATAGATCCTGCAAATGGCGGCCGAACCTGACAACGGTAGTATCAGGATGTAGCTAAACAAATCAGCAAAGAATACGTTCCAAATTAGCGACTAGACCAGCTCGCTTTTTGGTGTTCAGTCTATCTAGATTGTGTTGGCGCCAGCGTACAGCAGGCAAGTCGGCTACGCCCTCTATGCCAAGGATCGACCAGTCCGGCTCACCGCGCTCGAACGAGATGAGAAATCTGCGGTGCTGCTCTGGCATGTGTCCGACAACCGTAGCGATGGATTCCTCCCTTGCAGCGAGCAGCTCGTCGAGGCTGACTGGCTCATCCGTCATCCCTTGGAAGCCTCGTTCGAACTCGTGAGCTATGTCCTTCCGCGGCACGGACAGCACTTCGAACATTGGCCGGTTGTGGCTCAGCAGGTAGACGAGAAACGCGCCGCGCAGCGGGTCATCGATCCCTTCGTGGGCAAGAAGGTCGCGGACATCGAAGAGGTCGCGCGGATGCTGGCGATCGAGCGCGGCGACGATCTTGCCGCCGTAGAGATCAGGGAAGGACAGAACCTGCATCTCGGCAAACCCGAAGGTGTCCTCGACTGGGGGGATACGGATCTCACTGACGCAGGATATACGCTTCCACGCATCACGGGCGTTGCTTCGACCTTGACCTGGGCGCCCTCTGTCCGCACGACGAGCTTGTTGACCGCGCCTTCGCCGTGAAGCTCGGTTTCATGGACATGTACGGCCTGGAAGCCGGCGCGCAAGCGCCCAGCTATCCGTTTCATCGCCCCATCGATGTCGGCCAGAGACTCTGCGCGTGGAGCAATGGGCAAGTAGGCCAGGTCGATGTCGACGGATAGACGAGGCATGTCTCGGCAGAAGAGATTGATGGCTGTTCCGCCCTTGAGCGCGAAGGCTTCCTCTTCCGCAACGAATGGGAGGATGCGGACCAGTAGTGCCGCTTGCCTGCGATAGAGATCACTGAAGGGCATACAGGTCCTCCGGCACCGTGATCTTGTAAGTCGGGTCTAGCCGGCCACCACGCACCAACATTCGTTTGCCCTTCCCGAGGTCGATCGCCTTGCGGTCGATACGCTTCAGCCATGGATGGCGATGACGGTCCGCGAAGAAGAAGAAGAGGCGCTTCACCTTCACGCTCTTGCAGTCTTCGAGAAGGACCTGTAGCCGGCGCGGACTGAGGGTGACGAGCCCTTCGACCAGCTTGTCTACCTGATGAAAGCTCTCTCGGGTCGGCAGCTCATCGAGCAACTCGAAGAGAGCGCGCTCGGGCGCGGATAGTGCGAGCGGCCAATCCCACTGACCCCAGGGCAGGACGGTTAGATCACCTCGGGAGGACTCCGTGCTGGCACTCTGACCAGTCCATGCTACCCAACTCATGTTGGATAGGTCGCGGTCCCTAGAATCGCTATGGAAAAGCCTACGGCTGTTGTGAAAGGCGAAGCGCACCTCCAGCGGTAGCTTGTGCAGCCATGAAGGCGGTCGCCTTTGCCCGTAGAGATGGATCTCGCGATGCTCTGTTGGGAGGTAGTGAGCATAGCCTTGGAGCTCCAAGGCAGTGCGGCCGCCGACGGCGACGGGAACTTCAAGGAGGGTCTGCAGAGATATGACGACCTGTTCCCAACGAAGGGTACCGCGGGGTCGTCTGTAGACACGGTGCGCAGGCTGCTCCAGCCAGCCTAGATCTACATATTTCTTGCGTAGCGAGCCATAGTAGCCACGTTCCTCAAGCCAAGCGGAATCTACGAGCAAGCCTTCGGGCAGCACCCTCTCAAGCTGGTTTAGCTTACTTAGAATTTGTTGACCCATGGTGCACAAATTACCACAAACGCAAACCAGCCGTCTAGTTTAGAGAAAGACCGATTCGTGCACCCCTAGTGCACAAATCAGCGCATTCGCAAACCATAAGAGAAGAACTGGTTTGCGGCCATCTGAGAGCAGAATTTCCGAGCGTCCGATGTAGGACAAATGCCGGGGTTCGAAGGGGCGCGGCCAGCGCCCCTCGCGGGGTCGAAGGGGCTGGCCCCTTCTTGCGGCGTAGCCGCAAACCAGCGGCGAGGATCGACGCCGTCACTAGCAGCCTGAGCTGCTAGTGACGGCGTCACAGCTAAACAATGACCAATCGGGAATCTACAACCATTAATTGCAATTCTTTATTGTCTATACTCTATTTACATGTTCGAATGGTGATAGGTGAGTGACCAAGGCCGTCATACCCAGGAAATACCTGTAAACCCTTCAACATCAAGGAGACTGACATGCAGTAGGCAACGCTGAAGGCGCAGCTATGCGCGCAATCGATGACCAGACGACCGTGAGACGAGCAACGCAAACGGCACGGCGTCCCCATTGGGAAGAAAGGAGGCATAACATCGGAACCAGGCGGCTTGGCCGCCTTTTTGATACCCCCTTGAACGATCCTTCCCAATGCCGCCGGGAAACCGCAGCACTGGCAAGTCCGCCGCTGGCGGAGCGACCTCCGGGCAAGGCCCGCGGCGCGATCGATAAACACTAAACGCAAAAAGAAGAAACGAAATCACAGTCGAAGATGGGGTCACGGCAACGCATGAAGACCCCCTCTCGGCTCGCGAAGGCGCTACAACACCTCTGCGCCCGCAACCGGAGAGGGTCATTCAGTACGCAGGCCACACGGCGCGCTCACTTGAAGCTGGTAGCACGCCAGCTCAAAGACTTGGGGTACGGCTTGACCCACCCGAAAGGGATGAAGCCAAAGCACATCGAAGCGCTAGTCGAATGCTGGCAGAAAGAAGGGCTCGGTTCTGGAACCATGAAGAACCGACTCGCTTCCGTGCGCTGGCTGTGTGAGCGGGTCGGTAAGGCCAGCATCGTCAAATCCAATGACGAATACGGGATCGGCAGCCGAAGCAGCTACAACGGCGATCGCGGCCGCAAGCTCGACCTGGCAGCTCTAGACAAGGTATCTGACCCTCATGCCCGCATGGCAGTTCGCCTGATGGCAGCTTTCGGGCTGCGCCGGGAAGAGGCCATCAAGTTCCGCCCCGATTTGTCCGACAAGGGCGCACGCCTCGCGATCAAAGTAGGTACCAAGGGAGGCAGATACCGCGAGGTGCCAGTCCTGCTCTCACGTCAGCGCGCTCTTCTCGAAGAAGCGAAGGCCCTGGCCGGCAAGGGTTCACTAATCCCATCGGACAAGAGCTACAAGCAGCAGCTAGAAGTGGTTAAGCACCAATGCGCGAGAGCCGGCATACGCTCGTTGCACGGTCTGCGCCACAACTGGGCTCAAGCCATCTACCGTCATCTAACGGGGTGGCGCTGTCCGGCAGCTGGGGGCCGCGTTACCGAGATCTCACACTCCAGCAAAAGGCAGAAGATGAAGTTGCACGGCGCCTGGTGGCCGAGTGGCTTGGTCACGGGCGCATTGACGTGGCCAACACGTATCTCGGAAATCGTCGATGACCAAAGCGAAATCAACAGAGACATGGGCGGATCGCACCATCGAAAAGTCGATCGTCGAGGTGGGACGAACGCCAAACACCCCATGCAGCGAGGTTCTTGCCGCTCGCACCGCACAGGCGCGGGAGGACATCGCGGCGCAGCTCTATGACCGCGCGTCGGTTATCGCTGCTCTACAGGAGCGAGCGCTCGGAGGGTGGTCATTTCTCCGTTTGGATCCTGGGGTTCCCATCACCCTCAAGGAGACGTCGGCGGCAAAGGCCCTCGAAACCTGGCTTTCCGCCGAATCGCTACGCTTCAAGTGGGTGCAGGCAACTCGCAACCTCGATGATAGACGGAACAAGGAGGGCGAAGCGATCAAGTACGAAGTGCTACGGATCGAATGGTAGCCGCCATGCGCCAAGACTATTCTTCATCGCCTCTGCGCTTACGATCCCAAGCGTCCAGAAAAACGCGCACGACATCCAAAGAAGCTGCATCCACAGTTGCCTCGCTTAGAACTCGCTCCAGAGCCACACGAAACGCTTTCACGTCAACGATGTCCGTATCATCGTCTATCTTTGCTGTCGCAGTCCCTTTCGAAACACGGTCCCCTAGCCCATCGAAGCCCATGCTCATCGACCATGACTGTCCCGTCATTGCGACTGCTAAAAGGACAACTCCTTCATCGCTCTCAATTATGGCATCTGTCCAATTTCGAACCTCGTCAGATCCTTCTTCAGAGAAGTTCGCCCAACAGTAAAGAAGAGATAGAATGTCTCTATGCTGAAGAAGGGACCCGCTACTAGCCGCCGACCGGATACTGCCAAGGGCACGCTCTACTAGAATGGGAACAGCGTCTTCGGCCACCAAGCAATCTTCTTCTTTGGTTGGCGGATGATCTTCGCGCTGGCTGTAATTTCTCTTGGCAGACCAAGAAAACTCAACCAACCAGCTCAAACTCGCCTTCTCGGTTGCCGCCAAATAGAGAGATGTACGTTCCTCAATTGAGAAACGGTCACGCGTCAGGCGACGAATCAGCCAGTGATAGCGACGAGTTGTTGATCCAACCCCCCAAAACCCTTTCTCCTCATCCTTCTCAAGATCGACTTCATCGTGGATTTCGAAAAGAGCTGAAACAAGGGGTTCCACTTTGTCTTTCTCGATGCGCAGCGCATGGAAATTCAACTCATCCAAATAGACTGGCACCATCGATTTCCCACTTCTTTGTTGTGATTCTGCAGCGTGTCGAAGCGACTCATGAATGAAATCACGGTCGTCGGCACGGTTTACCAACTTATCAATCAACTCCATGGGGAGTGTCGAGTCACTCAGGGAAAGGCGAAAATAGGTGTCGAAATGTTTATCAACACAAACGCGCCGTTCTGAATTCCATTCACTAATCCAATCGCTACCGTATACGGTGCCAGATGTCCTAGGGAAAAGCCGCTGCAACCCCGCCTTTGCAGCCACGCGCCTGGAATCTGGCACACCAACCAAAAAGGCATCAAACCAATCTTCATCATGCAGGCCAGGGTCACCTTCCTGCGCACTACCAACCAATGCATCTTTCTGCCGCTTCATCGCATTGAACAGTGTTGGTTCGTATAGCCGCAACGTCTCAAGTGCGATAAAGTCCGCCAAGTTCACGTCGCGACCAACCGCAGGCCACGTTACGCTGATTGCGTTCCGGAATCGCGCGACGTGACGTGGCGTCGTAATGTATGGGACGACAACATCATAAGAAATGTTCATTATGCGAACTACCTGGCTCTCGTCAGGCGTGCCGCAGATCTCGTCCATCGAGGTGAGAACCGCATTGTTCAAGTCTGTCTGTGCGGGCGATGGCACCTCAAACCCAGTTTGGATGATCTTTTCAAGAAAATGAGGACCTTCGGAAGGATAACGTTCCAAAACAATTTTCTCGGCGAGCTCTCGATCAAATACCAGCAAGTACAGAACGTTGGGAAGTCGCCCGATGGACTTCACCAGACGGAAAACGCTCAGCGCCTCCTCGGGATCGAGGCGATCGATGTCGTCTATGATAATGAGGAATCTTTTGTCAGACTTCGCGAGGACTTGTGAGAGAGTTTCAAAGATATCTTCCACGGTTTCGGCGTCAGAGAAAAAGGTGCTCGCGAAATCTGACGCTTTTGTGAATAGTCCGCCGAGGATAGGTTGGCCGGTCATGTATGATGAAATGGTGCCGACAACAGGCCCAGCCTGGAGTACCCGGCGCGTGAGCCTCGGAACAAGATCCTTTATTTTGTCCCCAATACCTTTACTGAGAAGCGCATGAAGTTCTTGCAGAAACGCGAGAGCGAGAGCTTCGTCGCCACGATACCACCAGCCTTTGAACTCGGTAACAACTAGATCTTCGTATGCGCCAACTTCAATCTCATGTCTGATGAGGTTTACCACGCTACTCTTGCCCGAGCCCCAAGGCCCATGGAGCGCGATCGTTGTCCCTTCTGGGTCCCCTAAGTTGACTATGCTCTTTGCGATAGACTGCGCAAATGACGTTGCGCCGTAGCGATCGTCTTTCGGTGTCTCAATAGGACTGTCGTTAAAGTACTTGCTCATAGATGGCTAATGTACCTTGACTTCTTTTGGCCTGGCAAAGCGTCGCTAGCAATTGCGGCATACAGGAAGTTCTTCTACGGGACGCATGGCATGGCGAGCTGTGAGGCAAGGAAGTGCTACTTCTCGCCCATGTCCACGTCCCGCTTTCCCAGCTCATCATGTTCGAGGCTCTGCTCGGGCTCTTCAATCTCACGATCCCATCATCGACGCTTGCTGGATGCAGTGCCTGACGGCTCCTCGGTAGCGGTCTGCTCCCACCACTTGGCGTCTGCGTCCGGCTCGCGGTGCGATGAATCGCTAGACTGTTCCTGCAATCCTGGCTCTCTCTGCTGGCGGTACCGTTCGATGAAGTAGTGCTCGTGGGTAGGCTCGATGGTGCGAATTTCCGCGTCGAGTTCGCTGATTTTCGCGTGAGTGGAAAGCACGCGTTCGTGAGCTGCTTTTTGAGTGTCTAGCAGTTGTGCTCTTTCCTGGGCATCCGTCGTTCGTGTTAGCCAATGTGCACAATCATTGTGAATTTGCTCTGCCTCCTCGAATTCGCGGATGAGATTTGCTCGATCGGCGTGTAACGCGCGAAGCTTTGTCATCGGCCCAAGCACCCCTGCTAGTATCGACGTTGGAAGTCGCCCGCAAGAGCGGGGGAGGCGTACTCTACAGGTGGGCTTGGAGCCGAAAGGCCCCGCCCGAGGAACTCCTAGTTCGACACCCGACTGTTTTGGATGCAGACACCTGTCCAATATAGGGTCCGCTTGTATCTCCACCGCTGGATATCGATCACTCGCAACCTTGCTTGGCACTTCTCTATTCGGTGTCGTATCTTGGCAGCTACACCCTTGGAGAACGCCAGCCGAAGCCCTGACCGCGCCAAAGCGAGCTTGGCCTCGATCAAGGTTTGCTCCGTATCAAGTCTAGCGATCTCCCCTTTAGTTTCCTCGTGGAGTTCAATAAACAGCTCTAGGTGTTTGCTTTCTTCAACAATGTCTGCGTATTCCATGTTTACATTATGGAATACTTTTTAGATGTCACAAGTGGTGATCATCTATTCAGGTGATCGCTCATCCGGCTCGGCTTCTAGATCGGCCAACATTCGGCGTTCGGCATCACGCAATTCTTTCGGTGAAGTTGGTCGTCCGTCTGGATCGGGCTCTGGGTCCGGTCGCATGGCTCCTCGTTCATCGAGGTGGGCCTCATATTCGGCTCGCTCCGCATCGCTCAACGCCGGATCATTGCGTTCCGGCTGCTCCTCCCACCAGTAGGAGGTGGAGCCATCGCCATTGCGTTCCGGCACCTCCTGCCGATCACGCCACCAAGGACGATCACCAGCCGCTTTTGTGTCATCGGCCGCTGCAGGTCTGTCTTCCTTCGGAGGTTGCGGCATCGTCGTCTTCTCCTGTGTGTGGGAAGAGCCCATTTCCCGCTGACGCTCCCGCTTCGGCGACGGTCCCCTATGCCGGCCGGGCGTCTCTTTGAGACCACGCTCCCGGTGGCTGCGACGATCGATCGGTGGAAGGTTGCGCCCGTCAAGTGTCGTGTTGGCAAGTTCCTCCCAAAGGCGTCTAGCCTCGCCGACGAAAGCCGCGCGGTCCATCTCCCGCCGCTTCGGACCAAACCCCGCGGGCGTGATCTGTCTGGTGGTCAGCAGCATGTGAACATGTGGGTTGTTGCCGGTGCCATCGTCATGCACGGCAACGTCCACGACGTAACCTTGGTCGCGATAGTAGGCAGCGTAGCGACGGGCAAGCTCGATCCAGTCCTTGGGGCCTAGAGCATGTCCGTGCTTGTTTGAATCAACAGGGGGATTCCCCTGAGGCGTTTGATGTGATTCAAGATGCTGGCTGGAGGAGGAGGCCAGCATGCATGCCTCGACCTTATTCGCTGGATTTGCGTGAGCGTGTTGTTGCCGCGGTGGAGAGC
>Ga0209458_1000314_pt1 | contig 19021 bp, 16 predicted proteins | sample WorMetLIZAISLAND_FD_187411 | JGI IMG/M metagenome (GOLD analysis project Ga0209458, IMG submission 187411) | Marine gutless worms symbiont microbial communities from Max Planck institute for Marine Microbiology, Germany - Inanidrilus manae... ...
TAGTCTGGAGGACTAAAGTCCTCATCCGTGGACAAGCCACGGACTGAAAGTGAAGGGACTTAAAGTCCATAGTTTCAACTATGATGCGCTTCGCGCACTAAAGTTATTGAAGCAATGAACGCAAATTGGTTGCAACAGATAGTAGTGGTTAAAGTTCAAGTGGCGTGGTTGTGCGACGTGAGGTAATGATTTAAACCCCCACTGATTTTGCCATCCCTGGCACCTGGATTCCGGCAATCCCTGCCGGAACGACGAGGTAGGGGCTGGCAGACTTCACCACTTAAAATTTAGCCACTACCCAACAGATCACATGATCTTTATCTGCAGATAGAGTGACTCTACCGGGTCATTTTCCCCATGCTCAATCCTAACCTCGGCAGTCCGCTTGTTGCTGCCAGTGAACGTGAATCAACGCAAAACGGTCCTTGATCCACTTGCGTCGATTTGCGTTCATTTGCGGACGAATTTTACGTTATCGGTGGTTGAGAACATCCGTACCGGTGGCCGCAAGCTCCCTGGGCAATGCAAAGACGACCTGCTCGCGGATTCCGGGTTGTTCCTTCACCTCGCTCGCACCGTACTCGCGCAGTCGGCTGATAACCCGCTCCACCAGGACTTCGGGGGCGGATGCCCCCGCGGTAAGACCGACCCGCGGGCCCTGCGCCAACCATGCGCGCCGGATATCCTCGGGGCCGTCGATCAGGTAGGCGGTCACCCCGCGCTTCTCGGCGATCTCTCGCAGTCGGTTGGAGTTGGAGCTGTTGGTAGACCCGACCACCAGTACCAGATCGCACCGGCGCGCTAGGTCCTTGATCGCATCCTGACGGTTTTGAGTCGCGTAGCAGATATCGCTCTTCTTCGGACCCTGAATGGCGGGGAAACGCGCCTTGAGGGCAACGACGATGGTAGCGGTATCCTCGACGGACAAGGTGGTCTGGGTGACATAGGCAAGCCGGGACGGATCGCGTACCCGGAGCCCGGCCACGTCGGCAATCCCCTCGACCAGATGGATGCGATCGCTGCCGGCCGCATCACACTGCCCCATGGTGCCTTCCACTTCCGGGTGGCCGCGATGACCGATGAGGACAACCTCGAAGCCATTCCGGCAGTGACGCACCACTTCCAGGTGGACCTTGGTGACCAATGGGCAGGTGGCATCGAAGACCCGAAACCCCCGTTGCTGTGCCTCCTCGCGCACGCCTTGGGAGACACCGTGGGCACTGAAGATGACGGTGGCGCCGGCCGGAACCTGGTCGAACTCGTCGACGAAGACGGCGCCGCGCCGCTTGAGGCCCGCGACGACGAAGCGGTTGTGAACCACCTCGTGACGTACATAGATGGGAGGGTCGTAGAGTTCCAGGACCCGCTCGACGATGGCGATGGCCCGATCGACACCGGCACAGAAGCCGCGGGGGTTTGCAAGTAAAATATCCATAGCGGACCGCTCCAAGTAGTCAGCGGTAGGCGCTGGCGCGGCATCGAGGCCATATGATTGTCAGCGAGTCGCTCATAACGGGTTGTTATCCCTGGATAATTTATTGCTGGTCGCTAGTAAAAACTATGGACTTTAGTCCAAGGGCTTTAGTATTCTCTTGGCGATGAGACCGAAGAAGCACGCAACCCATGCGGTCTACGATCTGAAGGTTCATCTGGTATGGATCACAAAATACCGCTATAAGGTACTAACCAAGGATGTCGGGAAGCGAGTGCGGACGTTGGTTCGCCAAACTTGTGATGCGAAAGATATCGAAATCATCTCGGGGGTAGTCAGCAAGGATCATGTGCATCTCTCCATCTCCTATCCCCCGAGGTTATCGGTTAGTGAGATTGTGAAGTCACTCAAAGAAAGAACCTCTCGTAAGATCCAACAAGAATTCCCACATTTGAGGAAGCAGTATTGGGGGCGTCACTTTTGGGCCATCGGGTATGGTGCATTCAGTTCGGGATATGTTACAGATGATATTATCAAAGAGTATATCAGGAAACACCGAGAGCATATGAATCATCATGATGATGACTTTCCAGTCGATCAACCACTATGGACTGAAAGTCCATAGTCTGGAGGACTAAAGTCCTCATCCGTGGACAAGCCACGGACTGAAAGTGAAGGAACTTAAAGTCCATAGTTTCAACTATGATGCGCTTCGCGCACTAAAGTTATTGAAGCAATGAAACCTGACTTTTAGTCATCGTGGACTGACTTTTAGTCTGAGGCGTTCAGTCGGCTTTAGCCGAAACAACGACTTTCAGTCGCACCCCAGACTATGGACTTTCAGTCCATAGTGGTTGATTGAGAACACACCCTAGCTAACTTATCGACACCAGATAGGTGGCATTGCGGTCACCATGCACTCAGGCCAAGGCCGCACGCAGCTCACGCAGGGCAGGGAGATCCAATCCTCGGCGTTCAGCCTCGGCTAGGGCGCGCACGAGCCGCGCCGGGGCGCTACGGCCCATACACCCATGCGATGGATCACCCTCGAATGCCTCGACCAGCACAGCGAACAGGGCATCTCGATCGAAACGTCGTCCGGTAAGGGCCTCCTGCAAGCTGATTACATCATTACCGATACGGCGGGCAAAATCCCGGTGATGGGCCCAGAGATCGCTGACGTTGCCGCCGACGCGTAGACCGGCGATATTGATAGTGAGGATATAGAGGTTCTTAGCTACCAGCCCGAATAGCAGCTCGTCCGGTTCGATAAGTATCCGCATAGGAATGTCAAGGGTCGCCAAGGCCGCCGCAAGCAAGTCGCTCCGGGGACCGAAGACCGGGGAGGGAATGATGACCCTGGGGTCCGCGCCGGGCTTTTTCTCGATCCAAACGGAAATCACCGTAGGTGCGGGAATCCCTTTCCAGTGATCGGGCAAGAGCTCGTTCTGGACAATCCGAGGCGGCCACGCCAGGTACCGGGAAGGGTCTTGAGTAGCGGCGGTAGATCGCCCTCCGCTACGGCGACCAAGACCAGCTCAGGTTCCGGAAGCGCCTCGGCGGCAGCGGCCACAGGGGTAGCGCGTGTCACCGGGTAGACGGGGTGCCCCAGGCGCAGGAAGCCGCAGGCAAAGACACCACCCAGCTCGCCGATACCGATGATTACGATAGGTGATTTCATGCAGGTGTGACCGGTTGCCAGAAGGTCTCACTGCCGCTGTCCCGCCTGGCCAATACCCGTGCGAGGACAAAGAGCAGGTCGGATAGCCGGTTGATGTAGCGCAGGGTTTGCGGGTTTAGATGCGCTTGGCGATCCAGGGCTACCAGACGGCGCTCGGTACGCCGGCACAGGGCCCGTGCCAGGTGGCAGAAGGTGGCCGCGCTCCTCCCGCCCGGCAGAATAAACTCCCGCAACGGTGGAAGATCGGCGTTGTAACCATCAAGGGCCGCTTCCAGATAGGCCACGTCTTCGGGTCTGGTGCGCTCTGCTCCGGGCGTGGCAAGCTCCGCTCCCAGATCGAAGAGCCGGTTTTGGACATGCGCCAGCTGCGGCGGTGGGTCCGGTTCCGCCTGGACCATGATCAGCCCGATGACACTGTTCAGCTCGTCCAGACACCCTAGTATCTCGATGCGTGGGTGGTCTTTCGGTACCCGGCTGCCGTCGGCCAGTCCGGTGCTGCCGTCGTCACCGGTGCGCGTATAGATCTTGGTCAAACGATTGCCCATACTGCCTCACGCGGAAGGTAAACCGGACCGGAGTGCCGGACCGGCGGCCTGGATTAACTCCAGTTATCAGTTATCAGTTATCAGTTATCAGTTATCAGTTATCAGTTATCAGGGGACAGGATGCAGGAGAAAAGCATTAGGGGCTGTTGACATTTAACTCTAATCGACTGTTTTTCATGTGTTAAATAGTGCAACACTAATGTCAACACGCCCTAGTACGCAGTTTCGACTGATATTGCAAATTTCTCGGAGGAGGCACACATCAAGCTTAAGTGATTATGCCCGCAATATCAGTCGAAATGATGTACTAGGATAGATAGGTCCGCTAACCGGTATCTTCCTGATAACTGCCCCCTGCCAACTGCCCCCTGCCAACTGCCCCCTGTCGACTGGCACCCCCATCCGGGAGGTGCCTCCGGTGGTCCGTTTGCGGCCGGGCCTAGTGGGTGTTCTCAATTAGGGGTAACACGATGATTTTACTTGATAGACCAAGATTGCCCGGGTTATCCGACGGATGTCGTGGCCAATTTCTAGGGGCTGTTGACATTTATCTGAGCGAGGCCGATTGTAAGACATTTTTCGTGCTGACCAGGCGCGGTGAGGAGGAATAGCCAGCCTATTTTGACGAGCCGCAACGCCGTCAGCGCGGAAAAGGGCCGCAATCGGACCGTGAACGATGAATGTCAACAGCCCCTAATATCAGCAAAACCATCGCGTTAAGTTCAACCCTGGCGTTGACCTCACGGATTCAGGTTGTTGATTGAGAATACCCCCTAGTCCTGAGGAGTCGGGGTCACCGGAGCCGGAGCGACGGGAGCGGTCTCGGAAGCAGGGACCGGGGTGGTCGGAGTGATTGGAGCAGCCGGAGCTGGGGTAACCGTCGCCTGGGCGGTTGCTGTAACAGGTGTCGGGGTTGTTGCCTCAGGCGCGGAAGTGGTTCCCGCAACCTGGTTGGGGGCCTTTTCAGCCGACGCGGTTTCCGGCGCGGAGGTGGGTATCTCGGGGGTCGTGGTCATTCTGGGATAAGGGGACCCGAATGGACGGCCGTAGCGATGCGGGCGGGTGCGGCGGTTGGCCTGGAGCTCCCGGCGACGCTCGGCTATTTCCTTGGTCATTTTGTCGCGACGGGCCTTGGACTCCTTTATAACCTGGGAGCGATAGGCCTCCAATTCCGCATACCGGTCCCGCATAAAGCTCGGGATCGGTGGTTGTGGCATCTCCATTGAGAAGGGCTCGGGCATTGCGGGCATGCTTGGCGGTTCGGGCATCGCAGGCATGGTTGGATATTCGGGCATTCCCATATCGTTCCAAGGACTGGCAGCACCCCACGGGTCTATGACCCCCAGGGGGATTCCCAGGGGATCCAAGGTACCGGGAAAGCCCATGGTCATGGGACCGACGCCTTGCGTCTGTATGCGTTTCGCCATCTCAGCTCGTTGGGCGGCCATCATCTGCTCCCTGGCCTTTGTCTGTTGCTGCGCCATGGCCTGCTGTTGCTCTTGGGTCATACAGGGCCCCCACCAGGCGCCCGCAGATAGAGATGTGGCGGTGAGCACGACGGCGGAGGTGAGGGTTGCGATCTTTTTCATTTTGAACCTACCTTGAACGCGACGGGTTAAACCAAATAATGGGAAGCATTTTGACTTTCCTGTGACGATACACGACATAAGTATATAAGGAAATTCTGATTTTTCAATTGAAAATGACTAATGATGCGTTAGGGACTATAGGTGAAGGCAAAGGGCATCGCCTGTCAGTCTTAGAGGGTGTACGAAAAGGATGGACCATCATTTTTGGATATTGCAACCAATTGAAAATAAAGGAAACGTGAAATTGCGATATTCCATTTCCACACCACAATGGCCCACGGAGAGACTTTTCGTACACCCTCTTATAAGATGCGGTTCGCGCCCCCTCGTAGTGCCATCCTGTAAGACCTACCACGCTCACCGCATCCTACGTCCACCCTACGGCTTGGCCCGACCTACCCTTTTATTCGATGACCTTCGGGACCAGGTATAGGCCCACTTCGGTCGCCGGTGCGATGCGCTGAAACAGATCCCGCTGATCGGGCTCGGTAGGCTCATCCGGTCGCAGGCGTTGCACCCTATCCAGGGGGTGGGCCAGGGGCGTAACCTGGTCGGTATCCACCGCGTTCATCTGCTCCACGAGATCCAGGACCTTGGACAAATCAACGGCATAGCCTTCCTTCTCCGCCTCGGAAACAGCGAGCCGCGCGAGCTGGGCGATCTTCTCGACGTCGGTACGATCAAGCGACATTGGAACCTTCCGAAAAGTGATGCAGGCCCGCGGCGCAGCAGAACCCCGCCGGCCATACGGGGCGGACACAGGATTTGAGTAGTTTTTGAAAAATAACACATCGGATGCGTGACGCCCACGCATAGCTGAAAACCCAACCTTGCCCATTTGGTGTTGTATTGCTAGATTATCCAAGTTTGCAAGCTTGGTCGCTATGGTTAGCCGCCGGTATGGCGAAGTCGGAACTCTGATTTCGGCTTCGCTTGTTGAAAAATCCTATGCAGGGATTTTTCTTTAAGACCTCCTGAAGTAAAAATGGATCGGGGTCTGTGTCCCCGTACTATGTAATCCGGTCGGCTTAGCGTCTGACCGTCGGACCGTTGGGAAATCCAACGCGATTCCCGTTTTTTCTCCCAAGGTGACTGCCTGATGTTTCTCCGACGCATTCGAGGAATGTTTTCCAACGATCTATCGATTGATCTGGGAACCGCCAACACGCTTATCTATACCCGTGGCCAGGGGATCGTGCTCAACGAGCCGTCGGTGGTGGCGATCCGCCAGGGGTCGGGAGGATCCAAGTCGGTTGCAGCGGTCGGCAATGAGGCCAAGCAGATGCTGGGCCGTACCCCGCAGAATATCACTGCCATCAGGCCCTTGAAGGATGGTGTCATCGCCGACTTTACGGTCACGGAGAAGATGCTGCAATACTTCATCCACAAGGTCCACGAGAGCCGGATCATCCGGCCCAGCCCGCGGGTGCTGATCTGTGTCCCCTGCGGCTCCACTCAGGTGGAGCGTCGGGCCATCAAGGAGTCCGCCGCCGGTGCCGGTGCCCGTGAGGTCTTCCTGATCGAAGAGCCGATGGCTGCGGCCATCGGTGCGGGACTGTCCGTGGACGAGGCGCGCGGTTCCATGGTGCTGGATATCGGGGGCGGCACCTCGGAGGTGGCAATCGCTTCACTCAACGGTATCGTCTATTCGAATTCGGTGCGCATCGGTGGCGACCGCTTCGACGACGCCATCATCGCTTATGTGCGCCGCAACTACGGCGCCCTGATCGGCGAGGTCACCGCCGAGCGTATCAAGTACGAGATCGGCTCCGCATACCCCGGCGGCGAGATGCGGGAAATCGAGGTCATGGGCCGCAATCTGGCCGAGGGGGTCCCCCGCAGTCTCACCTTGAACAGCAACGAGATCCTGGAGGCCTTGCAGGAACCCTTGGCGGGTATCATCGGGACGGTAAAAACGGCCCTGGAGCAGATTCCTCCGGAGCTGGGTGCTGACGTTGCCGCGCGGGGCATCGTGGTTACCGGCGGCGGTGCCTTGCTCGCCGACATCGAGCGCCTGTTGGAGGAAGAGACGGGGCTCCCGGTGCTGATCGCCGATGACCCCCTGACCTGCGTCGCCCGCGGCGGCGGGCACGTTCTGGAGACAGCCAACGAGCGCAGTCTGGATCTGTTCGCTATGACGGAGTAGGCGACCGGATCTCGACCCGGTACGCAGTCGGTATGAATTTTCCTCGGCCCTGATCGCTCCGCGCTGGGAGTCGACCATCAACTCCCTATTCATACATGGCTCTTCGCCTTCCTTCCGTATCCTGCTGGCGACGGTGCTCGCCATCGGGTTGATCGTGGTGGATCATCGCTACCAATATCTGGATCCGCTGCGTTCCACGCTTTCCGTTATTGTCTATCCGGTGTATTACGTGGCCGGCCTTCCGAGCAGCCTGGCCCGGAAAGTACAGGACCACCTCGCCCAGAAAGAAGAACTGCGCCGTCGCAATCGGTCCCTGTACCGGGACAATCTGGAGCTCAAGGCGCGGCTGCAACGCTCCGAGGCGCTGGAGGCGGAGAACATACGCCTGAGAGATCTGCTGGGAGCTGCGTTGAGGATGGGCGCTCGCGTGCTCATCGCCGAGCTCATAGCGGTCGATCTGGATCCCTATCGACAGCAGGTCATGATCGACCGGGGTGCTGCTTCCGGGGTCTTCGTCGGTCAACCCGTCCTCGACGCCAACGCCGTCATGGGCCAGGTGACGCGGGTCGACCCTTTGTCCGCGACCGTCCTCTTGATTACCGACGCCAGCCACGGGCTGCCGGTGCAGATCAATCGCAATGGGTTGCGTACCGTGGCCCGGGGTACGGGATTCATCAACCGCCTGGAGTTGTCCCACTTGCCGAAGAACGCCGATGTGCGGGCCGGGGACCTGGTGGTGACATCGGGGTTGGGTGGTCATTTCCCGCCCGGCTATCCGGTGGCACAGGTCGCCGAGGTGCGCCAAGGGTCCGGCGAGCCGTTCGCCACCGTCATCGCCGAACCCAGCGCGCGCCTGGACCGTAGCCGTGAGGTTCTGTTGGTCTGGCCCCCGGCCCCAGATACCGGCGACAAGGTCCGGAGAGCGCCGTGAGTGAATCCCCACGCAATGGGACCGGCGTGATCCTGGCCACCCTTGGCACGGCCCTGGTCCTGGCCATTCTGCCCCTGCCCCAATGGGCCGATGAGTTCCGTCCCCAGTGGATGGCACTGACGTTGATCTATTGGGCCCTGGCCCTGCCGACCCGGGTGGGAATATTCTGGGCCTGGGGAGCGGGCCTGGTGTTGGACATCACTACGGGAACCGTGCTCGGCCAACATGCGCTGAGTCTGTCCGTACCCGTTTATCTCGTGCTGGAGCTGCATCGGCGAATCCGCGTATTTCCCCTCCCTCAGCAAGCCGTGTCCGTGTGGGTGCTGCTGGTGGTGGAACGCCTGCTTTCCCTCTGGATCCGTGGGGCCACCGGTCAACCCACACCGACCCTCGCATACTGGATACCGACCTTCGTCGGCATGCTGCTGTGGCCTTGGGTATCCATCCTGCTGCGGAACTTAAGCCGGCGTTTCGCCATAACCTGAGACGGCGTATCCGGGACGATGGTGGAACCGATCCTCAAGGACCACTCAGGGGAGAGCCGGCGCTTTACCCAGCGCGTTGTCATTGCCGGCGTTCTGGTGCTGGCGGCTATGCTCATCGTGATCGCAAGGCTGGTCCAGCTGCAGATCGGAAACTATACGCACCTATCTACCCTGTCCCGCTACAATCAGGTCAGACTCGAGCCCCTTTCCCCCACGCGGGGACTGATTTACGACGCCAATGGAATCCTGCTGGCGGACAATTACTCCTCCCGCTCTCTGGAAATCATCCCCGAAGAGATTCAGGACCTGGACGCTACCATCGCCGAGCTCGGAAAATTCATCGACATCGGGGAAACGGATCTGAAACGTTTCGCGCGCATGCGTAAACAGCGGCGCCGTTTCGAGGAGATTCCCATTCGTACCAACCTGACTCAGAAAGAGGTCGCCCGGTTTGCCGTCAAGGGTCACCACTTTCCGGGGGTCGCCGTCCACGCCCGGCTGTTGCGCACCTACCCGCTGGGCGAACACACAGCCCATGTGTTAAGCTATGTTGGTAGGATCAACGAGCAGGAACTCAAGCATATCAATACCTCCAACTACGCCGGGACCAATCACATCGGCAAGGGAGGGGTGGAAAAGGCCCACGAAGACCTGCTGCACGGCACCGTGGGATATCAACAGGTAGAGGTAAACGCCGAGGGCCGGGTCCTGCGGGTGTTGGAACGGCACCACCCGGAAGCGGGGCAGCACTTGCAGCTCTACTTGGACTCCCGATTGCAGCAGGACGCATACGCCGCCTTGGGCGACCGCCGCGGCGCGGTGGTGGCAATTGATCCGCGCACCGGCGGGATCCTGGCCTTGGTCAGTCGCCCCAGCTTCGATCCCAATCTCTTCGTGGACGGCATCAGCTCGGCGGACTACCAGACCCTGCGCGACTCGCCCGACAAGCCCCTGTTCAACCGGGCTGTCCGCGGCCAGTATCCGCCGGGATCCACGATCAAGCCATTTATCGGCCTTGGTGGACTGGAGACCGGAACCGGAGGTCTGACCGATGCCAAGTGGTGTCCTGGCTATTATCGGCTCCCCGGACACAGCCACAAGTATCGATGCTGGAATCGCTGGGGGCACGGAACAGTGACCTTGCAGAAAGCGATCGTCCAGTCCTGCGATGTCTACTTTTATAAGCTGGCCCATGGCATGGGGATCGACTGGCTGCACGATTTTCTGGCCGAGTTCGGTTTCGGCGCACGCACCGGCATTGATGTCGCCGGCGAGCTCGGCGGTTTGCTACCGTCCAGGGAATGGAAAATGAGCGCACGCAATCAGCCCTGGTTTATCGGGGAAACGCTGCTGGTGGGTATCGGGCAGGGTCCTTTTTTGGCTACGCCGCTACAACTTGCTGTCGCGACGGCGGCGGTGGCGGCCCGCGGTCAACTCATACGGCCACGTGTCGTCCGTGCCACCGGGGCGCCGGGCTCGGCGGTGGAACGCGAATTCCCGGCGCAGGTCCGACAGCTTCCGGTCTCGTCCCGCCACCTCGACGGCATGATCGCATCCATGGTAGAGGTCGTGAGGAACAGACGCGGCACGGCCAGACGCATCCGCACCAACGCCTACGGCATTGCGGGCAAGACGGGCACCGTTCAGGTCTTCAGTATCAAGCAGAAGGAACGTTATCGCGAATCCGAGGTCGCCAAACACATGCGCGACCATGCCCTATTTGTGGCCTTCGCGCCGGTGGAGGACCCACGCATCGCCGTGGCGGTTATCGTAGAAAACGGTGGTCACGGGGGCGGAGTGGCGGCACCGGTCGCTCGGCGGGTCATGGATAGTTATCTGCTGCGCATACCACCCCTCGCCGCGCCAGGGGAAATTGCGGATGGACAATAGCGCCTATTCCGTGGGCATCGACGGTATTCCGAGAAAAATTCGGGCCCTGCTTCCCGCCCGGATGCACTTGGACTTGCCCCTGCTGGTCGCCCTACTGCTCTTGTGCGGCTATGGACTACTAGTGCTCTTCAGCGCCACCGATCAGGACCTGAACAAGCTCTATCGACAGCTGATCCGACTTGGGATCGCCTTCGCGGTTATGCTCGTCGTCGCCCAGATACCACCCTTGAAACTGCAACGCTGGTCGCTGCCCCTGTTCGGCATCGGACTGGCGATTCTGGTGGGTGTCCTGGTGATGGGAGAAGTCGGCAAGGGTGCCAGGCGCTGGCTGGACTTAGGAGTCGTGCGATTCCAACCCTCCGAAGTGCTCAAGGTCGCGGTTCCCATGATGCTCGCCTGGTACCTCGCCGAGCGACCCTTGCCCCCCACTGGACCCCGGATCCTGTGGACGCTTGTGCTGACCGCCGTTCCGGTGCTCCTGATTGCCCATCAACCGGACCTCGGCACGGCGTTGCTGGTGGCCAGTGCCGGCATGATGGTGCTCTTCCTGGCGGAACTTAAGTGGCGACTGATCGCCTTGCTGGGGGTAGGCACGGCGGCCCTTGCTCCCCTGCTCTGGTATTCCATGTACCCTTACCAGCAGCAGCGGGTATTCAGCTTCCTCAACCCGGAGGGCGACCCCTTGGGCTCCGGCTATCACATTATCCAAGCCAAGATCGCTATCGGCTCCGGCGGTCTCTACGGTAAGGGTTGGCTCAACGGAACCCAATCCCGTCTGGAGTTTCTGCCCGAGCGTTCAACGGACTTCGTCTTTGCGGTCCTCGGCGAGGAGTTCGGGCTGACCGGTATCCTAGCGATACTGGCAATCTACCTGTTCATCATCGCGCGCGGACTCTATATCGCCACCCAGGCCCAGGATACCTATGGGCGGTTGCTCAGCGGCGGGCTCACCCTGATCTTCTTCGTCTATCTGTTCGTCAACACCGGCATGGTCACCGGACTCTTACCGGTCGTCGGCATACCCCTGCCCCTGGTGAGCTACGGAGGCACGTCCCTGGTCACCATCATGGCCGGTTTCGGCATCCTGATGTCCATCCACACGCACAGAAAATTGCTTCCTTCCTAGAAGGTTTCGTACTATTGACAGAAATCGTCTTAGCAACCCTGAATGGTTTGGCGTTGTCTGGAAGGAAAAGATCCTTACCTAGCGTCGGGACAAGTTTGACTACCGATAACATTGAGCCACCAGGATCCCCACGGAAAAGTTATCTGCAAACAAACGCAAATGGCCGCAAATAAATGTGAAGATGGATCGAGAACCGTCGATGAGGGCAAATCGACTTCAACCGATTTGCGTTAATTCGCGTTCATTGCTTCAATAACTTTAGTGCGCGAAGCGCATCATAGTTGAAACTATGGACTTTAAGTCCCTTCACTTTCAGTCCGTGGCTTGTCCACGGATGAGGACTTTAGTCCTCCAGACTATGGACTTTCAGTCCATAGTGGTTGATTGCGGACAAAAACAACTCCCATGTTACATGTTATCGGTATTTGGGTACTGCGTGTACTCGCGATGCGAACGATGCGTTTATGGTGGGGAATGCTGGTAGCCCTGGTGGGCCTGACTGCGGCAGCGGCGGCAGAAGAACCGGCAAGCTATGGCGCGGGCACCGAAGGTTTCGTTTCCGAAATGGTCCGCAGGCACGGTTTCGACGAGCGTGAGCTCGCGACCTTCATGGGGCGGGCCCGCTATAGTCAGGAGGTGATGGACGCTATTCGCCGTCCCTTTGAGGCCAAGCCCTGGCATAAATATCGACCGATCTTCCTCACCGACAAACGGATCCAAGGCGGTGCCGCGTTCTGGCGTGAAAACCGCGGGCTCCTGGAGCGCGCGCAGGCGGTCTACGGGGTGCCGCCACAGATCATCGTCGCCATCATCGGCGTCGAGACTAACTACGGGAGTAACCTGGGCAAGCGCCGGGTGATCGACGCCTTGAGCACTCTGGGTTTCTCCTATCCTAAACGCGCGGACTTCTTCCGCAAGGAGCTCGAAGCCCTGCTACTCCTGGCCCGGGAGGAACCCATCGATGCCTTGGAGTTGAGGGGTTCCTATGCCGGCGCCATGGGTCTACCCCAGTTCATCCCCTCGAGCTATCGCGCCTATGCCGTGGATTTCGACGGTGACGGCCGGCGGAACCTCTGGAAGAGCAAGGCGGATGCGATCGGAAGCGTAGGAAACTACTTTGAGCAGCACGGTTGGAAGGCTGGGGAGCCGGTGGCCCTTACTACCAGAGTCACGGATGGAGTACCGAGGGGCATCGCGCCGGCGGGGAAAAGGCCCGTAAAGCCCTCGATCAGCCTCGATAGACTCAAGGCGGCGGGCATAACTGCCGATGCCCACCTACCCGGATCGACGCGGGTGACCCTGATCCGCCTCCAGGCCCCGGAGCCCGAGTATTGGCTGGGACTCGAGAACTTCTACGTGATTACCCGTTACAACCACAGCAACCTCTATGCCATGGCCGTGTACCAGCTCAGTCGCGAGATCCGGACGGCATACGAGGCGGAGCACGAACAACAGGCCACCGCAGACAGATCACGGGATATGAGGAAATAATCGTGAAGCGAGCTGGAAATATTTTATCCGCCAATCAACCACTATGGATTGAAAGTCCATAGTCTGGAGGACTAAAGTCCTCATCCGTGGACAAGCTACGGACTGAAAGTGAAGGGACTTAAAGTCCATAGTTTCAACTATGATGCGCTTCGCGCACTAAAGTTATTGAAGCAATGAACGCAAATCAACGCAAATGGATTAAGAGTTGTCGCTCATGGCGAGCCGATTGCAACCGATCTGCATTCATTCATTGGCGGTGACAGGTGGAGTCACTGAGGTTTGGATTGAGCATAGAAAAGATAGCCGGTCGCTGCAATCGATCCGCGGATGACGCAAGATTAAAAACGAAGCAATCTGTGAAAATCTGCGTAATCTGTGGACAAATAAAGATCATGTGATCTTTTGCGACCGATTTGCGTCCATTGGCGTTCATTTGCGGACAAAAATGATTCCCATGTTATCGGTATTTCAGGACTGCCGTAGTAAGAATGGCGTCAGTAAGAATGGCGTTGGCCTGCTCCTGCTGCTGGGGCTGTTGTCCGGTTGCTCCGGCACCGGAGACAAGATACCGGAACTGCCCGACATTGCGGACGCGGTACCCAAGGTCGAGCCCAAGAGCAAGTACGGCAATCCAAAGTCCTATGTCGTCTTCGGCAAGCGTTATTACACCAAATCCAGCAGCAAGGGGCACGTGGAACGGGGGTTGGCCTCCTGGTATGGTAAAAAGTTCCATGGCCGCAAGACCAGCAACGGTGAACGCTATAACATGTACGCCATGACCGCGGCCCACAAGACCCTGCCGCTGCCGACCTATGTGCGGGTGACCAACTTGACGAACGGACGCAGCACGGTAGTAAGGGTCAATGACCGTGGCCCCTTCCACGGGAAGCGAATCATCGATCTATCCTATTCGGCTGCCCGCAAGCTGGGAATGGCGGCCCAGGGGATCGCAATGGTAGAGATCAGGGCCATCAATCCCAGTGACCCGAAGCCTGACTGGCAGGATGGCTTCCTCGCTTCCGCGGACGATACATTTGCAGCAAAGACCAGGGCGCGCAAAAAAGTCGTTGCCCGAAAGACACCCGCGGTGGCGAAGCCGGTCCGGCGAGCGGAGAAGACCGCAACCCGAGTGGTAAAGGCGAAGCGACCCGGCATGCCGACCACAGGTGTCTCGGGCCAGGTGGTGGACACCGTGGAACCATCCGCACCTGAGCCGAAGATCGCGGTATTCACCACCCAGGAAAAGTCCCGGCAAACGCCCCGGTCTGCGTTATACCTGCAGGTAGGGGCCTTCGGCAGCCGCGTAAATGCCGAGCACTTGCGCCGCCGCTTGGTGAACCATATCGCCGAGCGGGTCCGGATTCGCACGCTGGACGATAACGAGACGCCTTGGTACAAGGTCCAAGTGGGACCACTCACTTCCCAGCAGAGCGCAAGAGACCTATCCCGGCACTTGGCATCCCTGGGGCTGACGGGGGTCCACGTCGTTGCAGAATAGGCTCGGTTCCGGGAGTTCTGGAAATAAGGCGATTTCTGTCAAATGACAGACCAGCCTGCTTGTCTTTTCGTCCGTCTTCTGGGTCGCGACAACAGTTACATCGCACAACGATGCGCCTGTTGTCGCTCCTTGAAGACGAACGAATAGCCGACGCATCCTGGTCTATCATTTTCCGGCAATCGCCTAAATTGAAAAAGCGAAAGCTTCTTCACAAGCTACTATCCGGAACAAAGAATATTCGTTAATTGATAGAAATCCACAACCTCCATATCGAGGAAGAATGATGAAAGATTACCACATCAATATTTTTTATAGCGAAGAGGACAAGGGATACATCGCTGACATTTCGGATTTAAAGGCATGCTCCGCTTTTGGTGAAACGCCGAATAAAGCCCTGTCGGAAGTGTTGATAGCCAAGGAAAGCTGGTTGGAGACTGCAAAATCAAACGGTAAGCTGATTCCCTTGCCTGCATACAGGCCGGTCATTTATCAGGTTGCGTAGAATGGAAAATGGGGACAGACTCTGATGTATCCCCAAATTATTGCAATTTCTCTTTGGTTCAATCCACTGACCGATTTTAGCCGATGAAGCCGCTCTTTCACGTCTTGGCCCTGCTTATCCTCTTTTTCTCCGCCGGTATCCAAGCCGGCGACATGCCCATGCCGGACGGCCCTACCCCGGTCCGGGCGCCGGACGAGATGCCCATCCCGGATCCGCCGCAGCTGGCCGCCAAGGGCTATCTGCTGGTGGATCACAACAGCGGGAGGGTGCTGACGGAATCCAATGCGGACGAACGCCTGGAGCCGGCCAGTCTGACCAAGATCATGACCGCCTACGTGGTGTTTCGCGAGCTGGCCGGGGGCAATCTGTCCCTCCGGGACCAGGTGCTCATCGGCGAGCGGGCATGGCGTACCGGCGGCTCCAAGATGTTTGTCGAGATCGGCAAGCAGGTGTCGGTGGAGGATCTGCTCAAGGGGATGATCATCCAATCCGGGAACGATGCCAGCGTGGCCCTGGCCAAGCATATCGCGGGCACGGAAGAGACCTTCGCCGACCTGATGAATACCCATGCCAGGCGTCTCGAGATGAAGAACAGCAACTTCACGAACGCCACCGGGTTACCCCATAAGGATCACTACACCACCGCCCGCGACATCGCCCTGGTGACTGCGGCGAGCATCCGTGAATTTCCGGAATACTATGCCTGGTATGCCGTAAAGGAGTTTACCTACAACCGCATCAAGCAGCGCAATCGCAACCATCTCCTGTGGCGGGACGACTCCGTCGACGGGGTCAAAACGGGACATACCAAGACCGCAGGCTACTGCCTGGTGGCCTCTGCCGCACGCGGCAATATGCGCCTCACGTCGGTGGTCATGGAAACCAAAGGGGAAGAGGCGCGGGCCCAGGCGAGCCTAGCCTTACTCAATTACGGTTTCCGTTTCTACGAAACCCACAAACTCTACGCCGAAGGTCAGCGGATCGAGACCCTGCGCATTTGGATGGGCGAGGTCGAAGACCTCCCCGTGGGTCCGGCCGAGGACGTCGCCGTGACCATTCCGCGGCGCACCTATAACAAACTATCTGCCCAGCTGATAAAGGCCCCTGACATCTCCGCGCCCATCGTCAAGGGCGCCGTCGTGGGCCATATCAGCATCGCCCTCGAAGGTGAGGAGGTGCGCCGCGCGCCGCTGGTGGCGTTGCGGGACGTAGCCGAGGGCGGCATCCTGCAGAAAGGCAAGGACGCGGTGCTGAAGTGGTTCTAGGGCCTGTTCATTGCTTCAATAACTTTAGTGCGCGAAGCGCATCATAGTTGAAACTATGGACTTTAAGTCCCTTCACTTTCAGTCCGTGGCTTGTCCACGGATGAGGACTTTAGCCCTCCAGACTATGGACTTTCAGTCCATAGTGGTTGATTTAACCCTAACCGACGGTTTTCATCTGTTAAATGACTGCAACACCCCATTGGGGGACAGTTGACAGTTATCAGGGGGCAGGAGGCAGGAGAAAAGTATTAGGATACATAGATCCGCTAACCGGTGTCTTCCAACATCTTGACCCCTGCCAATTGATAACTGATAACTACCCAACGCCAATGTCACATGACCTAGGGGACGTTCTCAATCAATAAATTATCCAAGGATAACAACCGTTATGAGCGACTCGCTGACAATCATATGGCCCCGATGCCACGCCGGCGCATACCGCTGACTACGCGGTAGGCGCGGGCTCGCCCGCGCTTTTCCAGCTTCGATTATTTTCTTAAACGGCGGGTAAAATCGCGGTTAATAAATCCCCCACATAGGCGTATCTGCGGCAATGTCAACAGAACCCGATACAAGCGAAGTCTATCTCAACGGTGAGTTCATACCCCTCGAGGAGGCCTACGTTCCGGTTATGGATCGTGGATTCCTGTTTGGTGACGGCGTTTATGAGCTCATCCCTGTCTACGGTGGGCGTCCGTTTCGGCTGTCACAGCACATGGAGCGGCTCGACAATAGCCTGCGGTCGGTGCGCATGGAGAATCCCCTGCAACGCGACGCCTGGGAGCGGATCTTCGCGCGCCTGACCGGCTCCACATCGGATGACCAGCTGCTCTATCTGCAGGTAACGCGGGGCATGGACCGGATACGCAACCACCTGTTTCCGCAAGGCGTCGAACCCACGGTGCTCGTCATGGCCTGGACCGCCGTGCCGCGGGACCCGGACATCTCCGCCACAGGGGTCACCGCCGTGGTCCTGGAAGACAATCGCTGGCATCGTTGCGACATCAAGGCTACCGCGCTCCTGGGTAACGTCCTGCTGCGACAGGCGGCCCAGGATGCCGGTGCCACCGAGGCGATTCTAGTCCGCGACGGATTGGTGACAGAGGGTTCTTCCACTAACCCCTTCGTCGTGCAGGATGGGGAGATTCTGACGCCTCCAGCGAGTAACCGTTTATTGCGTGGTGTCACCCGGGATTTGGTGTTAGAGCTCGCCCGCGGCGCCGATATGCCGTGTGCGGAACGCCATATCACTCGGGACGAGATCGAAACGGCGGACGAGCTATGGATCTCCAGCTCCAGCCGGGAGGTACAGCCGGTCACTCTGCTCGACGGCAAACCGGTGGGCGAGGGCGTGCCCGGTGCCCTGTGGCGACGCATGGATGGTTTGTTTCAGGACTATAAGCAATCCTGAATTATTTGGCGTTGTCCGGAGGATTTGACGTATTGTGTTCGACGCACAAAGGCTCGCTGATCTACGGCCCGGTCAGTGCCAGCGTCTTAACGCAACCTACACCCACATGACCCTCCGCGCTGCCCGCATGGACCTCGCTTTAAGTGTAGGTTGGGTTAGGCGCGCTGTCCGATCTCGAAGCACAGTGACAGGGCCGAACGCGCCGTGACCCAACACGCCAAACTTGTCCCGACGCAGGAGGGATCTTTTCCCACGACCAACGCCAAATAACCTAGGACCGCGCCCGGACAGGCACGGCGTCAAATGCGGCGTAACCCAACACGACGCTAGGGCGTGTTGACATTTAGAAATGTAGGTTGGGAAAAGGGCCAGGGATGGCCCGTGCCCAACGGGAATGGCTCTGCGAACCTGGGGAGTACCGCGGCCATTTATCATATAAAAAAAATAGGTTAGAGTTAAATGTTAACACGGCAGAGTACCCTGTTTCAGTATATTTTTACGTTCCAAGGATCAGTAAGACGCGGAAACCTAATATGCCCATCAGTCCTATACAGGAAAAGTAGACTGAAACTAGGTACTAGGATCTGTTCTAACCAAACAGTTTCTCGAGAAAAAAGCGGATACCTATAAGACCTCGCGTCGTATCCCTGAAGGGCCCCAGCGCTTGGCCAGCCAGGATGTGACACGCCGCCACCGCCCGGATTCCAGAAAATACAGATACAGTGCCTTCATCACCACCCACGTGCCGAGGATGATGGGGCGCTCAAAGGTCACCAGGAGATTACCCCAGAGGCCCCTTTCGCGCCAGCTGACTCTCCGCCACAGATCCGCATGGGTGGGGAAGGTATTCGGTGGGCCTTGGGGACCGCGCGCGAACTCGGAATACGCCCGCCAGGAGTTGAATCAACCACTATGGACTGAAAGTCCATAGTCTGGAGGACTAAAGTCCTCATCCGTGGACAAGCCACGGACTGAAAGTGAAGGGACTTAAAGTCCATAGTTTCAACTATGATGCGCTTCGCGCACTAA
>Ga0209458_1000315_pt1 | contig 19000 bp, 19 predicted proteins | sample WorMetLIZAISLAND_FD_187411 | JGI IMG/M metagenome (GOLD analysis project Ga0209458, IMG submission 187411) | Marine gutless worms symbiont microbial communities from Max Planck institute for Marine Microbiology, Germany - Inanidrilus manae... ...
GCCATCGGCCACAACTTCCGCCTCATCCTCAAATGGCTGAAGGTTCTTTTGCGCAAAATCATCGCTGCAATCAGCAGTCACCTGACGCTCAAATCAACGGTCAGGGCCGCTTGTTAACGGACGACTAGCTACGAGAAGCACAACTTTACTTGGGCGGCCATGGTCGGTGCCGCGGTCCAGGTTACGAAGATGGCGGCCATCAACCGGAGGACGTGGTCGAAAGTCTCACTTCGGTGGAGAGTCGACCACTGACTGCACCAGAACGTTCCCGATAACGCCCTCGCCGGCGATCTTGTCGCCGACATATTGCAGCCGCGTTCGAATCGCTTCCACGTCCAGGCGCTCTTTCTTTTTCAACAGCCGCGGCACGTAGCCGTGCATGTCGACCAGGAACGCGTTGTTGACGTGGCAACAGGCGCACGAGCAGCTTCTCGTTTTCCGCTCCCATGGTCTCGAGCTTGAGCTGGATATTCACCGTGCCCGCCAGCTTGTCTCCCTGAAACAGGGGAATGATCAGCGGGTCGAGGGCGATGAACCGCGGCGGCTCGGCGGGCGGCGCCTGTTCCTCGATCGCCGTTTCGCCCTCAGGAGCGAACATGGGGCCGATCCCCAGGAACTTCATTGCCGCGACCGCGCCGCCGATCAGCACGAGCAGGAAGACGACGGCGATGACGAGCTTCTTCATCGTTGGACGGACGTGCCGGGACTCAGTGGGATCGTCGGGTGAAGTGTTCCGGTTTTTCCGCCCCCGGCAATCAGAAATGGCGGTAGCCTTCGGCCGCGAGATCGAGGTCCCGCCCGTCGGCCCCGATCACCCGCACGCGGCCTCGCTCGCCCTGCGCGGGCTCGGTCACGGTCCCGATGGCGGTCAGCGGAACCCCTGTCTCGGCGGCGACGGCGGCGACCGCGTCCCCCGCCGCGGGCGGTGTGGTAAAGACCAGTTCGTAATCGTCGCCACCGGTGAGCACGGTGCCGAGCAGCGCGGGGTCGGCGGCGAGGGCCGCCCGGGCGGCATCGGAAAGAGGCACCTCCGGCACGACGACCCCGGCGGTGAGGCCGGATGCCGAGCAGATGTGGCCGAGGTCGGCGATCAGACCGTCGGAGACGTCCACGGCGGCGTGGGCGACGCCGACCAGCCGCCGGCCGGTCTGGAGCCGAGGGGTCGGCCGGCGGAAGCGTTCGACCAGTTCGGCCCGATGCTCCGGCGCGAGCCGTCCCAGTCCTCCCCGTTCCGCTTCCAGGCCCAGCACGGCATCGCCGATGGTTCCGGAGACGTAGACGCGATCGCCCGCACGCGCCCCCGATCGCCGCAGCGCCCGGCCGGGCTCGATCCAGCCCAGCGCTGTCAGTGTCAGCGACACCGGTCCCGGCGCCGAGACCGTGTCGCCGCCGACGAGAGTGAGACCGAAAAGGTCCTGATCGGCCGCGAGGCCGCGGGCGAACCCGGCGGCCCAGCGGTCCCGCTCCTCGGTCGCGAGGATTCGGGGAAACGACAGCGATACCGTATAGGCGGCGGGTACCGCGCCCATCGACGCAAGATCGGAAAGATTGACGCGGAGCAGCCGCGCCCCCACGGCCTCGGCCGGCATGCCGTCGAGGAAATGGACACCCGCGACCATGGTGTCGGTGGTGACCACGAGGGCGCGGCCCTCGGGGACCGCCAGGACCGCCGCGTCGTCCATCAGTCCGAAGGCGCCGGCCTCGCCGCGGGCGAGCGGCGCGAAATGGCGGGCGATGAGGTCGAACTCACTCCCCGGTGGCGGGCCGGCCATCGCTGTCCTCCCCCGCACCGGGTGCCCGCGCCGCGGCGGCGACGCGGTCGAGCACCGCGTTGACCAGGGCCGACTCGTTGCCACCGAAGAAGGCGTGGGCCACGTCCAGGTACTCGGTGATGACGACCTTCGTCGGCGTGTCGAGGGCGACCAGTTCGAAGGTGCCGGCACGAAGAATGGAGCGCAACAGCACCTCCAGCCTTTCCAGGCTCCATTCCCGCGACAGGGCCGGCTCGATCAGCGCGTCGAGCTCGCCCGTCCGGGACGCGGCGCCCCGTACCAGTCCGGCGAGGAAGGCTTCGTCGGGGTCCGACAGCGGCGGTTCGTCCTCGACCGGCCGCTTCCAGCGCTGACCGATGAACTCGCCGAGCACCGGGTCCGCGGCCGCCCCTGCGACGTCCATCTCGTAGAGGGCCTGCACGGCCGCCAGCCGGGCGGCGCTGCGCCGACGTCCCGGCGGCTTGTCGGCGGCTGCCATCACGGCACCAGGCCGAGACCGCGCTTGAGCTCCATCATGCGGAGACAGGCATGGGCGGCGTCGGCGCCCTTGTTCTTGTCCGCCACCGAGGCGCGCACGCGCGCCTGCTCGAAGGTGTCGCAGGTGAGGATGCCGAATCCGAGGGCGAGGTCGCTGTTGACCGCCAGGTCCATCAGGGCCCGGCTTGCCTCGCGGCAGATGTGGTCATAGTGATCGGTTTCGCCGCGGATGACGCAGCCGAGGGCAATGAACCCCCCGTAGCGCGGAGTCGACGACCGGGTCTCCATGGAGAGGACGGCGTAGCGGATCGCCGCCGGCACTTCGAAGGTCCCCGGCACCGCCACACGATCATAGGTCGCACCGGCCTCATCGAGGACGACGATGGCGCCGCGGGCCATTTCGTCGGCGAGGTCTTCGTAGAACCGCGCCTCGACGATCAGCACATGCACCGTACCCTCCCCCGCGGTCCCACCGCTCAATCCGATCCGGACGACTGGATCGGACAGTGGTCGGCGATCGTGAGTTCGTAGCCCTCGAGACCGATGATCGTCCTCTTCGTGTTCGACAGCAGGATCATCTCGCGGACCCCCAGATCAAGCAGGATCTGTGCGCCGACACCATAGTCGCGAAGCTGCGGTGGCCCGCTGTCGCTGCCGTCGACACGGGTGCGGACCCGGTCGGTCAGGGCGGTCTTGTGGGGTTCGCGGATGAGCACGACGACCCCACGCCCGGCCTCGCCGATCTGGCGCATGGCGTCGTGCAGCTCCAGCTCCTTGCCGGCGCTGCGGTCGCCCAGAACGTCTTCGAGGACGTTCAGCGCGTGCATGCGGACGAACACCGGTCCGTCGGCACCGAGATCGCCTTTAACCAGGGCAATGTGCTCGGCATAGGCGACCCGGTTGACGTAGACGTACATGCGGAACTCGCCGCCGAAACGGCTGTCCAGAGTCGTCTCCATGGTCCGCTCGACGATGCGGTCGTGGCGCAGCCGATAGGCGATGAGATCGGCGATGGTGCCAACTTTCAGGCCGTGGAACTGGGCGAACTTCACCAGGTCCGGCATCCGCGCCATGGTGCCGTCGTCGTTCATGATCTCGCAGATCACCCCGGACGGATTGAGTCCCGCCAACCGCGCGACATCGACCGCGGCCTCGGTGTGTCCGGCGCGGACGAGGCAGCCGCCGTCGCGGGCCTCCAACGGAAACACGTGACCCGGCGTGGTGATGTCGTCCTTGTCCTTGGTCGGGTCGATGGCGACGGCGATGGTCCGCGCCCTGTCCGAGGCGGAGATGCCGGTGGTCACGCCCTCGCGCGCCTCGATGGAGATGGTGAACGCGGTCTCGTGGCGCGAGGCGTTGCGCCGCGCCAGCGCCGGCAGGTTCAGCTCCCGGATGCGCCCCCGGTCCAGCGCCAGGCAGATGAGCCCACGGCCGTGCTTGGCCATAAAGTTGATCGCGTCGGGCGTGGCCATCTGCGCCGGGATGACAAGGTCACCCTCGTTCTCGCGGTCCTGGTCGTCGACAAGCACGAACATCCGTCCGTTGCGGGCGTCCTCGATGATCTCATCGATGGTGGAGAGGAATTCCGTTCCCGACATGCCGTCAGTCCCGTTCGAGAAGGCGCGCAACATACCGCGCCAGCATGTCGATTTCCATATTCACCCGATCGCCTGGCGCGATCAGCCCGAGGGTGGTCACGGCCAGGGTGTGGGGAATGATGTTGACGCCGAAGCGCGCGCCCTCGACCTCGTTGACCGTCAGCGAGACGCCGTCCAGGGCAACCGATCCCTTCGGCGCGACGAACCGGGCCAGCTCGGCCGGAGCTTCGAAGACGAGGCGCTTCGAGTCTCCCTCCGGATCGACCGAGACCAGCCTCGCGACGCCATCGACGTGGCCCGAGACGATGTGCCCGCCCAGCTCGTCGCCGAGGCACAGCGCCCGCTCGAAGTTGACCGGCATCCCCTCGGTCCAGGCGCCCATGGTCGTGCGGGCCAGCGTCTCGGCGGAGACGGACACCGCGAACCAGCCGGCGCCGCGGTCGATGACCGTGAGGCACACCCCGGAACAGGCGATGGAGGCGCCCGTCGCCACGTGCCCGGTATCGTAAGCGGTGGAGAATTCGAAGCGGGTGTCCCCGCCGGCGACGATGGCGCGCACGGACCCCCTATCGGTGACAATTCCGGTGAACACGCGGACGTCCCCCGATCCCGGCCTCAGTCGCCGAGGCGAAACGTGCTCAACAGATCCCCGGCGATGGCGCGGGTTCCGGTGAGCACGAAACCCGGCGCCGCCTCCACGGTTTCGACGCCCAGTGCCGCCGCCGCCGGGACGCCGTCCGCGCCGACCACACGCGGAGCGTGGAACCAGGCCACGCGATCGACCAGCTTGGCGGCGAGAAACGCCCCGGCCACCGCACCACCCCCCTCGATCAGGACCCGCGTGATGCCTTCTTCGCCGAACGCCGCAGCAACCGCGGCCGGGGCCGGGCGGCCATCGGCGTTCGCCTCGACGCGCATCACCCGCACCCCCAACGCCTCGAGCGCCGCGACCCGGTCCGCCGGCGCGGCGGCGGTCGTGAGCAGCCATGTGGGCACGTCGGCGGCGGTGCTGGCCATCGCCGCTCCGGTCGGCAGGCGCGCCGTGGAGTCCAGCACGACCCGGACCGGCGATCGCGCTTCCAGGCCCGGCAGGCGGCAGGTCAGCGCGGAGTCGTCGGTAAGCGCCGTGTTGATGCCGACGATCACCGCGTCATGGTCGGCCCGCAGGCGGTGGGCAACGGCGCGCGCGGGCGCGCCGGTGATCCAGCGGCTGTCGCCGGCGGCGGTGGCGATGCGCCCATCCAGCGACGAAGCCAGTTTGAGGGTGAACAGCGGCCGCCCCTGCGTCCTGCGCAGCAGGTATCCGGCATTGATCTCGGCCGCTTCGTCGGCGCAGACGCCCTCGACGACCTCGATCCCCGCCGACCGCAGCCAGGCGGTGCCCTTGCCGGAGACCCGCGGATCGGGGTCCTCGATGGCAATGACGACGCGGGCGATTCCGGCATCGATCACCGCCTCGGCGCAGGGAGGCGTCTTACCGATGTGGCTGCAGGGTTCCAGGGTGACGTAGGCGTCGGCGCCACGTGCGGCCTTGCCGGCGCGGCGGATGGCCTCCGTCTCAGCATGAGGGCGGCCGCCGGGCTGGGTCCAGCCCCGGCCGACGATCCGGCCGTCCCGCACGAGCACGCAGCCGACGGCCGGGTTGGGCCACGCCGTGCCGAGCGCACGCCGCGCCAGCCGCAACGCGACCTCCATGTAACGCAGGTCGTCGCCGGGATGTGCCGGGGCGTGCGAACCGGATTGCGGCTTAGCTGTCGGCACCCAGGTTTCCCACGAAGTCCTCGAAGTCCTTGGCCTCGCGGAAGTTGCGATAGACCGACGCGAACCGCACATAGGCGACCTGGTCGAGCTGGGCAAGCTGATCCATGGCCATCTCGCCAATCACTTTGGACGGGATTTCCGTTTCGCCGAGGGTCTCGAGGCGGCGCTGGATGCTGTTGACGATGCGCTCGACGCGGTCGTCCTCGACCGGCCGCTTGCGGAGCGCGATGCGCAGCGACCGGGATAGCTTCTCGCGGTCGAAGGGGGTCTTCTCGCCGCCCTTCTTGACCACCGTGAGTTCGCGGAGATAGACGCGTTCGAACGTCGTCCAGCGTGCACCGCAGGCCGGACAGTACCGCCGCCGCCGGATGGCCGCGTTGTCTTCGGTCGGGCGGGAATCCTTAACCTGTGTGTCTTCGTGACCGCAGAATGGGCATCGCATGGGCCGTGGTACCTCCCCCTGTTCGCCGGTATTCCGGGTCTGGCAATCCGCTACGCGACGCGGCTACAGGTCCGCGTAGACGGGGAACCGGCGGCAAAGTGCCACCACCTGCTCGCGGACCGCACCCTCCGCGGCGCCGTTGTCGTCCGGATGCCGCGCGAGGCCGTCGAGGACATCGCTGATCAGTTCGCCGACCTGACGGAACTCGGCCGACCCGAAACCACGCGTGGTTCCCGCAGGGGTGCCGAGCCGCACGCCCGAGGTGATCGTCGGCTTCTCGGGATCGAAGGGAATGCCGTTCTTGTTGCAGGTCAGGTTGGCCCGCCCCAGGCTCGCCTCGGCATCCTTGCCGGTGACTCCCTTGGGACGCAGATCGACGAGCATCAGGTGCGTGTCCGTGCCGCCCGAAACGATATCGAGGCCCCGCTCCACCAGCGTCGCCGCCAGAACCTTGGCGTTCTCGACGACCAGCTTGGCGTAGGACTTGAATTCCGGGGTGAGTGCCTCGCCCAACGCCACCGCCTTGGCGGCGATGACGTGCATCAACGGCCCGCCCTGGAGGCCGGGGAACACCGCCGAGTTGATCTTCTTGCCCAGTTCCGGATCCTCGGTGAGGATCATGCCACCCCGCGGGCCGCGCAGGGTCTTGTGGGTGGTCGTCGTGACCACGTGGGCATGGGGCAGCGGGCTCGGATGCACGCCGGCGGCCACCAGCCCGGCGAAGTGCGCCATGTCGACCACCAGGTAGGCGCCGACCGCGTCGGCGATGGCGCGGAAGCGGGCGAAATCGATGATGCGGGGGTAGGCCGAACCGCCGGCAACGATGACCTTGGGCTTGTGTTCGGTCGCCAGCCGCTCGATCTCGTCGAAGTCGATCAGCGCGTCTTGGCGCCGGACGCCGTACTGCACGGCATTGAACCATTTGCCGGACTGCGACGGCGGCGCACCGTGGGTGAGATGTCCGCCCGCCGCCAGCGACATGCCGAGCAGCGTCTCGCCCGGCTGCATCAGCGCCATGTAGACGGCGCCGTTGGCCTGGGCACCCGAGTGCGGCTGCACGTTGGCAAAGGCGCAGTCGAACAGCTTGCAGGCCCGCTCGATGGCCAGCGCCTCGACGACGTCGACGTGCTCGCATCCGCCGTAGTACCGCCGACCCGGATACCCCTCGGCGTACTTGTTGGTCATCACCGAACCCTGGGCCTCGAGCACCGCCCGCGAGACGACGTTCTCCGACGCGATCAGTTCGATATGTTCCTGCAGGCGGCCAATCTCGCCGCGGATCGCGTCGCGGACGCCGGGGTCGGTGTCGCCCAAGTGGGCATCGAAGAACCGGTCCTGGAAGCTGCTCGGGTAGGCGGAGTTGGCGACGGTCATGGTTGGTCGATCCTGAGGCCGTTACGTGGGACGAGACAACTTGGCGACCCGCTGGACGTGGCGGCCGCCTTCGAAGGGGGTGGCGAGAAACACCTTAAGGCAATCGCGGGCGACATCGGCACCGACCATCCGCCCGCCGAAACAGATGACGTTGGCGTCGTTGTGTTCGCGGGCGAGGCGCGCACCGAGGGCGTCGTGGATGGGCGCCGCCCGCACTTCCGGGTAGCGGTTGGCGGCCATGCTGATGCCGATGCCGCTGCCGCAGACGAGGACGCCGCGGTCCACCTGGCCCTGCCTCAATGCCGAGGCCATGGCATACCCGTAGTCCGGATAGTCAACCGAGTCCGGACCGTCCGTTCCGAGGTCGACGACCTCATAGCCGAGCGCCGCGAGATCGTCCTTGAGGACGGACTTCAGGTCATAGCCGGCGTGATCACAGGCGATGGCAATCCGGTTCGAAGACATGGTCGCGCGGGCCGTCGGTGAGCCAAAGGAGCCGGGTGGCGCAAAGGCCGACTAGATACCATAATACCATATGTCGGTTCGCTACGCCACCCCGCCACAACTTCTCGCCTGGTGACGGGGGCGGGGAACGAGAACGGCCTGGCCGCACTTTGGTCCGAGGCCACGCAATATCGGTGAACATCTTGTCGATCCCGACAAGAGACCCGGCAAAGGCCGGCCCTCGTTTTTCCGGCGCAGCCGGATCGGTTTACTGTTCTCTGTCCGCTCAGCATTGGCCGGGATGTTGGTGATAAGGCGGCAAATCCTGTCGCACCCCGGCAACCGAAAAGATCGTGCCAATGATTTTTATTGAGCCTATCGCGGCGCAATAAAATTGATTACTGGGACTGCCGAGTTTTCCAATTGACACAGATAAAACATCCTGCGCTATATACGATCATCATTTATTTCAAGTAGGGTCGGGTCGAACGTCAATGAGCGAAGAAATCACTGAGAAACTGTCCAGAGACGATGTCTTGCGCATGGCGGTTGACGTGGTCGCCGCGTACGTCAGCAACAATGAAGTCTCGACCGGGCAGATCCCCGACGTCATTCACAGCGTCTTCAACTCGCTGAGCGGTCTGGAGAGCGCGCCGTCCAACGACAAGATGGAGGCTCAGAAGCCTGCGGTTCCCGTGCGCAAGTCGGTGAACCCCGACTTCATTGTCTGTCTCGAGGACGGCAAGAAGCTGAAGATGCTGAAGCGGCATCTGCGGACGACCTACAACATGACGCCCGAAGAGTACCGCGCGAAATGGAACCTGCCGCCCGACTATCCCATGGTGGCGCCGAACTACGCGCGCCAGCGGTCCGAGTTCGCCAAGAAGATCGGACTGGGCCGCAAGGCGGGCGAAGGCACGCGACGCGGGCGGGGGAAGCGGTAGGCTGTCCAGAACCGTCGTTCAATGAATTCGGAAAGGCCGCATCGGCGGCCTTTTCCTTTTTCCCGTGCTGACACCCACAAAAGAAAGGGCCCGGCGACCAAGGGCCGCCGGGCCTGCAAATCGACGTTCGTGCAGCGCGATTACTGGGCGTAATCGTACTTGCCGTTCTTCCATTCGTAGAACACGTAGCCCGGCGCGGTGACGTCACCCTTGCCATCGAAGCCGATCATGCCGAGCACAGTGTCGAACTTGTTGGTGCGAAGCGACTTGATCATCGCATTGGTGTCGGTCGTGCCCGCCTTCTCGGCCGCCTGCGCCCACGCCTGGATGGCGCCGTAGGTGTAGAGCACGTAGCCCTCCGGCTCGATGCCCTTGTCGCGGAACCGCTTGACCACAGGCGCCGCAACCGGATTCTTGCGAGGATCGGGGCTGAAGGTCATCAGCGTGCCCTCGCCGGTCGGGCCGGTGATCTTCCAGTACTCGTCGGTCACCAGCGCATCGCCCGAGATGAGCTGCGGCTTGTAGCCCTGCTCGTGGGCCTGGCGGATCATCAGGCCGGCTTCGGTGTGATAGCCGCCGACATAGATGACGTCGACGCCGGCGCCCTTCATCTTCGAGACCAGCGCCGTGTAGTCCTTTTCGCCTGCGGTGTAGGCCTCATACATGGCCTCCTTCATACCGCGGGCCTTGTATTGCTTCAGGGTCTCATCGGCGAGGCCCTTGCCGTAGGCGGTCTTGTCGTGGACGAAGGCGACCTTTTTGCCCTTGAAGTGGTCGGCCAGGTAGTTGCCGGCCACGGTGCCCTGCTGGTCGTCACGGCCACAGGTACGGAAGACGTTGTCGCCGCCCTCTTCGGTGAGCTTCGGATTGGTCGACGCCGGGGAGATCTGCAGAATGTTTTCCTCGGTATAGACCTTCGACGCCGGGATCGACGAGCCGGAGCAGAAATGACCGGCCATGAAGACGACGCCTTCGCTGGCCACCTTGTTGGCCACCGCCACCGCCTGCTTGGGATCGCAGGCATCGTCCTCGACGAACAGCTTCAACTTCCGTCCGAGGACGCCGCCGGCCGCGTTGATGTCGGCCACCGCCATCTCGGCGCCATTCTTCATCTGCTCACCGAATGTCGCGTACTGACCGGTCATCGGGCCGGCCGTCGCAATCATGATGTCCGCTTTCGCGGCGCCGAATCCGAAAGCCGCCAATGCCGCCGCTGCCACGAACGCAAGTTTGGGGTGTTTCATGTCGTTACCTCCCTCCCTCCGGAGAACTATGGAATGGGCTCGAAAACACGTTGAAAGCCCGCGCCGTTGTGCCAAGGGCTTCCTCGCCCTTTGACAAGGTGAACGTAGCCTAACATGCGGAGAGATTGTGACAATACTGTGATTTTACGGAAGGAAATGTGCTGCCGCGGATCGTACGCTTCGGATCGGAAACGCCGGTCAGTGCTTTGAGCGCCACCCGAACAAGCCCGCGCGGTCGAAGAGCCAGGGGTACTGGCTGACCATCCTACGGGCACGATTCAGGCGGAAGGCGAACGCGGCAACCGCCAGCATGATTCCGGTATCGACGGCGTAGCCCTCGGCCGACAGCAGGATGTCTTCGAACAAGGCGAAGGCAAGGAACCGCTCGCCGAACCCCAAAAGCAGGATATAGACGACCATCAGCCAGAACGGCTGCCACGTATTGGCCACCCCTTGCCCGGTCATGTAGGCGGCGTAGACGGCGAGCAGCACGAAAATGATACCGAAGATCCAGATATGGGACGTGACAGCCTGAATCATCCGTGTCCGCCTTCCAGATAGGCCGCGCGCACTTCGGGATTCTCCAAGAGCTCGCGCCCCGTGCCGGTCATGCTGATCACGCCGTTGACCATCACGTATCCCCGATGGGCCAGGCGCAGGGCGTGAAAGGCGTTCTGTTCGACCAGGAACACCGTGACCCGTTGCCTTTGATTGATTTCCTTGATGACCCGGAAGATCTGCTTGACCACCATGGGCGCAAGGCCGAGGGACGGCTCGTCCAGGAGCAGCAGCCGGGGCTGGCTCATCAGCGCCCGGGCGATGGCCAGCATCTGTTGCTCGCCGCCGGAAAGCGTTCCGCCCCGCTGATCGCTTCGTTCCTTGAGGATCGGGAACAGGTCGAACACCTGTTCCAGGTTCTCGCCGAACTTCTCCGGCGGCGCGGTGATCGAGCCCATTTGCAGGTTCTCCATCACCGTCATGCGGGGAAAGATCCGCCGCCCCTCAGGTGACTGGGCGATCCCCGAACCGATGATCTGGTGTGTCGGCCGGTGGGTGATGTCCTCGCCATCAAATGTGATGGTCCCCGAAGATGCCCGCGGATTGCCGCAGATGGTCATCAGCAGGGTCGACTTGCCGGCACCGTTGGCGCCAATCAATGTGACGATCTCGCCTTCGTCTACGGTGATATCGACGCCACGGAGCGCCTGGATGTTGCCGTAGAACGTGTTGACCCCGGAGACCGCGAGCATCAGCGAGCCTCCTCATCACGCGCGAGGTCGCGGGCGACCTCCTGGGGAAGCTCTTCGTCCTCTTCCTCACCCAGATAGGCGCGGATCACCGCCGGATCGTTGCGCACGTAGTGGGGCGTTCCGTCGGAAATCTTGCGGCCATAGTCGAGCACGACGATGTGGTCGGAAATCTCCATGACCACGTTCATGTCATGCTCGATCAGCAGGACGCCGATCTTGTGCTCGTCGCGGATGTAGAGGAGCAGCCGGTTGAGCTCCGCCGACTCGCGGGGATTGAGGCCGGCGGCGGGCTCGTCCAGACACAACAGCACCGGTTCCGTGCACATCGCCCGGGCGATCTCCAGGCGCCGCTGATCGCCGTAGGGCAGGTTGCCGGCGTCCCAGTCGGCGCGATCCGCAAGGCCGGTACGGTCGAGCCAATAGCGGGCGATATCGATGGCCGCCGCTTCGGCGCGCTTGTACGACGATGCCCCGAACAGCCCCGTGACCGTGAACCCGGACGCCCGCATCAGCTTGTTGTGCTGGGCGACAATCAGGTTTTCCAGCACCGTCATGGCGCTGAACAGGCGGATGTTCTGGAACGTGCGCGCGACCCCCGCCTTCATCGGGATGGTGTAGCCCTCCATCCGCTCGAGCAGGAACGGTCCCTTTTCCGGGTGGTTGAGGGTCAGCCGCCCCACGGTCGGTTCGTAGAACCCGGTCAGACAATTGAACACGGTCGTCTTGCCGGCGCCATTGGGGCCGATGATGGCGGAGATTTCCCGATTGGCGGCATCGAAGGACACGTCGTCGATGGCGACGAGGCCCCCGAACCGCATGGTCAAATGCTCGACGCTCAACAGCGGCGCGTTGGGGTCCGCCTGCCGCGGCGCTGCGTTCACAGCCGGGCCTCTGTGGTCGGCATGCGGATCGTCGGTTCGCGATGCGCCAAAAGCCCGGTCGGCCGCCAGACCATGATCAGCACCATGGCCGCGCCGAACGCCAGCATGCGGTATTCCTGGAGCTGACGGAAAAACTCGGGCAGCCCGATGAGAAGGATCGCCGCCAGCACGACACCGATCTGGCTGCCGAAGCCGCCGAGCACGACGATCGCGAGGATCACCGCGGACTCGATGAACGTGAAGCTCTCCGGGCTGATGAAGGTCTGGCGGGTGGCGAAGAAGGAACCGGCGAAACCGCCGAACATGGCGCCGATGGCGAACGCCGTGAGCTTGGTGTTGCGCGGATTGATGCCGAGCGAGCGGCAGGCGATCTCGTCCTCGCGCAGCGCTTCCCAGGCGCGGCCGACCGGCAGTTTGCGGATGCGCATGGTGAACACGTTGGTGATCAGCGCCAGTGCCAGGATCAGGTAGTAGAAAAAGACAAATCGATCGACTGTCGCATAGGTGAGGCCGAAGACACTGTGAAAGGTATCGACACCCTCCGGCGCGCTTCGCACGAAGGGTAGGCCGAAGAAGGATGGCCGCGGAATCCCCGAGATGCCGTCCGGGCCATTGGTAAACTCGTACCAGTTCAACAGAATGATACGGATCATCTCGCCGAACCCGAGGGTGACGATGGCGAGATAGTCGCCGCGTAGTCGCAGGACCGGAAAGCCGAGGATGATGCCGGCGCTCGCCGCCATGATCCCGGCGAACGGCAAGCAGATCCAAAAACTCAACCCGTACTCGGTCGCCAGCAATGCGTAACTGTAGGCGCCGGCGGCATAGAACGCCACGTAGCCGAGATCGAGCAGGCCGGCGAGGCCGACGACAATGTTCAGCCCCCAACCGAGCATCACGTACGTCAGGACCAGAATGGCGATGTCCAGAAGCCGGCGGTCGACCTTGGGCAGGAACGGCACCTCGGGGGCGTAGGCCAGCATCGGAAAGACCAGGGCGATGACCAGCAGTACCGGTCCCAAGTAGCGGGCGGCGCGCTGGACCTTGGCGCCGAGGGCATCCATCGCCTCCTCACGTTCGGCGGCAGTCTTCGCTGATACCCCGGTGTGTCGGAGCGCCCAGACGGCGCGCAAGGCGAACACGGTCGCGATGATGGCGAGGATCCCGTTCACGACCAGATCGTCGAACGGCAGGTAGGTCTTGAAGACCGTGCCCATTTCTTCGTCGCCCAGCCAGATGCCGAGCAGCAGCACCACCATTGCAGCCGACACCGGTGCGACGATCACCAGCGCCGGCAACGGCCGTTCCTCGCGCATCAGGACCATCGCCAGCCGGCCGAAGAACCCGACACCGGTGACGATGGCAACGTCGATCCAGCGGGTGTCGATGACCAGGCCGCCGGGGACGTCGCGCGTGTAGAACGCCACCATGCCAACGGAGAGACCGAACATCACCAGCGCGATGAACGCGCATTCCTTGATGATCGCGGGAAGGTCGAGCGGGGCGCGCGGCGGCGCGGCGGATGCTTCGGCCAAGGCGTCAGACCTTCTCGATGTCCGGTTTGCCGAGAAGGCCGGTGGGCCGGAAGATCAGCACCAGGACGAGGATCGAGAACGCCGCCACGTCCTTATACTCGACCGTGAAATAGCCCGACCAGAAGGCCTCGATCAGGCCGATCAGCAAGCCGCCCAGCATGGCGCCGGGAAGCGAACCGATGCCGCCCAGAACCGCGGCGGTGAACGCCTTCAGCCCGGCGAGGAAGCCGATGAAGAAATCGATAACGCCGTAGTTCAACAGGAAGATCAGGCCGGCCACCGACGCGAGCGAAGCACCCATCACGAAGGTCAGCGAAATCGTCTTGTTGACGTCGATGCCGATCAGCGCCGCCATGCCGCGGTCCTGCTCGCAGGCGCGCTGGGCGCGGCCGAGGGCGGTCCGCGCGATGATCAGCGTGAACACGACCATCAGCACCACGGTCAACACCCAGATGAACATGTGCAGATAGCTGATGGAAACGATGAAACCATCGGCCCGTTCCATGATCTTTACGCCGCCGCTGAACAGCGGCTGCATCGGCTTGACCCGCGCACCCTGGAGAAGCTGCACATAGTTCTGCAGGAAGATGGACATGCCGATGGCGGTGATCAACGCTGCCAGTCTTGGCGAACCGCGAAGGGGTTTGTAGGCCACGCGTTCCAGCGTCCAGCCATAGACCGACGTCAGCACCATGGTGACGATGAGCATCAGCAGCAGCGCAAACGGAACCCAGGTGATCCCGGCCATGCCCAACACCATCAATGTCAACAGGCACATGAACGACCCGATCATGAAGATCTCGCCGTGGGCGAAATTGATCATGCCGATGATGCCGTAGACCATCGTGTAGCCGATGGCGATCAGCCCGTAGATGGCGCCGAGGGTCAGGCCGTTGATGAGTTGCTGGGCGAAATATTCCATGGGCGCGGACCCGTCCTCGAAGTTGCGATCAGAGAGAGCCGGATACGGCGGCGGTGTGATGTTCGCGGCTTGTGGCGTGGCATGGGGGGAGGTGCCGCCCTGTCGCCGTGTCCTCTAGACGCACGATGGTGCCGCTCCCCTCTCTCGTGTCCGATCCCTCTTTCGCCGCCCGTCTGTGCGGGCCGGCGTTGGAGTGGTCGCCATTTCGTCCCGGATACGGTGACGTTTCCGCGTTATTTGATGGGCCGCATGGTGTCGCTTTGCGCCAGTAGTATGTCAAGGAAAAAAGGGTGCGCGGCGGTCGAACGGGCCGCCGAACGGCTCAGTTTTCGCGGCGCGCCGCCTTCTGTTTCTTGGCGATGACGAAGGCGAGCTTGCGGATGGCGAGGCGCTTCAGGGTCTCCTCGCCGTAGCTGGGATCGCCGACCATGACGATCTCCGTGTTGGTGACGGGATCGACGGCGACCACCCGCGCCGAGCGGCCGACCGTCTGGAACTCGAACAGCACCTCCTCGAGGTGCACGCCTTCGGGCAGTTTGACACCGCGGATGGTGGCCACCACCCCTCCTCCGCGCCGACGCGGCGAACGACCGCTACATGTTGCGCCGGTACTGGCCGCCGACCTCGAACAGGGCCTGGGTGATCTGGCCCAGCGACAGCACCCGGACCGCATCGACGAGCACGGCAAAGACGTTGCCGCCACCCGTGGCGGTTTCCTGGAGGCGTCGGATCATCGCCGGCGCGGCCCCGGCGTTGCGCTCCTGGAACTCGGCGAGGCGGCGGAGCTGGCTCTGCTTTTCCTCTTCGGTGGCGCGCACCAGTTCCGGCGTGGGCAGCGTATCGCCCTCGGGGTTGACGAAGGTGTTGACCCCGACGATGGGGTAACTGCCGTCGTGCTTCTTGTGCTCGTAGTAGAGGGACTCCTCCTGGATCTTGCCGCGCTGGTAGCCGGTCTCCATGGCGCCCAGCACGCCGCCCCGCTCGGCGATGCGCTCGAACTCCTGGAGCACCGCCTCCTCGACCAGATCGGTCAACTCTTCGATGATGAACGAGCCCTGGTTAGGGTTCTCGTTCTTGGCCAGTCCCCACTCGCGATTGATGATCAACTGGATCGCCATGGCCCGGCGCACGCTCTCGGCCGTCGGCGTGGTGATGGCCTCGTCGTAAGCGTTGGTGTGCAGGCTGTTGGTGTTGTCGTAGATGGTGAGCAGCGCCTGCAGGGTCGTGCGGATGTCGTTGAAGCCGTACTCCTGGGCATGCAGCGACCGCCCCGATGTCTGGGAGTGGTATTTGAGCTTCTGGGTGCGCTCGTTGGCGCCGTACTTGTACCGCATGGCCGTCGACCAGATGCGCCGGGCGACCCGTCCCATGACGGTGTATTCCGGGTCCATGCCGGCGGAGAAGAAGAACGACAGGTTGGGCCCGAAGTCGTCGATGTGCATGCCCCGAGCGAGGTAGGCCTCGACGTAGGTGAACCCGTTGGCCAGCGTGAACGCGAGTTGGCTGATGGGGTTCGCCCCGGCCTCGGCGATGTGGTAGCCGGAGATGGACACCGAATAGAAATTCTTCACCCGGTTGTGGACGAAGAACTCCTGGGTGTCGGCCATCATCCGCAGCGCGAACTCGGTGGAGAAGATGCAGGTGTTCTGCCCCTGGTCCTCCTTCAGGATGTCGGCCTGGATGGTGCCGCGGACGTTCTCCCAGACCCATTCCGTGACCTTTTCCGTCTCCTCGTCGGTCGGCACGCGGCCGTTCTCGGCTTCGAAGCGCGCCAGCTGCTGGTCGATGGCGGTGTTGAAGAACATCGCCAGCATCGCCGGTGCCGGGCCATTGATGGTCATCGACACCGACGTCGTCGGGTCGCAGAGGTCGAAGCCGTCGAACAGCGTCTTGACATCGTCCAGCGTGGCGATGGAAACGCCGGAGTTACCGACCTTGCCGTAGATGTCGGGGCGCAGATCCGGGTCGAAGCCGTAGAGCGTCACTGAGTCGAAGGCCGTCGATAGCCGCGTCGCCGCGGCGTCCTTGGACAGGAACTTGAACCGCGCGTTGGTACGGAACGGATCGCCCTCGCCGGCGAACATCCGGGTCGGGTCCTCGTTCTCGCGCTTGAAGGCGAAGACGCCGGCCGTGTACGGGAAATCGCCGGGAACGTTCTCGGCCAGCAGCCAGCGCAGCATCTCGCCGTCGTCGGCGTAGCGGGGCAGCGCCACCTTGGGAACGCGAGTGCCCGACAGCGTCGTCGTGGAGAGGGCGGTGCGGATCTCCCGATCGCGCATGCGCACCACGTACTCGTCGGCCGAGAGGGTCTCCTTCACCGTCGGCCACATCTCCAGCAGCTTGCGGCACCGGGGATCCAGGGCCTCTTCCCGCTCGACGATCAACCCGTCCAGCGCGCCGGCCGACGCCTCGTCGCCGGCGTCGGCGAGCATACGGCGACTCTCGCGCAGTTGCTGGCGTTCACGCGCGATGGCGACCTGCTTCGCCGACTCGGCGTGGTAGCCCCGCACCGTTTCGGCGACCTCGGCGAGATAGCGCCGCCGTTCGGCCGACACGATCCCCGCGCCGGGCTTGGAGCATTTGGCGACCGCCGGCGGTGTCGTGCTCTGCCAGGCGCCGAGCCCGCAGTCGTTGAACTGGTTGACGATCTCCAGATAGAGGCCGCTGATGCCCTCGTCGTTGAACCGCGACGCGATGGTACCGAACACCGGCATCTCATCGGGGCCGACGGAAAAGGCCTCGCGGTTCCTCTGGATCTGCTTGGCGACGTCGCGCCAGGCGTCCTCGGCGCCGCGCCGGTCGAACTTGTTGATCGCCACGGCGTCGGCGAAATCGAGCATGTCGATCTTTTCGAGCTGGCTGGCGGCGCCGAACTCGGGCGTCATCACGTAGAGGGACAGGTCCACGTGGGGCACGATGCCGACGTCACCCTGGCCGATGCCCGGCGTCTCGACGATGACCAGGTCGAAGCCGGCGGCCTTGGTGGCGGCGATCATGTCCGGCAACGCCTCCGGCACCTCGGCACCGGCGCCCCGGGTGGCGATGGAGCGCATGAACACGCCCTCGCCGAAGTCGACGTTCATGCGGATGCGGTCGCCGAGCAGCGCCCCACCGGTCTTGCGCCGCGACGGGTCCACGGCCAGCACGGCGATGCGCGGTTCGTCCGAGTACAGCCGGAACCGCCTGACCAGTTCGTCGGTGAGCGAGGACTTGCCGGCGCCGCCCGTGCCGGTGATGCCCAGCACCGGCACCACCTGGCGCCGGTGCGCCATGGCGTGCAGGGCCTCGCGCCCCGCTTCGTCGACGGTTCCCGATTGCAGCCCCGTGAGCACACGGGCCAGCGTCCGCGTCTCGCCCGCGAACAGGCCGTCGAGATCGTCCGGCTGCGCCGCCGCGAGGTCGAAGTCGGCCGTGCGCATCATGTCGTCGATCATTCCCTGAAGACCCATGATGCGGCCGTCCTCGGGGCTGTAGATGCGGGCGACGCCGTAGGCGTGCAGTTCGTCCATCTCCTCGGCGACGATGACGCCGCCGCCGCCGCCGAAGACCTTGATCTCGGAGCCGCCGCGCTCGCGCAAGAGATCAACCATGTACTTGAAGTACTCGACATGCCCGCCCTGGTAGGAACTGATGGCAATGCCCTGCGCGTCTTCCTGCAGCGCGGCCGTGACGACCTCGTCGACGGAACGGTTGTGACCCAGGTGGATGACCTCGGCACCGGCCCCCTGAAGGATCCGGCGCATGATGTTGATCGAGGCGTCGTGACCGTCGAACAGGCTCGCCGCGGTGACAAAGCGGACCGGATGGCGGGGGCGATAGCGCTTGCGCGTCGGTGCGGACGCGGCCGGCGCCTTTGCGGTCGTCTTAGCTTTACGGATGGCGGGGACGTCGTCGGGCACGGGTCTCCTCCACGGGATGAATTGCCGCCGCCCGGCCCCACTCGCGCCGGGCAAATCCGGCCGCTGGGGGGATTCTCCCAGGTCGGCGGCAGCGGCGCAACAGGGCCGCCGGACCGGCGGCCTCACAAGTTTCCGTTTACGTAAACGTCAACTTAACCGATCCGGACGCTCGGGTAAAGGGTTCACATGATGCCGGCCCCCGGGCCCACCTTCCCGGAACGCGCTGTAGCAGGCTGCTGAAAAAGCGAGCCTGGATGATTGACCTCGTGCTTCGAGACGCTTCGCTCCTCGGCATGAGGCCAATCATGTCAACAGCTTGCCTCATCCTGAGCAGGCTCCGAGGGCCGTGTCGAAGGACGAGGCAAGCCCTTGGCACCGCTTTTTCAGCAGCCTGCTAGCCCGTGGTCAAATCCAAGGACTGGGTTCGGTGGTGACCTATTTGACCGCGGGCTAGCAG
>Ga0209458_1000316_pt1 | contig 18894 bp, 11 predicted proteins | sample WorMetLIZAISLAND_FD_187411 | JGI IMG/M metagenome (GOLD analysis project Ga0209458, IMG submission 187411) | Marine gutless worms symbiont microbial communities from Max Planck institute for Marine Microbiology, Germany - Inanidrilus manae... ...
CAGATATCACACCTTACAGATCGCCACGCCAAACAGTCTCTAACTACAAATTTGGGGTTTCCTTTCAAAATATAGTCACAGGGAGTTGTTATGCTACTGACATTAAAGTGACTGAACTGCTGTTACGTGCATAATTTTACTATTATTAACAATCCATATATCACCACTGTTTGTTAGATGGCAGGAAGGGCATCTCGCCTGTAAAAAAACTAAGTGGTAGGGTGCTGGCATGGTTATCTGCCTGGGTGAGATGCAGATTTGCATATGGTCCAGCTGATACCACTGTCACTCACTGTCTCTCGCATCAGAAAATCCATACTGGTTTTGGTTTTACCTTTCTGGTACTGGCTCATTCGGGTATTCCTGGACAAAATCTAGACAGATGTAAAACAGTTTTTATAGTGTACTACTAGTTTTGATTAAAGTGACCCAACTGTCCAAATCAACTGACAACTAGCTTCAATCGTTGTTAGAAACATTTTGCTTAATGTTAACGGACAAAAGCCTCCACCTAACAAGTGTATGATTGTCTAGATTCCAGACAGCAATGTTATAATCTCTCCAGCAGCTAAAGCAGACTTTGGAGTCTTGACTGATGGCAAGTACATAGCATCCTGCTGGAGTTGAAGACAATTCAGCTTTCACCTGTGGTGTGAGCTGCAAAGCATGACACACAATATCCACAATTCATCCAACATATCTCATTAACACAGCTAAAACTTGGTCATTATGTTTGCTCAGGAACACAGCACCCACTATCATCAAAGATTAATTAACATATTGCCGTAAACAGACAAAGAGAATCTCAGTAGTTATGTACCTGTACAGCTTTATGAGGTTATGATCAGTTAATTAAAATCGAAGAATCTGAACATGTGATACATTAAAAACAATAGGTGGAAAATGCAAGACCCAAACTAGATACAACTGACTGTATGCACGGAATATTTCTGCATTTTACAGTCTCCAATTTTCTTTGTTAAAGTCAGTTTGTACACTTCAGGCTGCCACTTTTGTCAACTGATACACTATCATTTAATGCATAAACACTCTACATAGCTGAAACATGCAATGTTTCCAAGTATGTTCCTATCATTGTCAAATGCATCTTCCATACGCTTCATGATTAATCATAACTTCTTCTTGCAATAGATTTCAACTTGGTATATCTTAACTTTAGACAGCAAGAAACATCACAAGTCGAAAAACAAACAAATGTATAGCATACAATCTCACAACGTCTTATTAAAAAGTAGCACAATGAAGAGCTTACTGCGGCCAAATCCTGTATTGAAATGACACTTGATTCGTGACCAGCGACCAGTGTCCAGCCATCCTGAAATAAAATAACTTGACTGATTGGATATAACTGTCTTGCTGCTAAGCAGCAACAGCAAATAAATATGTATCACACAATGAATAAAAACATTCATTTTGTCAATTGTTTTATTTCTTATTCAAAACCTGATTCAGTTGAATTGACATGAACATTTGAATGTGTTGACTGTTGGGAATTAGCTCACATGATGTGAACAACCTGCAACTGTTAACTGTAACAATGTAAATCGAATTGTGTAAAAACTAGACTTTTTGTCATGAGAATTATTGCCTTTTATCATGCACTCCATCATTCAGGTTTTGGTGCACTGTAATATTAGTGCTTATAAAGTTCTGTTTAACATTTTTCCTGGAGTTACTCCAAGTCAGGTTGGGTCCCATGAATATGAACTTTTGGTATTTCTTAGAACAACACTTATTACACACAGGATAATTCTCCGATCAACCAATCAACAGTGCCAAAGCACTCAAGAGTTAGTATTGTACAAACTTCACAACTTATGGACTTGAAACTTATTTAACATGACGTAATAGATGACAGTGGAACGAGCACATCACACCAACATTGCAGGACACACTTCACTGGCTGACCTGTCTCAATGCATCATCCTCAAAATCATGATTACATATGACTGTATTCATGACTGATTGCCACCTTATTTCCGTGATGTCTGCAAACTGGTTGTTTCCATTCCCTTCCATTTTTGGCTGTGCTCTGCTGATAACAATGACATGATTGTGCCATCAACTCGGATTGTGAGTTATGATGCTCACAGTTTCCATGTCATATCATGCGATATCTGACACCCATTGCCATCTCATCTCAAGAATATTAATATCAGTCATGAACACTCCAAGTCAGGCCTTGAGAACTTTTTGTGCAAGCCTACTCACAGGAAGTGCCTCTGTGAACATTTGTGTAAGTATCACTTTACAAATATTATATTTCACTGATAATAATATACACAAAATAATTTTACTATCCTACTAGTCAATAGCAAAACTATCCTACTAGTGTGAGTGAATTTGCACTGATCGTTAGAATAAAAGCCACATCATCATTGCATACAGTCAAATAATCCTGAAAATAAGTAAGTAAGTAAGTAAGTAAGTAAGTAATACTATATTATAGTGGTCATAAAAACCAGCTAACCTACCGGTAGTTAATTTGCTACATTTAGATCATATTACAGTTACCAAAGACTTTAAAGCAGCAAGCTATTCCATGAGATCAGTCTGTACAAATTATGAACACATATATATATATATATATTTACAAATAGGCTGATTGATGATTGATGACCATGATGAGTGTGAGTGGGTGAATGTTTCTTCTGGTACCAGCTCACCCGGGTTGTCCTGGACAAAATCCAAAGAGCCATAAAATGGTTGCGTGTGTGTATATATATTTACAAAAGCTAACTAACATATGAGCTGTATATATTAATTAAAAGTAAAACAATCAATACATTTACAGTTAGCCACCAGATATGTTTAACGTTGTTGCACAAATCTGTGCATTTAGACTTTGTACCTCGACTCATATAATTTCTATCATCCACAATGAAAACCAAAACTTTAAAAAATACAATTATTACCAAATAAAATAAATAAAAACACAGAAAAGTGAAGCAGAAATTTACAATTTTATTTTGACACACAAGCAGCAGCAGCAAGACATTTACACACGACACAAAACTAAAGATGCTTTTAACAACATGCACACCCCATTTGAGGGTTCAGATGCAGCCATTTTGCTGTATGCCCTTCCTGATGCTAATAATGACTATGTTATATGATATTGATCATAGTGAAAATCAAACCTGGGTTCACGATTTAGAAGTAGTCACATAACCTTAACTGCTAAGCCATGTCAACTATTAGGTACAAAACTGGAAAAAAATCAGCCCTGTATGGAACTGCAGTTGATTCCTCACAACGTTTCATCAGTAAGAAACTTCTTAAGTCACGTGACAAAAAACTATAGCAGATATCAATAACCTGGCTTGAACAAATTTTGAAATTCTGCTGTAGTTTAACCCATCCCCAATATGACCTATAATGTGTTTGGTGGGACGTTAAACCTTGCTCAAGCTCAATGCTGTAGTTTAAGAATCAGTGGTCATTTGTTAGCTCTCGTTATAAATGATAGAGGAGACAGATTTTGAAAATGGAAGAAACTGAAACTTTCAGGTGCTCGTAACCTTAACCTTAAAAATGGATTGTGTCATATGCCATACCATCATGCATCACGCATTGATCAGTACCTAAATACCAAATTTCATTGGAATCGGAAAAACTTTTTTCTGGAAAGACGTATGGACAAACATTTGAGCCTCACATACATTATTAGATCAACTTGTCACCTAAAAACTGATATCTATAACACTAACTGCAAAAAGTAACTGATGCATCAGTCACAGGCATATTGTCAATGACAGTAGTAATAACCATTTATAGTTAGTTCAATCATATCTATGTTGACTAACCAGTGCCAGACAGGTGGCATACGGCAGTGACATTCCTGGAGAGATCATTGTCAAACAAGCTGCTGCCACTGCACTCAGAGGCAGCAGTTCTCAGCAGCTCCTGAGGCAGACCAATGTGCAGCAGGAACTGTAGTGAAAACGGCAGATAACCTGTTGTCATACACATACATTCAAATACATACAACAAACAGTCACTGAAACAAATTACTTTAGTTTTACGTATTTGTCACAGTCCTATAAACTCACAGGGTTACCACTCTCCAAGCAATGTTGTTTCTCTGACATTTCCCTCACTTTTTGTGGCACTTCTAACCATGCTGCATTTACCTGCTCCCAACGCCAAATTGTGATTTCATGTTTTAAACATGCAATATGCACATTATTGTAAGTGCTCATTGTATAAACACATTCAGAATGATGTAATAATTTGATTATGAGCAGTACTTACTGGCGAAAGTACCATGATTACATTGGAAAAACCATATTTTGTTCTTTAAAAAGAACAGTTTTCCCTGACAACATTTTTGTCTGACATTCCCCTGACAATTTCCTTGACAACTGGAAAATTCACTCACATTTTCAGGTGTTTCAGAAAAGTGGTCACCGTGTACATTACATCTATCAGCCAGGGTCCTTAGTGGCTCATTCTATTGTAGAGATAATTAAGGCTGTCTCTGGAAAACATCAAAGCATATATACAGAAGTCCCCCAGTGAGGTATTGGGGTTAGCCTCATTACTGGAATCTGGGGAACAATTAGCACAGTCACAATAAGAGAACCACCAAAATTGACTGAAAATGTAGAGTGGAAAACGCGGCAGCCTGAAAAATGCAGGGATGGAAAAGGTGGGAGTAAACATGTGCAACACAGTAATTACTGCTAAACAGCAGTCAAATTTGCTATCAAGTGTTTTGGAACTACATTTGATTCATGTTTATTGTCATCTGTATAACACAGTGCAGCAAAAGTGGTATTGTTTTCAACAATGTCTGTTTCTGAGTTTGTTTATCTGTCTCTTAGTCCATCTGTTTGGATGTCAGTCAACATGATAGTTTTTGAACCGTTAGCGATATCATCATGGTCAAAAGGGAGACCAAGTTTGTACATGGCTCTTGTCAGGTGCATGAGTGGTGATAAAACATTTCTGATGTTTTGCGTTAACCATAAGTAATATGGTGGCTGATACCACATAACCTGTTGAATGTTGCCGGGCATCCTAAGTGTCAGTTAATATGCAGCATGAAAATGGCTATATAGGAGTGTACGGGTTCCTTCTACTTAAAATGGCTGAAAGATCATTTTAGAACCTGATGGCAGCAACCTATCTACTTTCTCTGCTTCAATTGCACCAGTCTTAAACAATGACTTCTTCCATGTCATGCCATTACTGTTAACAAGATGATGAGCCAGGATAGTTCTCCTTTTATTTCTGAACTGCTAGTACAATGTAAGTCTAATCAATCAGCTGACATTCTGAGTACAGAAGTGCAGAAAAGACCTTTCTCTTCCTTCACATCGGAGATGCTAAGGCACTGTTCATGTGACGACTGGAGCTGGGAACATATTTTGCCATGGACAACAGGCCAGCGGCTCCGCTGGCATTGACGACAGCCACAGCAACAGTAGCAGCTGGCATTCATGCCGACCACAGCAGCAGCAGCTGCAACAGACATGTGCAGTGCCAGAGGCGTCGTCGTCATCATCGTCTTCTCTCTTCCATCATTTGACAATGACGATGAGGCTGCTACTTAACATTTCCATTTGTCTCTGTACCACACAATAGTCATTGCTTCTTGTATGTGTATGTTCTTTGTTTCCATTTCACCTTTTACATTATCAATCCATTTTTTCGGTTGTCTTCCTTGATTTCATTTCCAACTGACATGGCAATGCATAACTTTAGCTGGCAGCAGTTCATTTCCCATTCGTGATACATGTCCAAACCAATTCAATCTTCTTTCTCCTATTCTGTCAATCAGTGTCATTTCTTGGTGTAGTATACCTTGTACCATCTCATTTCTCCTTGTCACGTCTTGTTACTTTCAACAATCTTCTCAACTATGTCATTTCTGCTGTGATGATTCTTCTTTTGTCTTCTTTTCTCAAGAACCACCACCCCGAACCATAGAACAGTACTGGCACTACGAAGGTCTCATACAGATTCACTTTGGTCTTGTTTGAGATGCTGTTTGACCTCCATAGTTTACTGAATTTACTCACCATTGCTGAAGTCAGACCAATTCTTCTCTTCACATCTGCCACACTTTTCCCATCTGCTGTCATAACATAAGTATGTTTTCTACTTATTCCATTCTTTCGTTTTCCACCTTTATATTCATGTCTCTGCTTCACTGTCCAACTGCCATAACATTTGTTTTCTCGGCACTGATCTTCAAACCAAACCATTTGCTGCTTTTGCTGAATTTATTGGTGAGTTCCTGAAGCTCATTGTGAGACTCTGTGATCAAATCAATGTCATCAGCAAATTTCAAATTGTTCACACACTTACTGCATACATGGACACCAAAATCTAACATCTTTCAGAGCCTCCTGCATCATCACCTTGAGGATAAGATTAAATAGATATGGTGACAAATTGCACCTTGCCAGAGGCTGGCAGTGCCACTACCAGAAGAAATATTCACCCACTCACATCTATCATGGTCATCACTCACCCTTTATCTGATTCATCCATCTAATACAATCCATGGCATCTTATTTCCTCAATCCACACGCCTGACAATCTTTTCCCACAACCTCTCAAGCTTTTTTTGGTCTACCTCTCGGTCTGGCACCCTCCACTTCATCTCCATACATTTTTTCACCCAATCATTCTCTTTTTCTCACAATCAATGCCCATACCATCGCAGCCTGTTTTGTTGCAGTACCCATATTATGTTATCTAATCTTAGTATCTCTCTCTCAACCATTCACTTGGAATTCTGTCTTCTAGCTTCATGCCACATATCCATCTAACCATTCTTATCTATGCCTGCTCAAGTGCCACTTCATTTTCCTTTCTTACGGGCCAGGTCTCAATTCCATGCAACATACTAGTTCAGACACAACTACTGTACAATCTCCCTCTTACTTTCAATGATATATCCTTATTGGTAAGCAGTGGTACAAACTGCCTGAATTTATTCCATCCAATTCGAATTCTGTTCTCTACAGCTACATCGGCATCTGCATCCACACTCAACATGTCACCTAAATAACAAAACTTATCCACTAACTGCAGATTTACATTCACACCAATATCTACACTTGTACATCCTGTATTGGTTATTGAATTCACTTAACCTGTACAAATAAAAGTCTTTGTCACTTTGTACATACTCCTGTTTATACCACATTTCCTGTGTACCCACTGCGGACAACTACTACACTGTATTGAATTATTACCAACAGCTCTATCACAAACACCACATGGCCATCTTACAGCTTTCTCCATTACTTTCTGCCATTTCCCGCTAATCATAACCTTGGCTTTGCTCATATTTACTCTCATACCTCTCTTTTTCACAATATCTTTCCACTCATTTAGCCTTTTAATTAGATCACCTTCAGTCTCAGCTATCACAATGAACTCATCTGCGTACAACAATTCCCATCATAAGGCAACTCTGAATCCTCTAGATAAAGCTTCCATGACAATCAAAAACAGCAAAGGACTTAATCTGAGCCTCGGTGCATACCGACGTTTACCTCAAATTGTTACTGTTTATATAATGTTCTTACAACTGTTTTTGCAGCAGTATACATAGACATGACTACCGATATTAACCATTCCTTAACTTCCAACTTACACACTGCCCATGTTATCACTTCTCTCAGAACCGTATCAAAAGCTTTTTCTAAATCCATAAAGCCAAAATACAGCTTCTTTCATTTAGTTCTAAACTTTTCCTGTATCTGTCTTACAATAAAAATGGCATTAGTGTTTCCTTTACCTTTCACAAAGCCAAACTGCTTATCATCTATATTAACCTGCTGCCAAATTCTGTGTTCGAAGATCCTTTCCACCACTTTCATAGCATGTTTTAACAATTCAATTCCTCTGTAAGATCCACACTGAATTGGATCCCTTTTCCCTTGTAAATTGGTAATACCGTACTTAACTTCCAGTCCTGTGGAATACAACCTTCTTTCAGAATTCCATTACATAAATCCAGTATCCACTGAGTTCCAATATCCCCTGTAGATTGTATCATTTCTGCTACTAGCCCTGACTAGCTTGAGGTTTTATATCTTTTCATCTGTTTCAATGCTGCAGCAACTTCATCGATCCTGATATAATCTGCTGGTTGTTATTTAACTGTGACCGATGTTCTATGATGCTACTGACTTTCTTCATTCATCAGCTTTTCTATGTACTCCTTCCATGAATCTTTAATCCTTTTCTCGTTCACCATCACTTTACCTGATACACCTTTCAAGCAGTTTGACCCTGTTATATCCTGTCTTTTACCATCTGCTTTGCTATTTGAAAAATTTCATTGGTTGGTTAGGATCATTCAAATTCTAGCAAAGTTCAGTGAAAATGCAGTTACAGCCAAAACAACAATTGCTTCACTTTTTATGTGGACATGGTGCATGTATAGCACTGGTCTTCTATTTGTAGTCTCGTTAACCTCCTGATGTCACTGATTGCTCAATACTGCTTATTGCTCAACATTGTCTTCCTCTTCAGCATTGTTTACTTGTCTTTCTACCTTGCTAGCTTTGCGAGAATTTGCTGCAATTGCCTTTACATGCTGTTGATTTTTGCTGATCCCAATAAGTACAAGATCTGCTATATTTCGGGTATATGTGTTGTCATTTTTCATTAGCAGAACTACTTCTTGAGAACATAATTTTGCTTTCACACAGTCAGACAGTTGTAACATTTCCATAGATGTTCTACTAGACTTTGCATCATTCAGCATTACATGAAAGAAAATCCTCTTCTCATGTTCGGTCAACATTTCTCTTCGATTCTCAACAAAATGTTTCAAATTCTGCTTCATCCATGATAAACATGAAAGTACAGCATTTGTGTGCTTACCTGTGCTGTTTACAACCTGAAACTTTTTGTCTGGATGCACTGTGGATGTCCGGCTGTACAGTGAACCAAGAATTTTATCATGCCTGTCACACAACTTGCTGTTAACACCAATAACACTATCACAAATCAGTTTCATTGCTTTCATTGTTGAATGTGTTAACGAGCCAGCTTCTTCGTTCGTTAAACGTAGCTCTGTATGACCTGTGAGCTGTTTGACAATAACTTTGATATGATCAACAGCATTATAAGTTGAGCTTCCGGGAAATTCTGACATCGCATTCCAGAGCTCTGTACATTGCGTCACCTTTGTTTTAATACTCTCAACAGTCAATGGATCCTTGTAAAACTTATTTCGCAAACAAGAACTGAAACATCCACAGTTCTCAAATACAAACGTGTTCCATTGGCAGTTTATGACAATCCAGTAGATTGTGTCTGGAAACACCGCAATGGCTATAGATCGGTTCACATGTACTGACGGTGCTGTCGGAACAAGTTGCCTGAAATTTGTGCTGCCACATAGAAGTTCATCCAATGCATGCAACAATGCATCACCAACGTCGTCTAACTTGACACATGAGTCAGAAGCAATCTTTAGACGCCAATATTCTTGAACTGTCTTATCCACAGACAATTTCATCTGCCGTTGCTGCTCCTCATCTGCTGTAATTATGTAACGGAATACGTCACTGGAGATTTTCTTTTTGGCACGATATTCCTGTGATTCAGACTGACTTGTGCCATCATTGTTGATCGTGTCTGAAAGTTCTGAGTCTAAAAGTTCAACATGTGACTGAACTTGAGCATGCTGAGCACTGACAGCGGGGTTAGACTCTGCTCCAGTGCGATGCTGCAAATACAGAGCAGATTGAAGCTGCAATTGCTCAACAATCTCATCTCCAAGTTTGAACAATGGCCCTGTAGCACGGTGTATGTGTGGCTGAGACATCTTGACTATACATGTTTCAGTATCTAATGCCTGCTGTTGCAACAGTTTGCCAAGGTCAACTGAAAACTGTTTTGAATTTTTGTTTCGCACATCAATCTGTTCCAGATGAACTATCACCCGATCCACTTTGTAACTGTCGTTGACAGGCCTCATCCACAGCAATAAATCAGTCTTTTCAGTCAAGGCAAGCACAACATCAGCAGCTTTGAAGTGCTTTTTCAGGTCAAGATTTGTGTAGTTCTTGACAGCAACTATTCTTGGACATCCACCAAGTTTTCGTTCTATAATTGCAATAGCAAAGTTCTTCACACCCTGGTCAATGCCGATATGTCTCTCTGATGATACTGGCTTTGAAAACATCTGAAATTGAACGTCTCCGAGATCCACACGAAAATCTGTGTCCAATGGCAAATGTGCATTTGAACATTTAGTCATACTTTTTGATATTGGTGGCTCTTCCTGTTTTTTCAAGAGATGCCATTCCTCAGCATTCTGGCTACAGTCTGCTGTCCATGCCAGTTCGTCAAGCATTTCTGGATATTTACCATGACTGGCAGCAAATTCTCTAGCAGCGTCCTGCAATTTCTTATCAACAATTCGTCTCTGTTTGTCAAAATCACCTTGTCCAATTTTCTGCCACACAGTTGGATGGATTGCACTAACAAACAGATTCTCAAGTTTTGTTACTCGTGTACAAGCAACATAAAGAATGCATCCAATCTCTGGTGGGAGCTTTATGTCAGGGTGCTCCAGTCCCAAATCCACAGACACAAGACAGTTAGCCATTGTTTGACCTTGAGCACGATGAGCAGTGATATTGCTGGCAAGATCGAGAGGAAACTGGATTCGATAACAATCTTTTTCCAACTGTTTCTTTCTAACCCAAGTTGGCAATGCACTGATTTTTACACTGAAACGTCTCCTAAAGATTGGTACCCATGTACGCTGACGTGGAAAAGGAAACATACGTGTGCTCGTACGATCTTTTGCTAGAAAGCCTTGGAATGCTGTGAATGACACTATTATACAGTATGGAACGACGTGCTGTCCTGCAATCAATGACTCCGCATCAGCGTTGTTGTAGATTACCTTCACTACAGTCCCACATTGTGATGTTACTAGTCCAGCAGCCGTATTAACATTGTGCAAAAGCCGAACCTCACAACCTTCAGCAACACACAGAATATCTGGAGCATATTCATATGCCTGTGGTGGAAGTGTGCTGAGTTGCTCAACTATCTGATCATTATCTGCTGTGACATGGTACGTTGCTTTGCACAAAAACATGCGACGTTGAGGAGTTGCCAATCGACAGTCATGCCAAAGTTGCAGCCAGTTGTACATAGAACACTTCTCATTTTGGTAATGTATTCCATAGTCTGTACACAATTCGGGAAACTGCATTCTCTGGTATGTCAACATCATACAATCCTTCTCAGTCAACTTTCCTTGCCGCATTCTGTCAACTATCTCTCCCAAAAGACCAATGTTACGCTGTTGGCGTTGCAAATATATACAGTTTGGCACGAAGTATTTCTCGAAAATCAGTTGTCCAGCACTCGTTCGCTTACACTGTCTACTTTCTTGTTTCTTACTTCGGCTCAAAGTGTCTGATGTGATACTTCCATTATCGTAAAGTGCCGGTCCTCCGATAGGGGGCAACTGTGACTGATCACCACACAAAATTAAGCGCTTTCCTCCAAAAGGCAGAACCTTTTTCTGTGAATCCTTTTTTTGCTTTGGGTTGAATGCCACTGACATCATTTCATCCATCAAAGCAAAATATGCTGGAGGAATTGCTAGAGCTTCCTCAATCACAAAAACGTCAATACCTTCATGAGCTACCCTGAAATCCTGCACTTTCTTACTTTCCGCTTTGATCTCTGCGACTGATCGATGCTCATTGTGAGACCAACCAAACAATGAGTGAATTGTGGGCCCATTGAAGAGTGATGCTGCTTTTCCAGTATAAGCTGTAGCTTGCACTCTTCCACGAAAATGTTGGCAAATACTCAAAGCCACTGCAGTTTTCCCACTACCAGCTTTGCCACACAAAAAGAGAATCTGTTGTTTCTCATCTTTACCCATGTCAACAGCAAATTGTTGTATTGGTGTCATGTCACTGTACTGTACAGACGGTGGAGGAGGATTCGCAATAAATCGTTTCGCTGTGTCATGAGTTGTTATCTCTTCTAAGCGCTGCCACTGATGTTGCAAAGGAAACGCAACACATATTTCTGACTCTATTGGTGGTTTTTGCTCTACAATGTCACGAAAACTGTCTGGCGGCATGAAATTTTCAAATGTTGGATACTCAGACATATCTGAAATGTCATTAACAGCAGGTCTTATGTCGACATCCACGTTCACAAGTTCGTCCACATCCTCAAACTGAGCCTTAAGTACACCCTTGTTATCAACACGTTCAAGACGTATATCTCTGTTATGCTGATTAACCAGAAACATGGAATACGAAAATTGATTGTCACGGTGCCATGCTGTTCCTGGCTCTGCTACCTTTCCCTGATCAAACATTTGTTTGTAAACTTTCCAAAACTCTTCAAGTCGTTGGAGACTGTGTCTGCTGTCAATTTCTGAATGCCTGTCCCAATCCCCAAGCATGGCTTGAACTTCATCTGACAAAAGTGACTCATCTGGCGTGTTTTGCCAAGGAATGTACATAATGAGTTCATAGTATGCACGATACAACTGATGTCTTTTTTCAATGGGCAAGTCGAAAAATGTTGTCTGTGTTGTCGTTTTTCCATTTTCGACTAGTTCATAGTCAACCGGAGGAGCTGTGTACAAAACAGTACTTGGTCGGATGTGTTTACGTTGACTGCGCAATGTCAATCGCCAGTGCCCAGAGTTCACATCTCGCGTACGAAACTTGCGCTTAGTACTTTTGTCAATATCTGTGGCCTCTGTTCTCTTCACGTTGATCCATTTATGCTGCACAGTTTCACAAAATTCGTGAAAGGACATGTTTGCAAGTGACTCTTTTGCCAGACCACAACCGGATTCTGTTTTAGTATTACAACGCTCTGCATATGCAGTGTACTCAGTGCGATCAGAGTATTCAATGGTGTACTTGTCATCATATGGAACTTGAAGATTTGCACGGTGGTAAAAGCCAACAATATTGACTTTAGCGAATGACCTGCAAACATCTGGCAAATTCATCACCTTGTACGCCAACTCAGGTTTGCTAATGAAAGCACGATGTGAACAATTAGCCAAAAGCAGATGCGACAAAACTTGTTTCAAGTTTGGTGGCAACAGATCTTTCGTTCTCTTTTGCATGTGTTCTATCATTTCATCGAGCAATTTCTCATGTTTGCCAGACTTTGAACAGTACTTTGTCGCATAACGCAATTTGTGTGCAGAGTCAATCAGAACACTCACGTCATGATTGGACCGAAGGTATCTAAGCAGATATCGATTCAAATTTGCGACTCTGTCACATGTTCTCCTCGGAAGAATCCGTGCCTCCATCTGATTGGCATTTACCTGCATAACTGCTGCCACTGTATGTTTCATTCGCTTCTTTGGAAAGTCAAACCGGCAACCATCTCCAGAAAGTGGATCTCCACCACAACTTCCACGAATACACTGGTGCAAACATGACACTGATGCAACACGAGCCATTTCGCTGAACTGGTTTTCATCACACTCCGGATCATCAAAGCGCCGCATGATCGGATGAGTCCTCAGGTTAATGTTACCTTCTTTGTAATTTCTGGTATACTCTGCTCGATAGTCTTCAAGTCGTATGACTTTTTTGTCATCATGAGCATCAATACCAACATCCTCTGTGTAGAAAGACGCCATTGAAATCGAATGTGCAAATAGTGCTGCATATCGACTAGCAAGCAAGCTCATTTCAATCATATTCCATGCAGCTTCTTGTTTCTCCGGTTTAATATTGCCACACTTCAATTCCTGCCGAACAACTCGTCCATTGTGAATGATTCGGCCAAGAAGCCCAGTGTCAAGTACATGAGGCAGCTTGACTAGATAATGCCAGTGTTGTACACCACGTGTTTCTGTGAATTCGACTCGGCCCCAGTACCAGCCATTTTCGGTAGGATCTTGTTTAGTCCAGTCATCAACTACTTCCTGCTCTGGTATTCCACATATCTTGGTAAAAAATACTCTCATCATAATCTTGACTTTACGATAGAGATAGATACTGATCTGTGGCGCATATTTACTCATCAATCTGGTGAATTCTGCTGTGTTTTTCACAAAAGGTTCGCCACGGTCCATGTCTTTGCCATACTCCAGCTTGTAGATAAGACTACGAACATCCGGTGATGCTCTTGGGTCCAGGTTGATTGTAACAAAAACGTTGGCGGATCCTAGATCTCTCATTATTGACTCGATTCCAAGTCGTTCCGAAAACCACTTCTGACGTGAATTAGGAAGCTGTGACATGACACTTGTCAAATCTGGAAGATGACTGTCAAGCAGACCCAAATCCTGATCAATGCCATCTCTGAATGCTGTAATTATGTTACTCAGAGGAACGTGTGCAACACTTGGGTGTGAACTTAAATAGTAACCAACATTTGCCCGGACTGTTTGTTCACTCAGACGACTGTACTGATGAGCCATGTGAATGTCATCTTCAGCATAGTTCCACTGCAGTCTGCCATCACTCATTTTGTGTGCATAAAGTGCTTGCTTTTTGAGAAGATAACGACCAAGCTTGTAATCTTTAAAGTCAAGTGGAGACATCTCTCCATGCGGGTATAGATGCGGAAATGCAAGATTAGCCGATGTACAGTATGTTGGTTTACGAACTGTTTCGTCTGTAATAATCTCTAGTTTACCTTCCTTTCTAATGCGCAGTACATCCCTGGACTTCAGGTAAAGTTCAGGATATCTGTCAAAAGAAAAGACATGAGTCTCTGACAAACCGGATTCGACAGCAGCATCAGTGATCCCATCATCTTCACAGTCAATTTTCGCTTGCAACTCCTCAGCTTCAGGAACACTGTGCTCGGTCAAACCATAGTCAACTTCCGCAAGTTCCAAGTCTGGACCTAGCATGTCTATTGCATCTTCATCAATTTCCAACTCATGTATTTCTCGCAGATGTTTAAAACCCTTGTGATGGAGAAAAAAGTAACGCAACCACTGCACTACACGGTGTTTGTCGGCTACAATATGTTTCTTGCAGTCCTTTACTCGTCTTTCAATTATCATGAAGCGATCTTTCAGTGATGTTCTTGGCAACATCTTGCACCACACAGGAACAGGGTCTTGTATTAACGATATGGCTTCAAGTTTAAGTTTACGGTCGGCAAATGAGTTTTTCTTTATGGTGACAACAGGATGGATAGGTGCCAACACTGCCTTCTCTGCAGGTTGTAGGCATGGCAAATCTCTACCATCAGCTGTCTTTGGAAATTCTTTTGAAACTGGTTTGACTTTTTCCCATGCCTCTTCTTTGTGTTTTCTTTCTTTTTCATTCACACGTATTAGCTGCAAGCAGTCATAACAAACTGGTGACTCCGTTTGATCACCAACTAATATACCAGTTGATTCACAGTTTTTGCACTCAATGAGTTTCCACTGGCACTCCTGTGTCACACACAGCTGCATACGTGCATCATTATATCGACCTTGCTCGCTGTCATCCGGAGCTCCCCATGTCCAGGTCTGTCGTGGCTGAAGAGCCTTGCATGCTTTGTTCAATTCGTTCAATCTCTGTTCATCTTGCTTTGACCATACAAACTGCCTGTCACAATCATCTATCACTTTTATGTTCTTTATGACATCCAGGACCTCTTTTGATAACTTTTCTGTGGTTGTGTTGGTGACTGAGCTTAACAGTTCATCATGATATTTCTTCAATTTATCATACAAAAGATCCACCTGTTGCTTAGTTTGTGTCTTGGGACGAATCTCCTTTTCAATGGCATCAATTTTATTAGAAAAAATCACTTTCAAATGATTTTTTTGTCGTGCTTCTTTAGCAAAAGTAGACAAAATGCTGGTGCTATGAGGAGCTGATGGCTCTGAAGTGTCTGGTTCCACATTTGGATCACTATGTTCATTGTTATCACGAACATCTCTGCGAATGGATTCCATTACCTGGTTACAAAGTTCATGTTGAGTCTTTGTTTGCGCTGTGCACAAAAGAGCTTTTTCAGCAGTTCTTTTGGTTTTTCTGGTACTAGGATAATTGCTGTTAATACTATTTATTGAAACATCATTTGATACAAGATTGACAGTATCATATCTACTTTTTGTAATTTGATGAGACTTTGTTTTGTGAACAGCCAAACCTCTTGAAGTGAGGCACACTGATGTACAACCAACTACATCACATGCATACCTGGCTCTTTTTGAAGGTGGACCGCTTGCAACACCAGTCTTTGCACTGGACTTAACGCCATCTCTTGTGTCAATACTACGTTCACTGACAAGGCTTGTGGCGGACTGTTCGTTTGTATCCGTGTCTGTACATGGCACAGTACAAACAGTGTCTGGTTGTTCTCTATTAATTTTTTCAAATACAACACTATGAACTACCTCACTATATGACTTGGCAGCTTTTGCAGCAATACGTTCACTCCTTCTAGAACCCTCACTTGAGAAGCTGGTGACAGAAAGTTCGTATACAGGTTCTTTGGAAAGATGCTCATTTCTTGACATTCTCTTTACATGGCATTTCATTCTGTGGGAAGACAAAGTCCTTAATGTTTCACAAACTGCTGTACACCCAATTACATCACATGCATATTTACTGTTTTTTGCAAGTGCACCCTTTCTGACAACCTTAACATCTGACTTACGTCTGGTTTTTCTGACAACAGTCCATTCATTCTCTGACCTTGCAACAACATTTGTGTTTGAATCCCAATCAATAGAGTTACTTATGTCAGTACATGATATGTCAGACTGTCGATCATTGTTAGCTGGCACACTGCTGTGAACCACTTCGTTATATGACTTAGTTGCTTTTTGAGCAATCCTTTCACTTCGTCGGGAACCTTGGCTTGACAGTTTGGAAATAGAACATTTGTACGCAATTTGTTTGGAAACATGCTCTTTTCTTCGTGCTCTCACTAACTGACATTTTCTTTTGTGGCCATTCAAATCCCTTAATGTTTTGTACACTGCTGTACAGTCAACTCCATCACATGCATATCTACTTTTTTTTGAAATTGGACCCTTTCCGGCAACCTTTGTGTTTGACTTATGGCAAGTTTTTGTAACAACAGTCAATTCATTCTCTGTGGTGATAACACAGTTTGTATTTGAATCGGAATCAATACAGTTACTTATATCAGTACGTGACAGACAAGATGTTATGCCAGATTGTCGATCATTTGGTGCTGGTATACCACTACGAACTGCTTCAGCATATGACTTGGTTGCTTTTTGAACAATCTGTTCACTTTTTGGATTTTCAGTAAACAAACTTGTACTATGAAAGTTATCCGTAACACAACAAGCCTCATTCAACATGGTACCGGTATCCTGACTCAAAATTCCTTTCCTGTGACACCTAATTTTGTGCATGTGCATGGCTTTGATGTTTCTGTGCGTGTACTCACAACCAATGAAATCACAGCGAGAAAGCATGTCAGTATCCTGAATCAAAGAACTTTGTTTACTGTGACACCTTATTTTATGCATAGATACTGCTTTAACGTTCTCATTTACATACTCACAGCCAAGTACATCACAATGATAAAGCTTCTTTTGTCGTCCTTCCTCTTTATTATGACTAAGTCTATCTGCCGGAGCAAAAGTTGATTCAGCAGTAACAACTGACCTGTTCAGAATTTCCGTACCTGTGAAATCTTCCGGCCAATCCCAAACGTACTTGAGAGAGTAGTCGCGCTGCAGAGTACACCACATATCAGCCGATACATTCACAGTTTCTCTAGTTATTCCGTGAGCATGAACTCTACATGGTACTACTGGCGGCCCATCAAATCCCTCCAAAACATCAAAGTGATGCCCTGGTACACTTAGAAGACACAGATAGCCATGAGAGGCTGACTCATTGAACAAATACCACTTTTGGTCACATGCAGAGTATACGAAAATCGAGATGTCCCAGACTAAGCTGATCACTACCAGGTGCCCATCCTCAAGGTAAGCCAGATTATCGACACTTAATCCATTCTCTATACGTCTAACTGCTTGCTGCATAAACACAGCATAATCAGTCAATGTCGCTGAAGTATTACAACCAAAGTTTGTTCGCAGACGAAACAAATCTGGAATATTAGCAAATACGTCTGTGCAATCTTGAACCACATAAGCGTATTTTCCTTGGTCACCAGTGAGGCAATGTGCGAGGCAATGAAACCCACAGAAGCCATTGCCTGGCATTCTTACTATTTTGTAATTGGTACCAAAGCAATCAGTAATCTTGTTTGATGCAGCAAATATATCCGTGGTCATTATGAATACGGTATGTATACTTGAAAAATATATCAAACACACTAAGCCTTAAATATTAATAAAGTGCTAATATGGTACTGCTGCAAGTATAACCGTGTGAACACTTGCAAATATCTGGTCCAAATGAACTTCTAACTATGCAGCACTTAACACAGTAAGATTCCAGATATTCTAAGTATTGTAAAGATTCTAATAACTCACAAGTTTTAAATTCCAATGTTCGTTCAAGACTCTAATGTCAATTCAAGATTCCAAAGCTCCAATACTCCAAAGCTCCAAAGCTCCAATGACAAAATACTCCAGAACAAAATACTCCACAAGATTCTCAACACAAGCTCTTTGACAAAATACTCCACAAGATTCTCTCACAACACAATACAATACAATACTAAACACAACAGGATACAAGATACAACAATACAACAGACAGACGTGGATTCTCACAACACAATACAATACAACACCAAACACAACAGGATACAAGATACAACAATACTACACAGACAGACGTGAACGACAAAGCACCTACAACACAAACAATACATTATATAATATCACACACTTATACAGTGGCTACACACACACACACTGCTTTTCTGGAATATGTCCGGGACCACCCGGGTGAGCAGGTACCAGAAAGG
>Ga0209458_1000317_pt1 | contig 18846 bp, 19 predicted proteins | sample WorMetLIZAISLAND_FD_187411 | JGI IMG/M metagenome (GOLD analysis project Ga0209458, IMG submission 187411) | Marine gutless worms symbiont microbial communities from Max Planck institute for Marine Microbiology, Germany - Inanidrilus manae... ...
TGGTGTTCATGAAGGGCGCCCAGGTCGGCGGCACCGAGTGCGGCAACAACTGGATCGGCTACGTCATCCACCAGGCGCCGGGCCCCATGATGGCGGTCTCGCCGACGGTGGAGCTGGCCAAGCGCAATTCGAAGCAGCGCATCGATCCCCTGATCGAGGAAAGCGAGGCGCTCAAGGGCCTGGTCAAGGAACGCCGCAGCCGGGACTCCGGCAACACGGTGCTGTCGAAGGAGTTCCCCGGCGGCGTGCTGGTGCTGACCGGCGCCAACTCCGCCGTGGGGTTGCGCTCCATGCCGGCGCGCTACCTGTTCCTCGACGAGGTGGACGGCTATCCGGGCGACGTCGGGGGCGAAGGCGATCCGGTCCTGCTCGCGGAGCGCCGCGCCTCGACCTTCCAGCGCCGCAAGACGTTCCTGGTTTCGACGCCGAAGACGAAGGGACTGTCCCGAATCGAGCGCGAGTTCGAGGCCTCGGACCAGCGCCGCTACTTCGTCCCCTGCCCGGAGTGCGGAGAGTATCAGACGCTCGCCTTCGATGGCCTCTACTGGCCGGAGGGCCGGCCCCGGGGAGGCGATGTACCGCTGCGCGCACTGCGGCTCGCTGATCGACGAGCACCGCAAGACGTGGATGAACGAGCGGGGCGAGTGGAGGCCGACGGCGGAGGGCGCTTCGTCGGGCTCGCAGGCCAGGACTGCCGGCTTCCATTTGTCGAGCCTTTACAGCCCGGTGGGCTGGTACAGTTGGGCCGACGCGGCGGCGATGTTCGAGGCCGCGCGGGAAAACCCCGATCTGATGAAGGGCTTCGTGACTACGGTTCTGGGCGAGCCCTTCGAGGAGGCTCACGAGGCGCCGGAGTGGCGCCATCTCTACGACCGGCGCGAGGTCTACCCGATCGGCGCCGTGCCCGCGGGCGCCCTGTTCCTGACCGCCGGCGCCGACGTGCAGAAGGACCGCATCGAGGTCGAGGTCATCGCCTGGGGGCGGGGCAAGGAGAGCTGGTCGGTGGACTACCAGGTCCTCGACGGCGACACGGCCCGGCCCGAGGTCTGGAGCCGGCTCGACGAGGTGCTGGCTCGCGACTGGCCGCGCAAGGGCGGCGGGACGTTGCCGATCCGGGTGATGTGCGTCGATTCGGGCTACGCCACGCAGGACGTCTATGCCTGGGCGCGGCGCCATCCGCAGGCTTCGTGGGGCCCTGCCGGCGCGGCGGCGCGGCAGCCCCGAACCGCGGTGGCGGTCAAGGGGCGGGACCGCGACACAGCCCTGATCCCGGGCGCCTCCAAGGCCGACGGCGGCGGCCGGCGGCGCGGGCTCCGCGTATGGTCGGTCGGCGGGCCGGTGGTCAAGGGCGAGCTCTACCGCTGGCTGCGCCTGGATCGGCCGACCGACGAGGAACTGGCCGAAGGCAAGGGTTGCCCGCCCGGCTACTGCCACTTTCCGCAGTACGGCGAGGAGTACTTCAAGCAGCTGACCGCCGAGCGGCGGGTGATCCGCATCCACAAGGGGTTCCCGCGCGCTTCGTGGGAGAAGGATCCGGCGCGCCGGAACGAGGCCCTGGACTGCCGGGTCTACGCCCGCGCCGCCGCCGCGATCTACGGCATCGACCGCTTCCGGGAGCGGCAGTGGAAGCGCCTGGAGGCGGCGACGGAGAGCGGGCCCGCCCGCCGAAGCTCCCAAGGGGAGCGAAGGCGGGTGATCCGCAGCAAGTGGATGGGTTGAGACATGGCGTACACGGAAGCCCAGGCCGGGGCGCTGCGCGAGGCCCTGGCCTCCGGTGTTCTCACCGTCGAGTACGACGGCAAGCGGGTCACCTACCGCTCGGTCCAGGAGATCAAGGAGGCGCTGGCCGAGGTGGAAACCGCGCTCGCCCGGGACGCCGGCAAACGGGTGCGCCAGATCCGCGTCACCACCAACAAGGGGTTCTGAGCATGGGTTTGGTTGCCCGCATGATGGCGACGTGGCGCGCCGCCCGTCATGCCGCGCACGGATCGCGCTGGCCGGTGCACGAGGTCGCCGGGATGGGCCGGCGGGCCCTGGCGTGGCAGCCCGGCAACCCGGGCGCCGTCGCCGCGCTGTTCGCCTCCGGCCACGACCTGCGCGTCAAGTCGCGCGACCTGGTGCGCCGCAACGCCTGGGCCGGCAACGCCGTCGACGCCTTCATCACCAACTGCGTCGGGACCGGCATCAAGCCGCAGTCGACGGCGACCGATGACGGCTTCCGTGAAGCGGTTCATGCCTTGTGGTGGGACTGGTGCGACGAGGCCGATGCCGCCGGTCTGACCGACTTCTACGGTCTGCAGGCGCTGGCCTGCCGGGCCATGGTGGAGGGCGGCGAGTGCTTCATGCGCCTGCGCCCGCGCCGGCCCGAGGACGGGCTCGCCGTGCCGCTGCAGCTCCAGGTCCTGGAGGCCGAGCACGTGCCCCTGACCCTGAACGCGACCCTTGCCGGCGGCAACGTCATCCGGGCGGGGATCGAGTTCGACCCGCTCGGCCGGCGGGTCGCCTACCACGTGATGCGGGAGCATCCCGGCGATCCGGCCATGCGGGCGGGCGACTTCGAGGCGGTGCGGGTGCCGGCGGACCGCGTCGTGCACCTGTTCCGGCCGTTGCGTCCCGGCCAGATCCGGGGTGAGCCGTGGCTGGCCCGGGCGCTCGTCAAGCTCAACGAGCTCGACCAGTTCGACGACGCGGCGCTGGTCAAGGCCAAGGTCGCGGCGCTGTTCACCGGCTTCATCATCAAGCCCAATCCCGAGGACGCCATGCTCGGCGAGGGCGAGCCTGACGAGGACGGTGCGGCGGTCGCGGGGCTCGAGCCCGGCACCATGCAGGTGCTGAGCCCCGGCGAGGATGTCCGGTTCTCCGACCCCGCCGACGTCGGCGGGACTTACGCCGAGTTCTTTCGCAACCAGCTCCGCGCCGTGGCGGTGGCCGCCGGCGTCACCTACGAGCAGCTCAGCGGCGACCTGACCCAGGTCAACTACTCGTCGATCCGCGCCGGGCTCCTGGAGTTCCGACGCCGCTGCGAAATGATCCAGAACGCGGTCATCGTCCACCAGCTCTGCCGGCCGGTATGGCGGGAATGGATGGCCCAGGCCGTGCTTGCCGGCGCTCTGGACGCGCCCGGCTTCGAGAGGAACCCGGCTCCGTGGCTGTCGGTCAAGTGGATTCCGCAGGGCTGGCAATGGGTCGATCCGGAGAAGGAGTTCAAGGCCATCGTGCTCGCCATCCGTGCCGGCCTCATGAGCCGCTCGGAGGCCATCTCGGCCTTCGGCTACGACGCCGAGAAGATCGACCGCGAGATCGCCGCCGACAACGCCCGCGCCGACGCGCTCGGCTTGGTGTTCGACAGCGACCCCCGAAAGGTCGCGCGCACCGGCGCCGCTCAGCCGGGCGCCGAGCCCATGGCCGATGAGCGCGACGAAGGGGTAGAGCCCATGGAACCCGACAGGAGAAGCGCATGAGGATGCTGCCGCACATCGCGAGCCGAGCGCTCGGTACGCCGCTGGTCATTGGCCAGAACAAGCTGGACGCCATCCTCGCCGTGCTCGGTCCGCGCATCGGGATCGAGGCGCCGCCGCCTGCCGTCGCGCTCCACGATGAGGCAGGACGACCGCGAGCGACGAAGATCACCCCCTCGGGCATCGCGGTTATCCCCGTGTTCGGCACGCTGGTGAAGCGCGCCGGGCCCATCGAGGCGGCCTCAGGGCTCACGTCCTACGGCGAGCTTGAGACCGAGATCCTGGACGCGGCGACCGATCCGGCGGTGCGCGCCATCCTCTTGGACGTGGACAGCCCGGGCGGCGAGGCGAGCGGCGTGTTCGACCTCGCCGATCTCGTCTTCGAGGCGCGGGGCCTGAAGCCCGTGTGGGCGGTCGCCGACGAAGAGGCGTTTTCCGGCGCCTATGCCGTCGCCAGCGCCGCCGAGCGCGTCATCGTGCCGCGCACCGGTGGGACAGGCTCGATCGGCGTCGTCGCCGTCCACGTCGACCGCTCGGCCCGGGACGCCATGGAGGGCTACCGCTACACCACTGTGTTCGCCGGCGCGCGCAAGAACGACTTCAACCCCCACGAGGCCCTCGGCGGCGAGGCTCGGGCCGCGCTGCAAGCCGAGGTCGACCGGGTCTACGAGCTGTTCGTCGAAACCGTGGCCCGCAACCGCGCCATGGCGACGGCGGCGGTGCGCGCGACCGAGGCCCGTCTGTTCTTTGGGGCGGACGCCGTCCGCGCCGGGCTCGCCGACGAGGTCGGCACCATGCGGGATGCCCTGGCGGCGTTGGCCGCAACCATGTCCGGCCCTCGGCCGATGATCCGTGGGGTGACGGCGACCGGTTCGCCGGGATTCCCGGAAGTTTCACTCACGCCACCCAATGTCAAGGAGGAAAGCATGACCGACGCCATCACAGAGACCGCGAAGCCGGGCGGCGCCGCGCCGCCGGCGGAGAACGAGACCGGCTCCGAGCCGGGTTCCGAGACCTCGGCGGAGACCGACAGGGAGACCGCCGAGGTGGTCGACCTCGACAAGGTCCGCGCCGAGGCGCGCGGCGAGGGCGCGGCCGAGGCCGCCCGCATCGCCGACCTCTGCGCGCTCGCCGGGATGCCGGAGCGGACCGGCGAGATGATCGCCCGCGGGCTCTCGGCCGACGAGGTCCGCAAGGAACTGCTGACCCTCAAGGCCGGCCGGGACGACACCGAGGTGCGCAGCCACCTGCTGCCCGGCGCCGGCACCGGCCGGCCCGTGAGCCTCGATGACAACCCGGTGGTGCGGGCCGCGAAGGCCCGTGCCGCTGCAGCGAAGGAGGTCTGATCCATGCCCGTACTCTCGGAAACCAACAACCTCGGCGACGTGCTCAAGCACGAGGCGCCGAACCTCTACAGCCGCGAGGCCGTCACCGTTCTGGCCGGAAACGGCGCGGACCGTGCGCTCGGCGTCGGCGCCGTGATCGGCAAGCGGACCAGGTCCTCGGTCGCGGTGACTGCCGACGCCGGCAACACCGGCGACGGCATCGCCACCCTCGCCGACCCGGCGCTGGGTCCAAAGGCGGAGGCCGGCACGTATACGCTCACCTGCGTCGCCGCGGCGGTCGACGCGGGCACCTTCCAGGTGCTCAGCCCCAGCGGCTACGTGCTCCCCGACCTCGCGGTCGGCCAGGCCTACGCGGGCGACCACGTCAACCTGACCATCGCCGACGGCACCGCCGACTTCGCGGTCGGCGACAAGTTCACGATCGACGTCTCCGGTGACGGCAAGGCCGTCGCGCTCGATCCCGCCGCCGTCGACGGCACCCAGGAGGCCCATGGGATCATGGGCATCGACGTGACCGCGCCGGACGGCACCGACGCAGACGGGCTCGCCATCGTCCGCGACGCCATCCTCGCCGACCACGCGTTGGTCTGGCCCACCGGCATCACGGCGGCGCAGAAGACGGCGGCCCTCGCCGATCTTGAGGCCCGCGGCATCCTCGTCCGCAAGGGCGCCTGAGCCCCTAACCCCACTGTCGCAACCCCGACTTGATCGGCGCCGGAATGCCGGCGCCGAAGGAGGATCACTATGGCCATGAACAACCCCTTCGACGCCCCGGCCTTCAACATGACGGCGCTGACGGCGGCCATCAACATCCTGCCGAACACCTACGGCCGGCTGGAGCAGTTGGGCTTGATGCCGGCGAAGCCGGTGCGCTTCCGCCAGATCGCCATCGAGGAGCGAAACGGCGTCCTGAACCTCTTGCCGACCATGCCGGTCGGCGCGCCGGGCACGGTCGGTGCGCGCGGCAAGCGCAAGCTCAGGAGCTTCGCCGTGCCGCACATCCCCCACGACGACGTGGTGCTGCCCGAGGAGGTGCAGGGCATCCGGGCCTTCGGCTCCGAGAACGAGACGGAAGCCTTGGCGAACGTCATCACCGATCACCTCCAGTCCATGCGCAACAAGCACTCGATCACGCTGGAGCACCTGCGCATGGGCGCCTTGAAGGGCGTGATCCTCGACGCCGACGGCTCGACCCTCTACGACCTCTACGCCGAGTTCGGCATCACGGCGAAGACCGTGGACTTCGCCCTGGGCACGGCGGGCAGCAACGTCAAGGCGAAGTGCACCGACGTGCTGCGCCACGTCGAGGACAACTTGCGCGGCGAGTTCATGACCCGGGTCTATGCGCTCGTGAGCCCGGAGTTCTTCGATGCCCTCACCAGCCACGCCAAGGTCGAGAAGGCTTACGAGCGGTGGATGGAGGGGGCGGCGCTACGGGACGACATGCGCTCGGGCTTCACCTTCGGCGGCATCACCTTCGAGGAGTACCGTGGCCAGGCGACGGACCCGGACGGCAACGTGCGCCGGTTCATCGCCGCCAGCGAGGGCCACGCCTTCCCGCTCGGCACCGTCGAGACCTTCGCCTCCTATTTCGCGCCGGCGGACTTCAACGAAACGGCCAACACCCTCGGTCAGCCGCTCTACGCCAAGCAGGAGCCGCGCAAGTTCGAGCGCGGCACCGACCTGCACACGCAGTCGAACCCGCTGCCCATGTGCCACCGGCCGGGCGTGCTGGTGAAGCTGACCACCTCGTGACGTGGCTAACCTTTTCAGCCGCGCCGTCGACGCCTGCTTCGAGCACCTCGGGGTCGCCGCCGTCTACACGCCGGACGGCGGCGCGGCCGTGGATATTCGGGTCATCGCTCGCCGTCCCGACCAAGTCCTCGACTTCGGCGACACCCGCATCCACGCCGAGACGGCGGTGTTCGACGTGCGGGTGTCCGAGGTGGTTGCGCCGCGCCCCGGCGACCGGCTGACGGTGGACGGATCGGAGTACGTGGTCCAGGGCGAGCCGGTCCGCGACCCGGAGCGGCTGGTCTGGACGCTCGATGTGAGGCCGATGTGAAGCTCGCCGCGACCATCGCCGGTTCGATCATGGCCGGCATGCGGGCCGAGATGCGAGCCATCGACCGGGCCATTACCGCCGGGATCAAGGAGGCCGGCGGCGGGCTCAAGGCCGATCTGCGAAAGCAGGTCATATCGGCGGGCCTTGGTGGCCGGTTGGCGCGGACCTGGCGGGACCGCACGTACCCCAACAAGGGCCATGACGCGGCCAGCCTGGTCTGGTCCAAGGCGCCGCAGATCATCCGCACCTTCGACGAGGGGGCGGTGATCAAAAGCAGGTCCGGCTTGGCGCGGGGCGCCAGCTTCGCAAGCCGGCTGGCCATCCCGACGCCGGCGGCGCCCAAGCGCGGCGTCGGTGGCAAGCGGATCGATCCGTCCAACTTCCCGGAGCACCGCTACGGGCCGCTCCGCTTCGTCTACCGGCGCGGGCGGCCCTCGCTCCTGGTGGTGGACGGTGTCCGGATCAACAGGTCGGGACGGGTCGGCCGCCGCGCCAAGGGCGGGGCCTACACCAAGACCGGACGCATGAAGGCGGGCATGGCCACCGTGGTCATGTTCATCATGGTGCCCCAGGTGCGTCTCAAGAAACGCCTGGATGTGAGGCGCGAGGTGAGACGTTGGCAACGACGGCTGCCCGGGTTGATCGACAGGCACATGCAATCGGAGTGAGCCTTGCCCGCAAGCAAAACCGAACGGGTCATCGAGGCGGTCAAGGGGCTCCTCGAGGCCGTGCCCGAGGCCAAGGTCGAGCGCAACACGGCTGTGCCGGAGAAGGTTCCCGCCGGCGGCCTGATCGTGCTCCGCGACGGCGATCCGGGCGAGCCCGAGCAGAGCCTCGGCGGGTTCGGCGGCGCCTATTACAGCCATATGGTCGAGGTCGAAGTTTATGTGGAAGACGGTGACGCGGCGACCCGCGATGCCGCCTTCGACAGTCTCGTTCAGGAGATCGGAGCGGCGCTGGACGCCGACCCGACCCTTGGCGGCCTCGCCTACGGCATGACCTACGGCCGCCCCGAGATCGACACGGAAGCGGTGGCCGGGGCGCCCGCCATCAAGACCGGTACGATCACGGTGACCGTCGACTACGAAACCTTGAGCCCCCTCGGGTGATCCCCGGGGCCGACCACCAGCAAAGACAGGAGTGAACATCATGGCCCGAGCCTATGGTTCGAGTGCCACGCTGCTCATGAAGCGCGAAAACGCCTATGGCAGCCGGGCGTCCGGCGACTACGTGCGCATGCCCTTCAACCGCTGCTCGCTGGGAAGCGAGCAGGGGCTGATCGACGATCCCGTCCTCGGGCAGGGGCGCGATCCCCTGGCGCCGCTCAGGGACGTCATCAACGACGAGGGCGACATCGTCGTGCCGGTCGATCCCCGCTACCTCGGGTTCTGGTTGACGGGGCTGTTCGGCGATCCCACGTCGAGCACGGTCGCGGCGAGCGGATATATCGACTTCGCGGCAAACCCGTCCGACGGCGACACCATCACCTTGGACGGCACGATCTGGACGTTCGTCTCCGGCGTCGCGAGCGGCAACGAGACCCAGATCCAGGCGACGGCGACCCAGACCATCGACCAGTTGGTCACCGACCTGAATGCCTCCGCGGACGTCAACATCGACGACGCCACCTGCAGCCGTCCGACGGGCACCCAGAGGCTTCTCATACCCCACGGCACGGCGGGCGCCGCCGGCAACGCCTTCACCCTCGCGGCCTCGGCGGCCACGGCCAGCGGCCCGACGCTTAGCGGCGGCGGGTATTCCCATGTCTTCGCCTCCGGCGCGGATGTCCTGCCCAGCTATTCCATCGAGGTCGGCATGCCCCAGGTGCCGGCCTTCTTCGTGCACGCGGGCGTCATGCTCAACTCCATCGCCCTGGAGTTCCAGCGCTCCGGCGCGGCGGCCGCCACCTTGGGCGCCATCGCCCAGGGCGAAACCCGGTTCTCCTCGTCCCAGGGCGGAACGCCGGCGACACTGCCGTTCTCGCGCATCAGCCAGTTCCAGGGCTCGATCACGCGCGGTGCCTCGCCGGTCGGCAACCTGACCTCCGGCTCGCTCACCTATTCCAACAACCTGGAGAAGATCGAGACCATCCGCTCCGACGGCCTGATCGAGGGCGCCGATCCGACGGTCGCCGCGCTCACCGGGCGCATCGACGTGCGCTTCGCCGATACGGCGCTGATCGACGATGCCGCCGGCGGCACGCCGGTGAACCTGGAGTTCGGCTACACGCTGGGCGCCGGATCGAAGGTCCTGTTCTCGGCCTTAGAGGTCTATCTCCCGAAGCCCAAGCTGGCCGTCGACGGCCCGGGCGGCGTCCAGGCCAGCTTCGACTTCCAGGGCGCCATGAACGAGACGGAAGGGCGGATGCTGACGGCCACCCTCATCAACGACCTGGACGTGACGGAGTATGCATGATCACCCTGAAACAGCCGACGGAACCCTTCGATATCGATCTGCCCTACGGCGTCACCGTCACCGTAAAACCACTGACCACGGCAAGCATGGCGGCGGCGCAATCGGCGGCGCGGCGAAGGCTCGAGGCCATCGAATCGCAGGCCCGCGAGCGCGAGGAGTCCGGCCTGCCACTGGACGGCCTTCCCGACCTGCATAACGAAGAGGAACGGGACGGGTTCCTGCAATGTCAGCTCGTCTACGAACTGGCGGCGCGGCACGTCACCGCCTGGACCGGCATCGAGGACGACCCGCCGGTGACGCGCGAGAACGTCATCGCGGTGATGGACCTCTACCCCGTGGGCGAGCAGTTCCTGCAGAAGCTGACCCTCCGGCAGATGCTGCTCAACGCCGCAAAAAACGGATCAGGGCTCTCTGCCATTGGCACTTCAAGCCAGGCGGAGGGCCCGGATACTGCGAAGCCTGCCGGGAAGAAGGCGCGGCCTGCGCGCAAGGCGGAATAGGACCGTCCGGGCGCTGCCCCTATCGCGAACACGCTCTGCAATCGCCTGAGGAACACCAGGCGTGGGATGTGCTGGTGGCCTGCCTCGGGCAGCTGCGTCTGGCGCTGTCGGGCCATGTGGTGGGAATCGACATGAACGCGGCCCTGAAGATCGCCGAGGCGCGCGGCTGCGACTTGTGCGTGGTTTCCGAACTACTGCAGGCGGCAGAAGCCGGAATGATCGAAGCCAAAGTGGAAGAGATGGAAGACTGACCGATGGCCAGGGCCAAGCACAGCTATTCCATCCGCCTCACGGTCGATGGTGGCGGCAAGGTCAAGGCGGAGCTGGTTTCCGTCGGCAAGACCGGCGACAAGGCGCTCAAGAAGATCGAGACCGCCGGCGGCAAGGCGTCGCTCGGGCTCTCCAGGCTGTCCGACCGCGCCAGGTCCCTCGGCCAGCGAATGAAACTCCTCTATGGCGTGATCGCCGCCGCCGGGGCCGTCCGTGGCCTGCGCGAGATCGTGCGGCTCTATGCGGATTTCGAGGCCGGGCTGATCGGTGTCGGCAAGACCGCGGACCTGTCGGGGACCGAGCTCAAGTCTCTGGGCAAGGACATCGACGCGCTTTCCAAGCGCATCCCTGTGGCTACCGACGAGTTGCTGGCCATCGCCCAGAGCGCCGGCCAGCTCGGGGTGAAGGGCGCCGGCAACATCCTGAAGTTCACCGAGACCGTCGCCAAGCTCGGCACGGCGACGGACCTCGGCGGCAACGACGCGGCCATCGCGCTCGCGCGCATTCTCAACATCACCGGCGAGGCGATGGGCGAGGTCGACGTACTCGGATCGGTGATCGTGGCGCTCGGCAACAACTTCGCCGCCACGGAAAGCCGGATCGCCGAGATGGCGACGGAGGTCGCGCGCGGCGCCGCCGTCTTCGGGGTGAGCTCGGCTCAAGCTTCGGCCCTGGCCGCGGCGCTGGCCGCCGTCGGCGTCAAGTCGGAGGTGGCGGGCACGTCGGTCGGCCGCGTCCTGCGCACGATGGACGAGGCCGTGCGCCGTGGAGGCGAGCAGCTGGACATCCTGACCAGGATCACCGGCCGGACCGCGGAAGAGATCAAGGGACTGTTCCGGAAAGACGCCATGGCCGCGTTCGCGTTGTTCGTCGAGGGTCTGAAGCGGGTCAGCGACGCCGGCGGCTCGACGGCGGACGCCATGGCGGCGTTGGGCTTGGCCGACCAGCGTCTGCTGAAAACCATCCCAGTGCTGGCGAACCGCACCGATCTCCTCGCCCAGGCCCTCGAGTTCGCCAACCGCGAGACCGAGAACGCCAACGCGTTGAACGAGGAGGCGGCGCGGGCCTTCGAGAGCCTCAACAACCAGACGGAGCTGATGTGGAACAACGTCAAGTCCCTCGCGCGGTCCATCGGCGAGGACCTGGCGCCCGGCGTCGCCGCCGCGGTCAGGGAACTGGCCCACCTCGCCGGCCGGGCCGGCGTCGCCTATGAACAACTCAAGCTCCTGGCCGAGGGGGATTTCGACTTCGAGGGATTGAGCCTTGGGAGCACCCGGGCGATCGTCGAGGAACGCCGCGCCGAGCTCCAGGAGATCGCCCGCGAACTGAAGGAGATCGGCGACGTCGGGTTCCTGGACGACCCCATCGCCTGGGGCCGCAGGGTGGCGCTGGAGCGCCGGCTGGAGGAGAAGACGGCGGTCTACCGGCAATGGGCCGCGAAACTCGCCTGGATGCTGAGGGACAAGGGAGACAAGCCGGGACCGGCAGCCGATTCCGCCGCCTCCGGCTCCGTCGAGATGGACATCAAGGCGGCCCAGGACCGCGCCCGGCGTATCGAGCAGATCGAGAAGGACCTGCAGCGACAACTGTTCACCCTCACTCACGAGGGCGCGGACCGTATCCGGGTCGAGTACGAACGCCTGGCCGGTGACGTGACGGCGCTGCTGGCCCCGGACGGAAGCAATCAAGCCCAGGTGGACGCGCTCCTGGGGCAGGCCGCCGCCGTCCGCGACGCCAAGCTGGCCCGTCTTGCCGCCAAGGAGCAGGAGGCCGCCGAGCGGATCGCCGAGGCCAATCGGAAGATCATCGAGGGGCTTCGTGCCGAGCATGACGCGCTCGCCATGACCGACCGCGAGCGGTTCGTCAGCCAGGCGCTGAGAAGGCTCTCGGCCGAGGCGACCGAGGAGCAGCGGCGCCAGGTCCGCGACCTGGCAGGGGCCCTGTTCGACGAGAGCCAAGCCATTGAGGCCCGCAACAAGGCCGAGCAGGAGGCGCTCAAGCTCAGGGAGAAGGGGAAAGCCCTCACCGACAGCCTCCGCACAGCGGAAGAGGCCTACAAGGCCGAGATCGCGGAGCTGAACCGGCTGTTGGACGAAGGTGCGATCAGCCAGGAGACCTTCGCCCGGGCCACGGAATATGCGTACGATCGCATGCTGAGCGCCGGCCGGGAGTGGTCAGCCGGCGTCACCCGGGCGTTGCGTGATTACGGCAAAGAGGCTGGCGATGCGGCGCGACAATTCGAGGATGTCACGTCGAGCGCCCTGAAGGCCTCCGAGGACGCCTGGGTCGAATGGGCCCGGACCGGTAAGCTGTCGGTCGCGGACTTCTTCTCGACCCTGGAGGAGGCGGCGCTCCGGGCCGCCTGGCGGCTTCTGATCTTCAAGCCCATGGAGAGTTTTCTCGAGGGGCTGATCGGGAGCATCAGTTTCGACTTCTTCGGATCGTCGAGCCTGACGGCGTCAAATAACGGTGCTGGTCTGGCGCCCCGATATCGAAGCACCGCCTTTGCCCACGGTGGGGGCATCGTTGGCGTGACGCAGCTAGACCACCGCCCCGTTGATTCAACCGTATTCACTGGCGCACCGCGCTTCCACGGCGGCGGCCTGGTGCCCGGCGAGGTCCCGGTCATCGCCAGGCAGGGAGAGGTGATCGGCTGGCCGCGACAGATGCGTGAGGCCTTCGGGTCCGAGATCATCGTGCAGGTGATCGATCAACGGACTAGCGGCGCCCGGCCGAAGGTGTCCAGCGAACGCGGTCCCGATGGAAAGCGCCTGATCCGGGTGCTGATCCGAGATGAAGTCAACCGCGGCATCGCCCAGGGAGCGTTCGACCAGACCATGAGCAGCGCCTACGGCATCAATCGGCGGGGCGTGCCCCGATGACAACAAGAGGCGAGGAAGGCCGAAGGCCTGACAGGGACCCATGACAAACGCCGTCTGGCCGGCGAGCCTGCCGCAGGAACCGCTGGCACAGGGGTTCAGCGAGCAAGCGCCGAACACGGTGATCCGCTCGCAGATGGAAGCGGGCCCGCCCAAGGTGCGCCGGCGCTTCACCGCGGGGATTCGGAACATCGAGTGCCAGGTGCGTCTGACGCCGGCCCAGGTCGATCTGCTGGATACGTTTTTCGACGCGACCATCGCCGGCGGTGCGCTTCCGTTTGACTGGAAGCACCCGAGAGACGGCACGGCCGTGACCTTCCGGTTTGTCGAGCCGCCCAGCTACACGCCCGTGGCAAGGGGCACGCTGTGGCAAGCGTCGTTGCGTTTGGAGATTTTGCCATGAGTCGAAGTTTGTCTCTCGCTGCCCGTCAGGCGGTGAACGCCCAGGAAACCGAGGAGGTCTTTCTTCTGTTGCTGACCCTCGATCACGAGGATCTCGCTGTGCCCATCCGCGTGGTCAACAACACGGAAGATGTGGTCAGTCGCGGCGATACCTTCATCGCCTGGCCCTTCGAGATCGCGCTCCCAGACGAGGATCCCGATAGCGTCGCCCGGGTCACGCTTCGCATCGACAACGTCGACCGGGAGATCGTCAAGAACCTGCGGGCGATCTCCTCGCCGCTCTCGGTCGGCCTCGAGGTGGTCATGGCCGCGTCGCCCGATACGGTGGAGGCGGGACCCTTCAACATGACCCTGGTGTCGGCCGAGTACGACGCACTCACCGTCACCGGCGAGCTCGCCTTCGAGGATGTGCTCAACGAGCCGTTTCCGGGGCACAGCTATGTGCCGAGCGAGTATCCGGGGCTCTTCTGATGTTGCCCGATTGGGTGAACGCCTATGTCGGCCTGCCGTTCAAGGCGCATGGCCGGGATCGGGACGGCATCGATTGCTGGGGCCTCGTTAGGCTCGTGCTCGCCGAACGCTTTGGCTGTCGACTGCCGTCCTACGCCGGCGGGTACGCATCCGTCGAGGACGCCAAGGATATCGGCCGTCTGATCCGGGGCGAGATGGGCCCGTGGCATCCGGTGCCGCCCGACGCGGAGCGACCGGGCGACGTGGTGCTCATGCGCCTCATGAACCAGCCGATGCACGTGGGCGTGGTCGTCGATCCCGGCTGGATGCTGCACATCGAGGACGGCGTCGACGCCTGTCTTGAACCCTATGACGGTGCCAAATGGCGCCGCCGTGTCCTGGGACTTTATCGCTATGACGGTTGACGTGATGAACGGCGCCGGCCGCCCTGGGCCAACCCCGGCGCTGCGCCTGATCGCCTGCCCGCGCCCGTTTTCGCACCTGCGAATCGATCGCGCCGTCCCTGTAGGCGGTTCCATCGCCGACATGATGGATGCGCTCGGCCTCGACCCGATCCTCGTGGCCCATGCCCATGTCTGGATCACGGATGGGGCGATGACCGCCGATCCGGTCATGGTGCCTCGGGACCGATGGGCGCGCGTCAGGCCGAAAGCCGGCGCCGTGGTCACGGTGCGGGTCGCGCCGGGCAAGGGCGGCGGCAAGAACCCGCTTCGCACCGTGCTCACCATCGCCGTGGTGGCCGCCGCCTTCGTGCTGGGGCCGGCGGTCGGCGCAGGCCTCGGGCTGCCGGCCGAAGCGGTGATCTTCGGCCAGACCATCAACCTGGCCGCCGCGGTCGGCGGGGCCGCGATCACGCTGGTCGGCAACCTGATCGCGGGCGCCATCGCGCCGCCGCCGAGGCCGAAGCTGGCCGAGCTCTCCATCGGTGGGCCGCAGAGCCGCACCAGCCCGACACTGGCGATCACCGGCACGAGTAACCGCGCCAACCGGTACGGGTCCGTGCCGCGGGTCTACGGCCGCCACCGGGTGTTTCCCACCCTGGCGGCCCATCCGCACACCGAGGTTGAGGGCGATGCGCAGTATCTGCGCATGCTGTTCGACTTTGGCTACGGGCCCCTGGATCTGTCGGATCTCCGTATCGGCGCCATCCCGCTGGCCCAGTTCGAGGGCGTGGAGACGGAAATCCGGCAGGGTTATGCGACCGACCAGCCGATCACACTCTACACCGACACCATCCGCGAGGACCGGTACGCGCTGAAGGTGACCGGCGACGGGGGGCCGGAGGTCCTGGAGACCCGCGACGGGGCCGACGAGATCATCGCCGACATCACCTTCCGCGGCTTGGTGCGTTTCGATGACAGCGGCAACCGTCAGGACCGCTCCGTCGACATCAAGGTCGAGTACCGGCCCGCAGGGTCATCCGACGCCTGGACCGAGCACGTCACGTCGACCTGCACGGCGGCGACCGAGCAGGTGGTGCGGAGGGGCGTGCGCATCGTGACGCCTGCGAGCGGCCGCTACGAGGTTCGCTTCACCAGGCTGACCGCCGACAACACTTCGACCCGCATCCGCGACGACAGCTTCGTCTCGGCGATCCGAACTGTCCAGCACACGGCCCCGGTCAAGGCGACCGGCCGCTGCCTCGTCGCCATGCGCATCAAGGCGACCGACCAGCTGAATGGCATCGTCAATCAGTTCTCCGCGGTGACACAGGCCCTCTTGCCGGTCTGGGATGGCGCCGAGTGGACTGAACAGGCGACCCGCCATCCGGCCTGGGCCTATCTGGATGTGCTGCGCGGCGCGGCCAACAGGCGTCCGGTGTCCGACGAGCGGCTCGATCTCGATGCCTTCAACGCCTGGGCCGAGGCGACGCCCGAGTTCACCTTCGACGCGGTCATCGACTACCCGACCACCGTGTTCGAACTGCTGCGCGACATTGCTGCCGCCGGCCGAGCCGGGTTCGGCATGCGGGACGGCAAGTTCTCGATCGTTCGCGATGTCGAGCAGAGCGTGCCGATCCAGCACTTCACGCCGCGCAACACGATGGGGTTCCGGGGCATCAAGGCCTTCACCCGGATCCCGCACGGCCTCAAGTGCCGGTTCGTCAATCCGGATCGCGACTGGCAACAGGATGAGGTGATCGTCTACGCCGACGGTTACAGCGAGACCAATGCCAGCCGCTTCGAGACCCTGGAACTCTTCGGCTGCACCAGCGCCGATCTCGCCTGGAAGCACGGGCGCTATCATCTGGCGGCCGGCAAGCTGCGTCCCGAAACCTACGAGATCTCCGTCGACATCGACCACTTGGTCTGCACGGCTGGCGATCTGGTCAAGGTCAGCCACGATGTGCCGCTCTGGGGCGGCGGCTGGGGGCGGGTGAAGGACGTCACCTTTGACGCCAATGGCGATGCGACCTCGGTCACCCTCGATGACGTGGTCGCCATGGAGGCGGGCAAGACCTATGCCGTCCGCTTCCGGCACGCCGACGGGGTCAGCAGCGTCGCGAGTGTCGTCACGCAGGCGGGTGAGACCGATGTCATTGCATTTCTCCAGCCCGTCCCGGCGATGGCATCGCCGGAGCCGGGAGACCTGGCGCTCTTCGGCGAGGCGGCACGAGAGAGCGCGGACCTGATCGTCAAGGCGATCCGCCACTCAGGCGACTTTCGCGCCACGCTGACCCTGGTCGACGCGGCACCGGAGGTTCACCAGGCGGATGCCGGCCCCATACCCGAGTTCGACTCGCTGATGACACTGCCGCCGATGGTCGAGCGCCAGACGCCGGCGCCGCCCGTCGTGGACGAGGTGGTGTCCGATGAAAGCGTCCTCGTCGTCGGCGCGGACGGTCGCGCGCAATCGCGCATCGTGGTCCGCGTGGCCCTGAACGCGGGACTGAACGACCCGGCCGAATCCATTCATGCCCACTACCGGCTCTCGGGGAGCGACGAGCGCTGGCGGGTGCTGCCCGCGGCTCCCGTCGCGGCCGGCGAGGTCGCGGTGCAGCCGGTCGAGGATGGTGTCGCCTACGACATCCGCCTTCGGTCGGTGAGTCCGGAAGGCCTGGCCTCGGCGTGGACGGAGGTTCTCGGCCACGAGGTGGTGGGCAAGACCACGCCGCCCGCCGACGTGGTCGACTTCCGGGCGGCGCGCCGGGCCGATGGCGTGCAGCTTTCCTGGAATCCCGTCAGCGAACTCGACGTGGTCGGTTACGAGATCCGGGACGGCGAGTCCTGGGATGTCGGCACCGTGGTGACCACTCGGCACCGCGGCACGTCTCTGTTCGTGGCATTGGCCGATACCGAAGATCATCGGTTCCACATTCGCGCCGTCGACGAGTTGGGGCTCCGAAGCGTCAGCGCCGTCAGCGTGGTTGCGTCCGTGGTTCCGCCCGCCGACGTTGCCGGCTTCGACGCCGTCCCTCAGGGGGAGCATGTCCGCTTCTCGTGGACCTCGCTGCCGATCGTCGGTGTCGAATACGAGATCCGCGCGGGCGAGAGCTGGGGGCAAGGCCGGTTCGTCGGCCGGTCCGCCGGGGACCATCTGGTGGCGCTCTGGCCAGTTCAGAATGCCGCCGACGAGACCTTCCGGTGCAAGGCGGTCTCGGCCGCCGGGCTCACCAGCCCAAACGCGGCCTTCGCCACGACGCGGCTGGCGCCGCTGTCCGATCGCAACGTCATCGTGCTGAGCGACCGCAAGGCGCTCGGCTGGCCAGGCGTCAGCCATGAGCTCGAGGTGGTGACCGACGGGCTGCTGGCTTCGGCGCGCAGCGGCGGGGTGAATGCGCCCAAGGGTGCACACTATTTCAAGGCCGATCTCGCCAAGACCTTCCGGGCGCGCAATTGGCTGGCATCCGGCATCGTCGCCATCCCGGCCGAGCCGCCGGCCTGGTCCGATGCGGCTTTCACTTGGGCATCGCCCGAAGCTGGCGCGCCCTGGTTGCCCGTAGGGGACGCCGATGGGGCCGAACTGCGGACCGTGATCGCCCTCGAGCAGCCGCCCGCGAACGACCTTGTCGAGGGTTTCACACTCGATGGCGACACGCTTGGCCTCAAGGGGACCGTCGCCTCGGAGGCCCTCGGGATCGGTTTTGCCGGCGCCCGCTTCGCCAAAGGACTTGAGGTTCGTGACACCACCCGGGTCGCCTGGCCTCTGAGCGTGCCGGCGGCGTTTTCGGCGACCTTCGATCTTCGCTTCGATGAACTGCTGGAGGAGCCGCAAATCTACCTGGTCTGGTCCGGGGGCTCCGGCGCCTTGAGCCTCGGCTACGACCCGAATGCCGGCCTCTATTGCCTCGAAGACCATCTCGGCAACCGGGTCGGGCTGACCCTCGCGCGCCTCAAAGGCGACATCGTCACCTTCGGGGTCTCCCAGTCGGCCACGGAGCGGGCCCTGCATGCCGCGTCCTGGAAGACGGGTGATGTGGCGAGCGGCAGTCAATCTCTCGCACCACTCGGCGCCTTCGACGAGCTGCGGCTCTACCCTTGACGGAGAACACGATGAACGAAAGAGACTTGCCGTCGGGTCCACCAGGGGGCTTGCGCCTGAGGGGGGCGGTAGAACTGCGCCTTTACCGCGCCAATGGCGAGGTGATCGTCCGGCGGAAGGACAACCTGATCGTCGATGTTGGCTTCGACTTCATCGCCGACGCCCTCGGGCTTTCGACGGGCCGCCCCGGCGCCATGAGCCATATCGCCGTCGGTACCGGGACCGTCGCGGCCGCCGCCGGGGATACGACTCTCGGCACCGAGCTCGCCCGCAAGGCCGCAGCTTACGCCCATACGGCGGGAACCAGGGTCTTCACCTTCGAGACCACCTTCGATCCGGGCGAGGCCACAGGCGCCATCACCGAGGCCGGTGTGTTCAACGCCGCCACCGCCGGCACCATGCTCGACCGGGTGGTGTTCGCCGTCATCAATAAGGGCGCCGACGACACACTGACCCAGAAGTTCACCTTCACCATGTCCTGATCATGACCGTCCTGATCAATGAGACGCCGGGCGCCGACTACGCCTGGGGTACAGCGACCTTCCGCTGGCATGACGC
>Ga0209458_1000318_pt1 | contig 18833 bp, 17 predicted proteins | sample WorMetLIZAISLAND_FD_187411 | JGI IMG/M metagenome (GOLD analysis project Ga0209458, IMG submission 187411) | Marine gutless worms symbiont microbial communities from Max Planck institute for Marine Microbiology, Germany - Inanidrilus manae... ...
TGCTCGATACAGGCTTCTTGATCGGGGAAGCGTTGGAAGACGGTTTGCAGGTTCATGGCATTTCCTCTCGACTTGAGAGCATTGTGCACCCGTCAAGCGGAAATGTTAAGCCTATAACTTATCATTCCGAAAATAATTCCCATTAGTTTAGTTTCCAGCGAGGCTTTGCCTCAGACCGACGAGTCGAGATGAGGTGCACCAAGAACCTGTCCGCCGCAGGTAGGCGGTGGCGCCGTGCCCAACAATTCAGGGGGCAGGGGGTAGTTTTCAGGGGCAGACAACTGATACTACTCGCCCCCTGATAACTGACAACTGCCCCCTTGGGAGCGCACAAACCCGACTCATTTGTAAAGATGCGGGTCCCTCAAGGAATCCTAGACAGCCTCTCAGACAGGCTCCTAACCGAGGAAACAGCCTATGTCCTGGAACAGCAAGGTGTTTGGTCGGAGGGGATGTTCTTGCAGCCCCATCACTTCCAGCAGCACGACCGCTACCTTGAGCATCTGGTGGGTGCGTCGTCCGCCGTTGCCACACCCCATCCCTGGGGGGTGCAGCGCCTGACGGTCGATACCGAGCTCTTGGGCCTCGGCAAGGTGGCCCTGGTGGAGGCCAAGGGCCTGCTGCCCGACGGCACCCCGTTCGACCTCCCCGCGGATGGTCCCCCACCGCCCGCCCTGGAGCTCGACGAGACGGACAAGGAAGCGATTGTCTACTTGGCCCTACCCTGCGTCAGCCGGGACTGGTGGAGGCCGGAGGCGCGGAGGCGACCGACGCCACCCTGCGTTACCGCAGTCATGTCGAAGAGGTGCGCGACAATCATACGGGGCCGCAACAGACGGAGGCCCCGGTGGAAGTCGGCACCCTCGATCTGCGCCTCCTGCTGGAGCGGGACGACCGCAACGGATTCGCCCACACCGGGCTGGTGCGGGTCCTGGAGTGTCGGGCGGACAAGCAGATCGTGTTGGATGATGCCTACATTCCTCCCTGTGTAGACTGCAAGGCCAGTCCGCGGTTGGCCGGATTCGTCGGCGAGCTGCTGGGGCTGCTGCACCATCGTGGGGAGACGCTGGCCGCCCGGGTCAGCGGATCGGGGCGCAGCGGGGTCGCCGAGTGGGCGGACTTCCCTCTGTTGCAAGTCATCAATCGGCTCGAGCCCCTCACTGCGCACCTGGATGCGATCGCGGGTCTGCACCCGGAGCTCCTCTATCGCCTGTTGTTACCCATGGCCGGCGATCTCGCCACCTTTACGGTCCGCGAAAAACGCCCACCTGAGTTTCCCACCTATCGCCACGATGATTTGGCCGCGACCTTCACGCCGGTGATGGTCGCCCTGCGGGAGGCGCGAGCCGGGTCCTGGAGGAACGGGCCATCCCCATCCCGATCCAGGAACGCAAGTACGGTTTCCGCATCGCCCCCCTGAGCGACCGCACCCTGCTCGCCGACGCCGGCTTCATCCTGGCCGCGCACGCCAAGGTCGACACCGAGGTCTTGCGCAACCGGTTCCCGGCCCAGGTAAAGATCGGACCGGTGGAGAAGATCCAGGGGTTGGTCAAGCTCGCCTTGCCGGGGATCGCATTGCGGCCCCTGCCGGTGGCACCGCGCCAGATCCCCTTCCATGCCGGGTTTGTCTATTTCGAGCTCGACCGTAACAGCGATCTCTGGGAACAACTGGAACGCTCGGGTGGATTTTCTCTGCACATCGGCGGCGAATTTCCGGACCTGGAGCTGGAGTTCTGGGCCATCAGGGAGTAGGCGGACATGTCCCAAGGCGATCCCTCCACCACCGTGGGTGATAGCAACCGCACCCTGATCCGGCCGACGCCGGGCGGGCGTAGAGCCACAGATGCACCACCGCCACCGAGGGCGCGGGCGGAGGTCGCCCCGGTCCCGCGCGGCGCCTTGCCCACCAGGACCGGTCTTAATCCTTTGGTCGGTTGCGCCTCGCCGCTGCTCGCCGCCGCCGGCCAGCTGCGCACCAGCACCACCCACCCGGACCCGCAGGGACTGCGCAACCGGTTGGTCAGCGAGGTCCGTACTTTCGAGGAGTGCGCCCGGGCGAAGGGTATCCCTGAGAATAACGTCTTGACTGCCCGCTATGTGCTCTGCTCCCTACTCGACGAGGCAGTGCTGGGGACGCCGTGGGGTAGCCAGAGTATCTGGGCCGAGCAGGGTCTGCTGATCGGCTTCCACAAGGAGACCTGGGGCGGCGAGAAATTCTTTCTGGCCCTCGATCGATTGATTACCCGCCCCAGCGTCAATCTGGACCTGCTCGAGCTCATGTATCTGTGCCTGGCCTTCGGCTTCGAGGGGCGCTATCGGATCCGCGACGGCGGCCGGGATCAGCTGGAAAGGGTCCGCGAAGAGCTCTATCAGACTATCCGTGCCCAGCGGGGCGACCCCGAACGGGAGCTCTCCCCCAACTGGCGGGGGATCGTCGAGCAGCGTGATCCCCTGATCCGCACCCTACCCCTCTGGGTACTGTCGGCCCTGGCCGGTGTGCTCTTGGTCGCCCTGTTTGCCGGCTTCCGTTATGCGCTGCACAGCGACTCCGATCCGGTATTCTTGGCCCTGGGCAAGCTGGATGTCCCCACCGTCGGGTCCCCCGGGTTGCCGGTGTCGGCACCCGGCCCGCTTCCCCAACGCCGGTCGTTGCAAGGCCGCTCACACTGCGCCGCCTGTTGGCGAATCAGATCGCCGCCGGACAGGTGGAGGTCGTCGATGGACCGCGCGGACAGACCGAAACCGTCGTGATCCAGAGCGACCATCTCTTTCGCTCGGGCCGGGCCTCGCTCAACAAGCAGTTCCTCTCCTTGCTAGAGGTCATCGGCAGGGCCTTGAAACAACTGCCGGGCGAGGTGCTGGTAACGGGTCACACCGACAGCATACCCATCCGCACCCTGAGGTTCCCGAGCAACCAGGTATTGTCCGAACAACGCGCCCGGAACGTCACCGAGCGGTTGCGGAATATCACGGGTCAGCCGGATCGGTTCACCGCCAAGGGGCTGGCGGACAGCCGGCCACGGATGCCGGAGGATCCAGCCCATGCCCGCAACCGGCGGGTTAAGATCAGTCTGCGGCATCCGTCTCGGGCCAACTAGGATCCCTTGACGGACCCAAATCGTTACAAATGAGTCAAGTTTGTGCACGGCACAAAACATTCACGCCTCGTGGGCTTAAGAGACTGTATAAGAACTAACGGTAGTGGTTAATATATAAGTGGAATATTGGCCAACAGACGGCAACAATTCGGTATTATAGCGGTACAGGAAGAGTCTTAAACAAATCTCATGCATACGACTGCTCTTGGAAAAAGATAAGGTCTTGCGTACGAAGCGTGCTAAATGCTGGCGCAAGGTATTATTCCATCGCTCAACATGGGCCGTTTCTCCCGTTTCTTTACCCACAGGGCGATGTTGCTCATCTGGAATCACGACTTGATACGCTTTCCACTGGAGAGGATTGTTGGAGTTCAGTACCAAGTAAACAGTAAAAACCGTAGAAGTTTGAACGATTGCGAATGAACTACTTTACTCTATCACTCTGAAATATACCACTACCGTGCGGTTCATTCCTCACCGCACCCTACGCGCTTTCAAAATTACGTGAATGGCGTTTTGGAGTTTACCCAATGAATCAACAAAAGCTGTTACAAGATGTCGCATCTTTGCTGCCAATTGCTCAACAAGAGGCAATGGATTTTATTGCTTTCCTGAAACAACGCTATATTCGGAACCTATTACCAAAAAATAGGTTACCGGCGATGGAAAATCAACCACTATGGACTGAAAGTCCATAGTGGTTGATTGATACGGATATTTTGATTACTGAACTTAATTTGCTGCCTTATCCGTGAGCGCCTAACTGTCTACTGGCAGGTAGAGCGCGTAGGCACGAATGGCTGCATCGATTTGAACCTATCGCCGATGACCAATCACACAAGCTCCTATCGACCCATCCCCGGCGTGCTCTTGTCCACCGCGACGGTGGGGATCCGCTATCAACCCGTAGGATACGGTGAGCGCAGCGAACCGCAACAATACAGTAATGTCTGAGATAAACTTCACAAAAGATATCGAAGGTACGCCCTATTGCTTCGAAGAGTCGCAGATGCCTTTTCTCAGGAAGGTTTCGGATCGTGTTCAAGAAATGCGAAAGGCAGGGCGGCTTACACCTGAGGTACTAGGCAACATACGCAGATATTTCAGGATCAAGAGTATCTATCATTCAAATGCTATTGAAGGAAATATTCTCACTGTTGGAGAAACAAGACAAGTTGTTGAGTTTGGCCTGACGATTACAGGGAAATCCCTTAAGGATCAGGCCGAAGCTAAGAACTTGAAGGAGGCTCTGGATTTCCTGGAGGACTTGGCGGGATCGCCCGACAAACCGATTACCGAAGCCGACGCAAGACAAATTCATTGCTTCAATAACTTTAGTGCGCGAAGCGCATCATAGTTGAAACTATGGACTTTAAGTCCCTTCACTTTCAGTCCGTGGCTTGTCCACGGATGAGGACTTTAGTCTTCCAGACTATGGACTTTCAGTCCATAGTGGTTAATTTCCAAGCATAAAGAATAGCGCCTAGTACCCCATTTCACCTTATTTTTGGTTCTCAGCGCGGCGAGAGGCGGCCAAATGCGAGGCGCGCGAGCGCAGGAATAGCGACGAGTCCTCTTTCAAGCTCGCGCAACAACGCAGATGGCCGCCTCTCGTCGCGCCCGAAGGGAGCCCCCAAAACGCGCCAAGGCGGCGTTACAGCGCTTAGCAATAGAGTGCGCTGTGCCTTGCCTTGACGCGTTTGGGAGGCTCTGAGAGCAAAAAATAAGGTGAAATGGGGTACTAGACCGGATTGAGAAACGAAACCCGGCACGAAAGGAAATCCCGTGGCGAACCCATCACTCTTTCTAGCGTCGAAATCCCCGAGAAGGCGGCTGCTCCTGGAGCAGATCGGCATTCGGTTCGAGGTCATCGATATCGACCTGGATGAGGCCAGGCTGCCCGGCGAGGATCCCGCAAGTTACGTGCTGCGCCTCGCCCTGGACAAGGCCCGGGCCGGTCGGGCCCAGGCCGGGTCAGGGCACTGTCTACCGGTGCTGGCGGCCGACACGGCCGTGGTCGTCGAGGACCGCATCCTGGGCAAACCGAACGATCGTCGGGAGGCTGCCGCCATGCTGCGACTGCTCGGCGGACGCACGCATCGGGTACTGAGCGGAATCGCCCTGGTGGAGGGGCGCGAGCGGCAGGCCCTCAGCGTCAGTGAGGTCCGCTTCCGCGCAGTGAGCGCGCGGGAGGCGGACGCCTACTGGGAGACCGGTGAGCCCTGCGACAAGACCGGCGGCTATGCCATCCAGGGTCGGGGCGCCCTGTTCGTGGCGGACCTGCAGGGCAGCTACTCGGGCGTGATGGGGCTACCCCTGTTCGAGACCGCACGCTTGCTTGCCGAGGCGGGCATCGACTGCCTGGCTAGGGCATGTTGACATTTGAAAAGGAGTGAACCCTGACCTCCGGGCTTGCCTTTTAATGGTACAGGATTCACAGGATGTCATAATTGTTATTTAAGAAAAATAATCCTGTTAATCCTGGAAATCTTGTTAATCCTGTCCTATTAGCGGTCGGCACTACAATTATGTCAACAGCCCCTAATACAGCAGTACCGAAGTACCGATAATCGGTAATTGAGAGCATCCGTACAAGTTCTTCTACGGTAGGCAGCGATACTTGAGGTAGCAGAGACTTGAGTGAAGAAATCCTTGTCAATGTGATGCCTCCGGAGACCCGGGTCGCGGTAGTGGAAAACGGCGCCGTCCAGGAGGTCATCATCGAGCGCACCGACCACTGCGGGCTGGTAGGGAATATCTACCAAGGCTGTATCTGCCGCGTCTTGCCCGGTATGCAGGCCGCCTTCGTGGATATCGGGCTCGAGCGGACCGCTTTCCTGCACACCTCGGATATCGTCGACGCGCAGGGGGCACCGCGCAGCGAGCACATCCACGAGGTCGTCAGCGAGGGTGACGAGATCATGGTGCAGGTGGTCAAGGACCCCCTGGGCACCAAGGGCGCTCGGCTTACTACCAATATCTCTATTCCGTCCCGCTACCTGGTCTTTATGCCGACCGTGGGTACCACTGGCATTTCCCAGCGGATCGAAGACGAGGAGGAGCGCAGGCGGCTGCGGGATATCCTGCAACACCGTGTGGATTCAAAGCCCCGGAAAGGGGGGTTCATTGCCCGCACGGCGGCCGAAGAGGTCGCCGAAGAGGCCCTGATCAGGGACATGGATTTCCTGGTCAAGCTGTGGCAGGGCATCGAAGAGCGCTACCGATCCTGCACCGACATCGGGATGGTCCACGATGACCTGCCGCTGGTTCTGCGCGCCCTGCGCGACCTGGTGGGACCGGAGGTAGAACGGGTGCGTATCGACTCGCGTGCCACGGTGGAGCGCGTGCGTACTTTTGCCGCCAAGTATATCCCGGATATCGCGGTACCCATCGAGTACTACCGGGGGGAGCGCCCCCTGTTCGAGCTCTATGGCGTGGAGGACGAAATCCAGAAGGCGTTGCAGCGCAAGGTGCAGCTCAAGTCCGGCGGCTACCTGATCCTGGACCAGACCGAGGCTATGACCACCATCGACGTGAACACCGGCGCCTTCGTCGGTCACCGGACGCTGGAAGAGACCATCTTCAAGACCAACCTGGAGGCGGCCCAGGCTATCTGCCGCCAGCTGCGGCTGCGCAACCTCGGCGGCATCATCATCATCGACTTCATCGACATGTGCGACGACGAGCACAAGCGCCAGGTGCTCCGCGCGCTCGAGAAATGCCTCGCCAAGGACCACGCCAAGACCCACATCTCCGAGGTGTCGGCCCTGGGTCTGGTGGAGATGACCCGCAAGCGCACGCGTGAGTCCCTCGAACACATCCTGTGCGGACCCTGCACCTGCTGTGGTGGCCGCGGTACCCTGAAGACCGCCGAGACCGCCTGTTACGAGATCTTCCGTGAGATCCTGCGCCAGACCCGTCAATTCGAAGTGGAAACCCTCCTGGTGCTGGCCTCCCAGGAGGTGATCGACCGTCTGCTGGATGAGGAATCCGGGCACCTGGCTGAGCTGCAGGAATTTACCGGCAAGCCGGTCCGCCTCCAGGTCGAGGCGCTCTATACCCAAGAGCAGTATGACGTGGTTTTGATTTAGTCCAACGGCGGCCCCAGCACGAAGTCCATCTCCTCGAAGCCGTGATCTTCGAGCAGCTCCAACACCGCCTCTATCCACTGCTCCTCTCCGGTACGCCCGACCTCGGCAATGAGGCCGGTGACAGACTGATAGGCCTCGTGAGACGACATGTCCTCGGGCACCGTCACCAACCGGATCTTGCCCACGTCCTTGCTCGGCAGCACCATGAAACGCTTCGCCATCTCCAATCCTCCTCGACAACGTCGTCGATTTTCAAGTGACCCTTTATCGTGCTTGACATCATAATACGGAAGTGGCCGGTATGATCGGGTATAAATCCTGCCGCGGAGGAAATGCCAGGGACAATTCTGCCCTTGTAGTAGTGGCCCGCCATGAACTTAGGCGCCGGCTTGCCGATGGAGCACAGGTGTCTCGCCCACAAGACAAGTCGTCTCCATGGATTCCGGACTGCCAAGGATCATGGGAGGACACTAGCCGCCCCAAACGATAGAAGTCTATCGGGCATGGCTTTTGCCTGCGCTAGACCACCTCCATAGCTGATAGGTCGAGATCGAAAGATATTCGTAGTGACTTTCACGGTTGCTGGCCCGGAATCTATCCAGAGCCTTGCAAAAATCCTGCGACAAACCTGGTGCAAAACGTGGTCGCAGTCTTGATCTCTTGAACGCCTCTCGGGTGCAGAAGGTAGTGATTAGGACAGCGTCCTGCCTGGAAAGATTTGCATAAATTACACTTGAGCAAAACTGGGTATTTTAGGGGGCTGTATCCACCGATGTTCTGGGGTCGGGTGTCATAGGGAAAGCCATGAGAAAATCCAGTTTCGAGTTGCGTCACGTCGGGATCCTGTATCGGTCAGGTCGCAACAACCGAGAACGGCAGGGGATCGTGATCGACCGTTTGAGTATTCCCGACGCAGGGATTACCGCGATCGTCGGTGCATCCGCATCCGGTAAGAGTACGTTACTGAACCTGCTTGCAGGCTTCGACGCACCGTCAGAGGAGCTGCTCACGTCCGCTTCTCGCCTCGATTACACCTCCCCGGATGGAAAACTACACCGTCTCCTAGGCAACCACCGAGGGCTCCCCGCTGGCGAGTTGGGATTCGTTTTCCAGGACGCCTATCTGCTCAAGGGCGCGCCGGTAGGTCTGAATATCGGGGTGGGGATGATCGCCGCCGGTGAGCAAATCCGAAGCGAAAAAATACACGTCCTGCTCGATACGGCCGGACTAAGGAAAGATTACGATCTACGCCGGGGGCGGCGCCTGTCCGGTGGTGAGGCACAACGCGTCGCATTTTGCCAGGCCTTTGCCTGCAATCCCAATTTGATCCTGGCGGATGAGCCGACCAGCAGTCTGGCCCCCCGCTTAGCACAAACTCTGATCCAAGAGCTGCAAACCTGGTCGCGGAAGAAACAACGTCCCGTTGTCTGGGTAACCCACAACATTCAGCTGGCAAGCCTGTTTGCCGACCACATCATCGTGCTTTCCCAGGGACGCTTGCTTCCAGGCATCCGATGGCCCCAAACCTTGCCTCCAATCCCACACGAGGATGAAAGTCAGGTATCCGAAGCGTTAAAGTATCGTAGGGAACGTATCAAGACCTGGATCGACCACGCCAAGGACCAGCCCCCGCTGGATGAAGCCATCGTAGCCGACCTGCGTTCAGAACCAAAAGCAAATCCCCTACCGGCAATCGAAACCGACGGGCCAGTGTGCTCCCCAGACACCGGAAAGGCCCGAACTCACCGATTCCTCGCGGAGACGGGGTTCATCCTCAGGCTGGGTCTTTCGGAGCTCTTCTCCAACCCGCGCATCGACCAGGCTGGTCCCGAGACGGCGGTCCCGGCCTGGACCGTCTATCGCAAACCGGGGGACGGTCCTGGTGTCACCTCGATAGTGCGACACCTTCCGTCCGCCTTCTCACGCTGGGTGCTCGCCCTTGTCACACTGCTTTGTCTGCTCATGAGCTATATGGGCATGGAAAGCCTGCGGGTCATCGAGAACCATTTCACGCATGAGCTCAACCGCCCGGAGGTGCGTCATGTAACCGTCGGTTACAAGTGGGCGACGTCCGGCAGCGAACGAGACATCATTTTCTCGTCTCCCTTCTTGAAAGGCCTCGAAAAAGATCTGCGGGCAGCGGTGCCTGATGACGTCAATCCAAACCGGGTACGGGTGTTCGGCCGCCGTTACGAGCCCACGGCCCTCTTCAATCCGGAAGCCACCAACTGCGGCTCCGGTGGCGGCGGCAGCTTCGATTCCATGTCGGTCGTCCGGCTGGAAGAGCCCCTGTTCCAATCCGCATCTGCACGGTCCCTGGAAGACCGGAGAAGCGGCGGCCCCCACACGCCCCCTGCGCGAGATACTCGCGGAAGTGGAATTCGATCCGATGCAGGATGTGATCGTCACCGAACATTTCCTTCTAAGCCGTCTGGGGGCAGAGGTCGGCACCTATGTCCCGGAGACGTTTTGTCTGATGGTGCATGTGGATAAATCCGCGCGCATCATCGCCGTCCTGGATCGCCTACCGGGTACCGACCGGCTGCCCTATTCTTTTCTCATCGACGAACGAGGCTTCCGCGCCCGCTACAGCGAGAATCCGCCCCTCGGAACCCCCAGGCTCGAGCCCTTCTCGCGGGCCGCCGTCTACTTCGACGCTACTTCGTTCCGCACGATCTGGAACCGGCTGGACGCCGCCGGCGTCGATATCCCCACGGACGCCTTCAAGAAGCTGGAGGCCTTGCTTCGATTCTCCATCACCAGCAACCACCTGTTGCTGGGGGCCATTGTGCTGATCCTGTTGCTTGCCGGTGCAGCCATGTCTTTGATCGTCATCGGCTACATCAACCAGAACGAACGCGCCTTCTTCGTCATGCGTGCCTTCGGACACCCTTGGCACAGCCTCTTTTTGCTCTTGAGCGTGCAAATGGCAGGGGTCACGGCCCTCCTGTTCGTCTTCACGAGCGCATTCTTGTTCCTGTTCGAGCCGGTCGTCATCTGACCCTTAGCCGCGGGATTCGAGCTGCCGTCCGATCTGCTGGCATTCACACCGGCCAAGCTGGTGTATCCGGCCCTGTTGGTCTTCGGCATCCAGACAGCGGTATCATGGTTAGTCAGCCTACACTGGTGGCAGCGTAATTATTATATCGCCAACCGCATGCAGGCCATTTGAGATATCCGCTGCCATGCCCCACGCAATCCGAGTCAGTGAGTCCCCGCCGGGTCCGGGACCGACAGTTCGGACAGCAGCCATGCGTCCGGGAATCCGACTCGCGTGCATAACGTGCCTGGTCGCCGTGGCCGCCTTTTCCTTGGCCCTATCCGAGGCCGCTCAGGGAGCGAATGCGCCGGCCGATGGCCCCGAACCCGTTTCCCGAGCCCCGGTTGTGCGTGCACCCGACCCAGCTCCGCAAGGACAGGAGACCGACGGCCCGGAGTCTTCTGAGATCGGAACCGGCACCACCACGGTGGCACCGGAAGCGGTCGAGGAAGACGGAGAACTCAGCGTGTGCATCGACGCACTCTATGAACTGCGCATGTCCTACGATGCATGCCAAGAGGAGAACGACCGGCAAGCCCCGGACTTGACCAGCCGGCTGAAGGACTGCCGAACAGCCCGCCCGGACGATAAGGCGACCGGCGAACTCATCCTGTCCCGACGGCTGATCGACTAGTTTCGAAGCGCACTGGGCAGAATCGCCGCGCAGGCGCTCGGCTTCGGCGATGCGGATTGCCGTACCGTCAGGGTGGATTACGACCCCGCATCCGGCCAGGCGGAGCTCCGGCTCCACATGGATACCACAACTACCGATCCGGATAGCGTGATCGAGCAAGAGCTGGAACGGACATTGACCGGCCTGTTTCCAGAACTGAAGGTACGGATCGAACGTGCTCCCCTGCCCCAGGATTGCGTCCCGCCGCCACCGAACCGGGAATCTGGGCCAACAATCGTTCCTGAACCAACGGCGCGCGGAACCCCGGAATCCGGACCGGATACCCCCGAACCGGATCGCTCCCCACCGACCCCAGGCGGCCCGGAATCGGCGCTCCCAGGCTACCAAATCCGCTTCGATCGTTACGGTGAGGCCGCACTGGTAGTGGCGCAACGACTGAGTCCCAACGAGCGTAATCGTCTACCGGATGCCTTGGACTGCGCAACCCTCGGGCCGGAGTTCGAACAGGCCGTTTCGGTCGCCAAACGCTCGGTCCCTGCCTTCCTAGTCATCGATGGAAACCGAACGGTCGTCTGCTCCAAATCCGGCGGCGACTGGCATGTCCAACGCAATACCTTTTCTCCGGTCGAGGCCCATCTGCTGCTTAAAGAATAACGATCACAGCTATACGGAAAGCCGATCATGCGGAATCATCAAGCCTTCTTCAAATGGTTCGTCTTGCACCTTATCCCGATGATACTAGTCCCTTGGATGAGTGTGCAGGCCGGCGTGTCGACTGTCTCTGATTGCGCAGACAGGATCAAGCAAGCGGCAACCGAGATCAAAAAAGGTACGGGCAATACCGAACTTTTCTGGTACGGCGAAACGGTACCGGACACTATACGGGATGCCAAATACCCCATCTCGTTCAGAAAAAAGGTTATCGGGATCTCTCCATTCAGGTACTGTATGGAGCTTGAGCTTCGTCCGATTCTCAAGGTTCGGAAGAAGTCCGAAGATCTTATTGAGGAAAAACCTGTTAGGCTTTTTCAGCCAATTCCCTATGATGAAACCTCCTTCCGAGCTTACCTGTTGTTTGACGATCCCAGGAACCCCAGTAACATTTCGGCCGATAATATAAAGGTATCCGGGTACCGGATATCGTTGGATGAAAAGAAGAAAAAGGATGACTATCGCGGCGAACAGATCTCCGGCTATCTATCAGAGATGGTTATAGTGGTGACAATCGATAACGACTCTTATTTCGGTGCATCTAAAGAAAAGCGGGCCAATGATCCAAAGGATACGGAAGACCTGCGCTACTGGCTTAAGGATTCCGATGGTGGCTTCGTCGTACTCTGTAAACGAGACTGCAAAAAGCAACTTCAAGCCGTCCAACAAAAACTCTCAGCTGCAGAGGACGAAGGGAGACTGGGAAGCAAATCGGAGGAAATAGCTTCACATCCAGACTGTGCTGAAACAAAATTGAATGTATGCTGCTCAGCTCTGGCCGCAGCAAGGGAGCAAGTAAAGGGGAAGGAGGAAGTAATAAGGCAGTACGACAAAGGACCACCGTGTGTCGAGAATCCTCGTCTGAAGATTCGTCTGCACGATGTCGATGCGGATAAATTGCTCGATGAAAAGGAACGCGCTACCATCGAGGTTGTCTGGGACTGTGGAAAAACGACGTCTAACCCAACACCTCCATCCCCTCAAAACGGACCGACCCGTGACGAACTACTCAGCCATTCGATGCAGTGCGTCCAGATCAAGAGCAGAAATTACAAGATTCAGGGGCCAGCCACGTACATGCCTCATAAACAGGAAGTGACAATCCTGGTAAAAACCAAGGCCATTGATCGGGAGGATGTGCAGGTCGAAATCACTCTAGCCAATGACGAGCCGCTCCCCCACGATTGCGCCCCGGTCCTGGATTACTACGAGCCAAACACAAACAGATTGGCAAAGTCCTTTCGCTTACTAGGACAGGATATTCTCGCAATCGATCAGTCAAACACTCGAATCAAGCAGCTCAATCCGCACGGTCGGCTCGCCCTTCGTTTTAAGGAAGGCAGCTGCAAGTTTGACTCAGAAGTTAAGTGGCTACCTGAGATCAAGCAGTTACTGCGGGGGAATCAGATCAGGATCGAAGAGAGGGCCTACCTCACTAAACCCACCTTACATGTCGTCTTCGCCTTCGACAAAGAGACTACGGGGAGGGTCATTGAGGAAGGCCTCACTTGGCCTGTTATAAAAGCAATTATTGAGGGCTTGAATCAAGCAGTCGGCGAAGTCGGTTTCTATCAGGTCAAACTCTACAGCCACTTCCAGGATGACGACCGGAAACGGCCCAAGCCCTTCAAAACGTGGGCAGCTGGTGGCTTCCCGTCGGCCACCGAGATTCATAAACTCTCCCGGAAACCCTTGGCCGAGTCCGGTCTTTCCGAATCGCGTGAGTTAACGGACAGGCGGGTTGAGCGATTCATCCGCTCGATCACGGACCAGGCCCCTCTGCTCGACTCAGCCGATCCCAGGGCGGTCTTTCTCTTTGTGGGACGCCATGAACTTAATTCGGCGGCGATCTGCAAGAGTACCAGGGGAGATCTCGCCGGGATCGAAGGTCTCCTTGGGGAAACGAGAACGAGAGCGAAGGCCGTCTTGGTCGATTTCTACAAAGGTTCCAATGAAGGTTTCAATGGCTTGATGAACGCACCGGAAACTCAGTTTCCTCACCTTAAATCACTCGAAAAAGAGTACGGCAAGTTCCCTCTCTATCGTTGTGTTGAACAGGAAGAAGGGAAGCAAAGGATCGATTCCACTGTCGGCAGGCTCAAGCAAATCATCGTCAGTTGGGATAATAAAGAGAAATACTTGGGAGAGTGACCTGACGGAGGCAATCCGCAGGTTACAAGAAGGGCCGTTACGGCCCTGATGAGGAATCCCGATATGGATCAGGAACGCACAGGAGAGACGGACAGAACAGAGAGATCTCCATGAAAAGATATGAACCCCTGATACTGGGTATGGTCTTTGCCGCACTGAGCAGCTCTCCAGGGGCGATCGAGCCAGCCGAGGTGCAGGTCGATGCCCAGGCGAGCTGCCCTCCCGAAGGACTCGCTATCGAGCTCGATAGGCACCGCTCCGGATATGCCTTCGTCATCGAACCGGACGCCCCGCTTTACCGCACTGCATCCGCTCGTGCACCCAGGATCGAACGAACATTGAAACCACTGACTCGGGTCGCGTGTTATACGGGTGTGGGCCTGGAGGACAGGTATCGGGTCCTGATCTCCACCGAGGTCGAGGGTCCGGGCACCGGTGGCAGCCGGACCTTGTGCGGCTGGATCGACTCGGGTGTACTACTGCAACAGGCGGGCATATCTGCCGATGATCCCTGCCCGGAGGTGAAGGAACGCAAGATCCGTGACTACTACACCGAGGGCCGGAAAAAGGACCGGAAAAAGGACAGCCCCTTGAATCTCAAGCTGCTGATCTGGAACGTCAACCTGGACCCGGAGACCTTGAGCGCGGCCACCGAAAACCGGCGCCCCCGGGTACCGGCCTTTGCCTATCCGGGCGGCCCCAAGGTCGCCGAGGTCTCCATTTACAATGTGTTTCCGGTCTTCGACTTCAGGAAACAGGATGGGTAAAGACCATTTCCTGATCGGTGCCGGGAACAAACGTCTGCTCGGTTGGGTACGTAGTCAGGACGCGGCCATTTGGGACAACCGCCTGACGCTCTTTTTCAAGGAGGGAGCAGCTAATGCCAATATCTATTACCTGCGTTCCCAGCTGCGCACGGCCCGGCGTGGTGAAGAGGACCGGCCCTTGGCCACACCACCAGGCAACCTGTCCGAGGTCCTGAACAAGAGCCGCAACGCCTTCCCCAAATTCCCTGTCCTAGAGGACGAAACGGGGGATGATTTCAACCCGAAAGGGTATCAGATCGCTTTCATCGGCAACTGGTGCAAACAGGGAGAGGACTGCCGTCGGCTCGATCTGGACAGCACCAACCGACGGATAGCGCTCGGTGAGCGCCTGCGCGAGCTCGAGCGGGCCGATATCCTGTTCGTCATCGACGCCACCGAAAGTATGGCCCCCTACTTCAGGGCCGTCGTCGCCGCCGTCAAGGGCGCAACCCTGACCCGGTACAGGGAAGACACGCGTATCTGACTCGGCGTCTCCATGTATGGGGACTACCTGGGAGAGGCCACCGACCCCGGCAATCGGATGCAGTACAAGACGCTGATTCCCCCGAGTCCACTCTTCGATGGTGACGAGTTCGATGGCCTCCCCGCTGAAGCCACGTTTCGCGATCCCAAGGCCGACAAGCCGGAGGCGGTCTACGGCGCCCTGCTCAAGGCCGCTACCGAGCCCGACTGGACGGAGACCGGACGCCATCTGATCGTGCACATCGGAGACCACGGCCCCAGATTACCGGCCCCTCCTCCGGCATTGCTCAGCGCCTTGCGCGAGAAGGGCATCCTCTACGTCCCGATCGCCGTCAGCGGCAGCTATTCCGCCGAGCACAATCGGGCGTTCGTTACCGCCGCACAAGCAGTCCTCGATGGTCACAAGACGCCCGGAGGGAACCCCCTGGGACCGCCTGCGGTGCTAATGACCTATGGCCCCGGCCGGACGGATTCCCTCGGCGTAACGGAGACCCGCCGCAAGCTGCGCCGGGTGCTCGACAAAGGGCTAGATCATGCGGAGCAAATCAAGGCCGAGGTACTGGACGAGCTCTACGCCGTCGCGGAAGGAAAGACCGCGTCCGAACCGATTAGTCAGTCCGGGGGCACGGATGAGATCGCCGCCAGTTTTGCACATATCAACCCGGCCTTGCGCGAGGTCTTCGACCTCGCGCCCGAGAAGATCGAGCTGATCAAGCGCCAGCGCCAATTGGTCGCCCCCGGCTATGTAGCAAAGCTCGATCCACGGACAGATCAGGATCAGTGGGACTATTATGTAGCCGTCGACCCCGAGACCATGCCGCTTCTGGAGGCGACCATCGGCTCCCTATGCCTGGCCGCGGGTCGCTCCTCGGCCAAGCACAAGCTGGTTGCCTCCATCCGGACCCTTACCCAGTCGATGAGCGGCGATCCGATCCAGGACACCGAATCCCTCTACGGTTATCTGGAGAAGGTCCTCCAGATCCCATTGGCCGAGGACACTATCCTGCGCAAACCGATCAATCAACCACTATGGACTGAAAGTCCATAATCTGGAGGACTAAAGTCCTCATCCGTGGACAAGCCACGGACTGAAAGTGAAGGGACTTAAAGTCCATAGTTTCAACTATGATGCGCTTCGCGCACTAAAGTTATTGAAGCAATGAACTTCAACAATACCTTATGGGTGCCGACCCGGCAGAGCTCCGTGCGTTCAAGAAGGAGGTCTGCCGCTCTGCCCTGCTGTTCAAGTTGGTGCGAAACTCCGAACGCCTGGCCGCACCGGACTCGATGCGTTGGGAGAATGAGAAATGGCACTACGGCAAGACATCCTATTTCCGCTGGAATTACGCGCCGGAGAGCGGCAGCGAGTTTATCTACATCCCATTGGAATTCTTCCCCAAACCCAAGATAGTGGATAAATTTTAAGTGGCGAGGTCTGCCGGACTTGATCGCATCATCCCGGCAGGGAGTGCCTGAATCCGGTGCCAGGGATGGCAAAAACAGTGGAGGTTTGAATCATCAGGTCGCATAACTACGCCACTTTAAATTTAGGTAGTGGTAAATTTCTAAGCGGTCAGCGTAGAGCAGTTCATTAATCACTTTTCGTTTCTTTTTTGATCCCCTCTCCCCAGCCCTCTCCCGGAGGGAGAGGGGGTACAGCTTGTGACGTGTCCAGCACACTGTTATTGGCGATGTTTCCATTTAGACCTTAACCATTACCGGGACATGGTTCAGGCCCACCGGCTCCGGAGGGTGTCGCAAAAGCCCCTCTCCCGGCGGGAGAGGGGCTTTTGTGACACCCTCCTGCGGAGAGAGGTGAACGAGTAGCCCCACTGCTGCGGACTTTCCTAAGAGGCTGTCTAAAAACTAAGCCATTGATTTTCATAGAACTTTACCCGTAGGGTGGGCTGTGCCGACCGGTCAGACATAGTATTTGGTGGGCACAGCCCACCCTACAGGTTAGTTAGTTCTTATACAGTCTCTAAGTAGGGATGCAACTGAAATCCAGGGGCAAGCATTGACGACACCAGCATGAGCAACTTGCCATCTTTTGCCCATTGGCAGTTCATGTCGGCCATCTTGCTTACCGGCAGCCTGCCGGTGTCGGTTTTGATTCCGGGCAGTTCGGTGACCCTACCCCTCGAGCTGCTCGAAATCTCTACTCCTGATGACTGCGAGCCTTCCCGCCTGCTGGGTGGCTACCGGATGTAACCGATCGGACGTGCCATCCTGACCGGTCCGCCCTACCGTCTTCACCGATCTCTGTACAGCCGAATACCCGCCCGGGGCCCGGCCTTCGAGCCTATGCAACAGGTGCAGTGCTGGCGCGGGGCGCAGGCTGCCGGTAACGAACGCATCTTTGTAACCGCAGATACGGATACCTGTGGGTGGGTCGATCCGCCTACATTGTTGAATGCACAAAGGGGCCCTGAGGCGATCGTCGAGTGCCTGCTTCCGGAGCCCCTGCGGCGTCGCATCGATTCGGACTCGAGCCAGGCAGCAGCAAAGGGTGCTCCAATTCGAGCCATCGCCCTGAACGGTCATCCGGATACACCGAGGGCACTGAGCGCTATGCGGATACCCGTCTTCGACCGTCCCGGTGGCCGGGTGATATGGGAAGGGTTCCCCTGTTCGCTATTTACCCCGTCTTCGCCATCCGTATCCATGGTGGTGAAGCCCATTACCTGATCGGGGCCTCACAGCGCCATCTTAAGGGTTGGCTGCCTGGACGTTACGGGGCGATCCTGGACCGGGCCCTCGCCGTGCGTCCGCGCCCGAACGCCGCCGGGCTGAGCATCTCCGATCCCCATGAGAAGTTTCCCGGACCCGAGCTTGCTCAGGTGCTTTACCGCCCCGCAGACAAGCAGACTAACCTCCAGGCGCACCCTGTTTATCCGGTGCTGTCAGACGATGGCGACTCTCTGGAGCTTGCGGTTCCGGCCACCGACTGCTCGAGCGTGTGCCTTGTTCAATGGAAGTCGGGCCCCCTTGGGACGGACGCCAGGATGCCGAACAAGCGGCAAAGACGTTGGCTCGGATCGATATTCTGTTCCTCATCGACGGCGGAGAATCCGCAGGACCCGTCTTGGATATCCTGGCCTCACTGCCGGACGCTTTGAAAGCAAACGAGGACCAAACTCTGCGTATCGGCGTGTCGCTGTACGGAGATTTTCGCAATCGGCGCCGCACCCGCCTAGACCATCCACTGCGCTTCCGGAGCCCGATCCCCCTGGGTTCGACGAGACGGCATGGCAACTTTGCCAAGTTGGCAAAACAGAAGCCCTATCGCCGGCGCACCGAGGTGCCTTTTCGAGCAGTCTTTGCCGCAATCCTGCGATCCGTCCGCAGTAGCAACTGGAAGGCCCCCTGGCAGCGCTATCTGGTCCATACCGGTGATCTGACCGCCGGATCCAGCCGCCCCCAAGGCTACTCGATGCCCTGTCCAAACACCGCATCACCTATCTGCCTATCGCGCTCATACCCCCCTCGGACGAGACGGATGGACACCGGTTCTTCGACCAAGCCGAAACCATCCTGCTCCGTTATTGGCCGGCAATCGCATTCACCCACCAGTTCTCCGAGGTCGGTGTCATCGATAACCCCGGCAAGGACGGGACACCGACACGAGGCGAGACCGGCGTTATCTTACGGAATGATAAGTTATAGGCTTAACTTGAGGCATAACTCTGGCAGTTTCTCCGTTGGTCGCCCTCCATGGCGAGCCACAAATTTGGGGACCTATATACCTGACTAGCCACGGCTAGCTGTGTCTCCTTGCTAACCCCGGTGAGCAGTGTTTTCCTTCGCGGTTTGGATGAA
>Ga0209458_1000319_pt1 | contig 18739 bp, 14 predicted proteins | sample WorMetLIZAISLAND_FD_187411 | JGI IMG/M metagenome (GOLD analysis project Ga0209458, IMG submission 187411) | Marine gutless worms symbiont microbial communities from Max Planck institute for Marine Microbiology, Germany - Inanidrilus manae... ...
CTTAACCACATGGTTGCATGTGTATGAAACTGAGGACAAAGTGTATGTATCTGAGGACTGTTGCTGTTATGGTGCATTCATCCTGCTCAAAGCACTGCAAGAGACCACAAATGCAGACCTATGTTATTTAAGTGGGAAGGATTCTATTCCATGTAGTATTAGTATATGCTATAAACATATCATGATCCATATGTAGTCTTTGAGGTAGTGCATTCTTTTTTTGAATGTGTATATAGCAGCCTTTGCTGTGAGCCAACTTTGAGGGTGAGAAATATTTTGCCATGGCCTCATTCCTGCAGCCTGTGTAAACTGCCTTGGCTTGACAGTGCATTGGAAAAAGCCTTGATTTCGCCTAGGAGTGCACTCATACACTCACACTGAGGCAAGACTGATATAAATCTTTGCCACAGGAGGAAAAATTTGTAACTGACTTTCAACATCACTGTTTTGAATTGATCACATTCTAGCAGAACTCTGCGTCCAGTGCCTGAGGGCCTAAAGAAGAGAGCTACTGCTATGTGCAATATTAGTTCATGCCTTGGCATGGCAGTGCTCACTATAGGCCCAACTAGGCTGTTGACAATTTCACACATGCAGACCTCTGTGATTTTGCTGGGACTGATTCTATTCCATGTAGTACTGGTGTTTTCTATAAGCATGGTGTGGTAGCAGTGGGATCACGTAAGACTTGTAATATGGGTAAGCTGTATTAGGTAACTGGAAGTGTGTAATATGGGAAAGTCTGTGACTCAGTTCATTAGATTTCTTGAAGTTAATCGCTTAGATTCCTACGAGCCACATTCACACCTTCATCATTATTGGCAGCACATAAAGACTGACACGTATGTTCGAATGGTGGTAATGTTTTGCTCCAGGATTTGCAATAACCACTGTAAACATTAACAAAGACATGATGTCACAGAAGGGGAAGACTGGCGGCAGATGAGATAGTGAACTGGGGCATCGATGGCAGGCTATAATAGCCAATGCTTTGATATGTGTTTGAGTTAAACATACCTTTGTATAGGAATCTGAGGACTGGATATGAGTCCTCAGATTCATACACGTGTGTACATGGCATATATGGATCGCATATAGCACTGTGTATGAATCTGAGGACTTGGCTGAGTCCTCGGTTTCATATACTGTACATTGTGCATATACAGAAGGCATGTGAGATTGTATATTTAGGCATCTGAAGACTAGACTGACACCTCAGATTTATTATACTCACGGGTACATCCCGAAAGCATAGACGATTGTATACCAGTCTCAACACCGAGTCCTCAGATTCGTACACAGAGGGTGTGATTTCTTTGTGTTTGTACCCATAGGTACATGTTTTTTTCATGTAATGTACAGGGTGTTCTGAAAAAACTGGTCAAAGTTTTCTTAATGCCATTTTGCAACTATACGTCTCAGAGTCATGCAGTTATCAGCGAAATGTTCAGAAAGAAATTGTTTATATGATAAAGGCCAGTCTGTGAATACAACCATTGAATATTCTTTGTATTCCAGCTGGCAAGTGAACTATTTGAAAACAAAATTAACAGCAAAATTGGTAAAATCAGTTCTTCTTACATGATAATACAAAGTGCACCATTCCTACTGTCTGTCTGCAAACTTCGCAATCATTTTATGAACATCGCAGCCTTTTTCAATTTGCAGAGCATTAATTAACAAGTGATCTTTGACAATTAAAGGTAACATTTTCATTGTTTAAACAGAGGTGACATCACTACTAACATGCAGCTACATCTGGCCAGTCCACAAAGAATATTTATCAACTGTACAATGTTTTTATGGATTGGTTAACAGCAGTGTTCGATGTATATATTGACGTGAACGTCGCAATTGTAAAACAAATGGTTCAAAATCAATTACATGCCAACCTTTGTGAATTTTTTCAGGAACACCCTGTAGGTCGGCCTGCATGGCATTATCCACAGCCTACTTGGCCTATACTGAGCAGTGCCATGCTAAGGCACAAACTAATATTGTGCATAGCAATAGCTGTCTGCTTTAGGCCTGAAGGCCCTGGATGCAGAGTCTGCTAAAATGCAATCAATTCAAAACTTATTTTGAAAGTAAGTCTAAAGCCCCGTTCACACATACACGAGTACGAGTACGAGTCCGAGTGCACGAGTACGTGAAAACCTGAAATCCAACTCCAAGGCATACTTATGTGAAGTGTTAACGCAGAGACGAGTTCCGCACGAGTCTGAGTTGCATGGGATTCCTACTCGTACGAGTCCAATTTGCATGAGTTGTGTTGTTAGGCAGCTCGTCCAAGTTTTGTTGTTTGTTTACGTTGCATCATCTAATACGTCACACTTAGACATTGTAAAATGTTCAAACAGCTCCTACATAAGGTCGCAAGAGCGGTATGTCATAATACTAACGTTAATTAATCTCCAGAATTTTAACAATCTAAAATATAATCATTTTAATGATAAATATGGCGACTAATTTACGAGTTAACTCGGACTCGGACAAGTCAATGTGAACGCTCCACTTGTTCGAGTTGCACGAGTCCGAGTCACTGGCAACTCGGATAAACGAACACAGAGTCGGACTCATGCTGGTACTCGTGTATGTGTGAACGGGGCCTAATCCTCACATCCTTAACAACATGGTTGCATGTGTATGAAACTGAGGACAAAGTGTATGTATCTGAGGACTGTTGCTGTTATGGTGCATTCATCCTGCTCAAAGCACTGCAAGAGACCACGAATGCATGGGCGGCACAATGATTTTGAAAGTGGGGGGTACAAGTTCGCGAGCGGAGCGAGTGATTAATTTTTTTTGACCCCCCCACCTTTGGCTTACCTGGGGGGGGACATAAAACAGCAGGGCATCCAACCCACAAAAGCCATGATGGAACCTTCCCCTTCCCTTTTTTCCCCGTCTCTCCCCTTCTCCCTTCCCTTCTTTTCCCCTTTCTTCCTTTTCTTCCCCTTCCCTTTCCTTCCCTCCCATTCCCTTCTCTTCCCTTAGAAGTAAGATCGCCCGTCAAATCCAGTTAGAGGGTCTGGGAGCACTGTGAGCTTCCAAGCAGGGTCTGGGGTGGAGCCCCAGCCGAAATTCGAATTTGGTGCATTTTAGCCTTAAAATATGACATATGGTGGCAAGAATTTTAATTATTTTCCTGAGAATCAACTGACCATATTTAGTGCAGTACTGCAGTTTAAACATTAGAGATTAATCATACCGTACTACGAATTAGAGCTGTGATGATTACTCGTAATTCATCGATAAATTGACTGTTTGATCAGCTTAATGCACTTATTTTCCCTTAAAACAAAAAGGTAAACTTTGTCCCCTCCTAACTTCCTTATTTTTGTCCCCCGAGGATTTCTGTGACGTATTTTGCGTCGACAGTGGTGCATTTGGACGCCCCTGTAAAACAGGATTATACGGTTTTCATGGAATGGAAGTTAACTGCAACCGCAGAGATATCGGGTGTCGACGTAAGCCTATGCGACTGCGAGTGTAACAAGAAAGCTGTGCAATTGCAAAGATGCCCGCGCGATGCACAATCCGACAATATGCACATGGCTTGAAGCTAGAAAGTCCATTTGTACCATCTAGTACCGATTGCTGGGATGTACGGGTAAAGAAAGGCAACAACGGCCGTATCGGTGACCGTAGAGGCGAAACCGGAAGTAGAAATATGGCAGCAACCCAAAAAATAGAAACAGCGTTGATGACTTCCTATAGGCTCTCCATAGTAACTTTTCCTCTATCTTAACGCGTTTCAGAGATATTGCCACTTTTGTGCTCCAGCATGCCACTTTTTCCCACCCCACCCTAGTTTCCCCAAAATTTCTCCATGTTCCCCTGGGAGTAGGTGGATGATCTTTGGGCTACGAAGAACGAAGATGTTGGGCTAATTCAGGGCTGTATTTGTCAAATTTTAACAAGGGGGGTCGGCTGAGTGCGAGGCCCTAAGGGCCGACGTCGGAGGCCCGAAGGGCCGACAGTGGGAGAGAGGTTTTTGGGAAAGGGCAGCGAGCCCCCTTCCCACCAGCTAGAGGGTCTGGGGGAGCACTGTAAGCTCCCCCACCGGAGTCCGGGGCAGAGCCCCGGAAAATTTTGAATTTAGTGCATTTTGGGACTTGAAAATCGCATCAAGACAGTGTAAAATGATGGTTTTGCACAAGTTTTATATGAATGTCACAAGTTCACAACAACCAACAGTGCAAATAATTCACTGACTATAATCTGGAGTCAAACCTTAAAGTAGCACCACACCCACAGAATGCAACACCAAGCGCCCCATGACTGGCAATTTGGCAAGCGGTGATTTAGCTAGCCAATCTGCAGACTGCATTCAATATTCACACAGACACAGTGCATACCTTTACTGTTAAGTTCTAACATAGGAAGCAAGAGGGTCAAGGGGGGTTTCAGTCAACCCCCCTGAACACTTTAGTAGGTATGACTGGGGGGTCGGCTACTTCGTGAAGGGGGGGTTGAACCCCGCCACTCCCCCCCCCTCCACAAATACAGCCCTGGGCTAATTGTTCGCGCAATTAGTTTCCAAGATTTTCAACCTATGTGGTCATGATCCACCAACGTCACAGACGGACGAACAGACGGACAGACTAGTGCATCGCGCGGTAATGATAACCATGCTGTGACGCAAGGCTTGAAAAACTACGTTACAGGATTGTAGACATGCAGGCCTAGTATGATTAGTTGCCATGAATTTATGTACCCCCTTGACCCCCACGGTGTAAAAAAGTGGGGGGGATATGACCCCCCCCAGCTCCTATGGGTGCGCCGCCCATGCACGAATGCAGACCTATGTTATATAAGTGGGAAGGATTCTATTCCATGTAGTATTAGTATATGCTATAAACATATCATGATCCATATGTAGTCTTAGAGGTAGTGCATTCTTTTTTAAATGTGCATATAGCAGCCTTTGCAGTGAGCCAACTTCGAGGGTGAGAAATATTTTGCCATGGCCTCATTCTTGCAGCCTCTGTAAACTGCCTTGGCTTGACTGTGCATTGGAAAAAGCCTTGATTTCGCCTAGGAGTGCACACATGCACTCACACTGAGGCAAGACTGATATAAATATTTGCCACAGGAGGAAAAAGTTGTAACTTACTTACAACATCACTGTTTTGAATTGATCACATTCTAGCAGAAATCTGCATCCAGTGCCTGAGGGCCTAATGCAGAGAGCTACTGCTATGTGCAATATTAGTTTACGCTTTGGCATGGCACTGCTCACTGTAGGCCCAACTAGGCTGTTGACAATTTCACACATGCAGACCTATGTGATTTTGCTGGGACTGATTCTATTCCATGAAGTACTGGTGTTTTCTATAAGCATAGTGTGGTAGCAGTGGGATCACGTAAGGCCTGTAATATGGGTTATCTGTATTAGGTAACTAGAAGTGTGCAATATGGGAAAGTCTGTGACTCAATTCATTAGATTCCTAGAAGTTAATCTCTTAGATTCCTACGAGCCACACTCACATCTTCATCATTATTGGCAGCACATAAAGACTGACACATATGTTCGAATGGTGGTAATGTTTTGCTCCGGGATTTGCGATAACCACTGTAACCATTAACTAAAACATGATGTCACAGAAGGGGAAGACTGGCAGCAGATGAGATAGTGAACTGGAGCATCGATGGCAGGCTGTATAACCGATGTTTTGACATGCATTTGAATTAAACATACCTTTGTATAGGAATCTGAGGACTGGATATGAGTCCTCAGATTCATACATGTGTGTACATAGCATAATATGCTATGTACACACGTGCGATCCGTATATTATGCGGATCGCATATAGCACTGTGTATGAATCTGAGGACTTGGCTGAGTCCCCGGTTTCATATACAATACATGTGCATATACAGAAGGCATGTGAGATCGTATATTTAGGCGTCTGAAGACCAGACTGACACCGGAGATTTATTATACGCAGGGGTACATCCCAAAGCTTAAACGTTTGTGTACCAATCTCAACTCCGAGTCCTCAGATTCGTACACAGAGGGTGTGATTTCTTTGTGTTTGTACCCAGATGTACATGCTATTTTCATGTATTGTACAGGGTGTTCTGAAAAAAACTGGTCAAAGTTTTCTTAATGCCATTTTGCAATCATACGTCACAGAGTCATGCAGTTATCAGCAAAATGTTCAGAAAGAAATTGTTTATATGATAAAGGCCAGTATGTGAATACAACCATTAAATATTCTTTGTTTTCCAGCTGGCAAGTGAACTATTTGAAAACAAAATTAACAGCAAAATTGGTAAAATCAGTTCTTCATACAAGATAATACAAAGTGCACCATTCCTACTGTCTGTCTGCAAACTTTGCAATCATTTTATGAACATTGCAGCCTTTTTCAATTTGCACAGCTTTAATTAACAAGCGATCTTTGACAATTAAAGGTAACATTTTCATTGTTTAAACAGAGGTGACTTCACTACTAACATGCAGCTACATCTGGCCAGTTCACAAAGAATATTTATCAACTGCACAATGTTTTTATCGATTGGTTAACAGCAGTGTTCGAAGCAAATATTGACGTGAACGTAGCAATTGTAAGACAAATGGTTCAAAATCAATTACATGCCAACCTTTGTGAATTTTTTCCGGAACACCCTGTAGGTCTGCCTGCATGGCATTATCCACAGCCTACTTGGCCTATACTGAGCAGTGCCTTGCTAAGGCACAAACTAATATTGTGCATAGCAATAGCTGTCTGCTTTGGGCCCGAAGGCCCTGGATGCAGAGTCTGCTAAAATGCAATCAACTCAAAACCTGTTTTGAAAGTAAGTCTAAGGCCCCGTTCACACATACACGAGTACGAGTACGAGACCTAGTGCACGAGTATGAGAAAACCTGAAATCCAAGGCATACTTATGTGAAGTGTTCACACAGAGACGAGTTCCGCACGAGTCCGAGTTCCATGCGATTCCTACTCGTACGAGTCCAATTTGCATGAGTCGTGTTTTTAGGCAGCTCGTCCGAGTTTTGTTGTTTGTTTACATTGCGTCATCTAATATGTCACACTTAGACATTGTAAAATGTTCAAACAGCTCCTACATAAAGTCGCAAAAGCAGTATGTCATAATACTAACGTTAATTAATCTCCAGAATTTTAACAATCTAAAATATAACCATTTTAATGATAAATATGGCGACTAATTTACGAGTTCACTCGGACTCGGACAAGTCAATGTGACCGCTCCACTTGTTCCAGTTGAACGAGTCTGAGTCACTGGCAACTCGGACAAACGAACACGGACTTGGACTCGTGCTGGTACTCATGTATGTGTGAACGGGGACTAATCCTCACATCCTTAACCACATGGTTGCATGTGTATGAAACTGAGGACAAAGTGTATGTATCTGAGGACTGTTGCTGTTATGGTGCATTCATCCTGCTCAAAGCACTGCAAGAGACCACAAATGCAGACCTATGTTATCTAAGTGGGACGGATTCTATTCCATGTAGTATTAGTATATGCTATAAACATATCATGATCCATATGTAGTCTTTGAGGAAGTGCATTTTTTTTAAATGTGCATATAGCAGCCTTTGCAGTGAGCCAACTTCGAGGGTGAGATATATTTTGCCATGGCTTCATACCTGCAGCCTCTGTAAACTGCCTTGGCTTGACTGTGCATTGGAAAAAACCTCGATTTCGCCTAGGAGTGCACACATACACTCACACTGAGGCAAGACTGATATAAATCTTTGCCACAGGAGGAAAAAGTTGTAACTTACTTACAACATCACTGTTTGAATTGATCACAGTCTAGCAGAAATCTGCATCCAGTGTCTGAGGGCTAATGCAGAGAGCTACTGCTATGTGCAATATTAGTTCATGCCTTGGCATGGCACTGCTCACTATAGGCCCAACTACGCTGTTGACAATTTCACACATGCAGACCTATGTGATTTTGCTGGGACTGATTCTATTCCATATAGTACTGGTGTTTTCTATAAGCATGGTGCGGTAGCAGTGGGATCACGTAAGGCCTGTAATATGGGTAAGCTATATTAGGTAACTGGAAGTGTGCAATATGCGAAAGTCTGTGACTCAATTCATTAGATTCCTAGAAGTTAATCTCTTAGATTCCTACGAGCCACACTCACATCTTCATCATTATTGGCAGCACATAAAGACTGACACGTATGTTCAAATGGTGGTAAAGTTTTGCTCCAGGATTTGCGATAACCACTGTAAACATAAACTAAAACATGATGTCACAGAAGGGGAAGACTGGCAGCAGATGAGATAGTGAACTGGGGCATCGACAGCAGGCTGTATAACCAATGTTTTGACATGCATTTGAATTCAACATACCTTTGTATAGGAATCTGAGGACTGGATATGAGTCCTCAGATTCATACACGTGTGTACATGGCATATACGGATCGCATAGCACTGTGTATGAATCTGAGGACTTGGCTGAGTCCTCGGTTTCATATACAATACATGTGCATATACAGAAGGCATGTGAGATTGTATATTTAGGCGTCTGAAGACCAGACTGACACCTGAGATTTATTATACACAGGGGTACATCCCAAAAGCTTAAACGATTGTGTGCCAAACTCAACTCTGAGTCCTCAGGTTCGTACACAGAGGGTGTGATTTCTTTGTGTTTGTACCCACATGTACATGCTTTTTTCATGTAATGTACAGGGTGTTCTGAAAAAACCGGATAAAGTTTTCTTAATGCCATTTTGCAACCATACGTCAAAGACTCATACAGTTATCAGCAAAATGTTCAGAAAGAAATTGTTTATACGATAAAGGCCAGTCTGTGAATACAACCATTGAATATTCTTTTTTTTCCAGCTGGCAAGTGAACTATTTGAAAACAAACTTAACAGCAAAATTGGTAAAATCAGTTCTTCTTACAAGATAATACAAAGTGCACCATTCCTACTGTCTGTCTGCAAACTTTGCAATCATTTTATGAACATCGCAGCCTTTTTCAATTTGCAAGCGATCTTTGACAATTAAAGGTAACGTTTTCATTGTTTAAACAGAGGTGACTTCACTACTAACATGCAGCTACATCTGGCCAGTTCACAAAGAATATTTATCAACTGTACAATGTTTTTATCGACTGGTTAACAGCAGTGTTCGATGCATATATTGACGAGAAACTTGCAATTGTAAGACAAACGGTTCAAAATCAATTACATGCCAATCTTTGTGAATTTTTTCCGGAACACCCTGTAGGTCTGCCTGCATGGCATTATCCGCAGCCTAGTTGGCCTATACTGAGCAGTGCCATGCTAAGGCACAAACTAATATTGCACATAGCAATAGCTGTCTGCTTTGGGCCCCAAGGCCCTGGATGCAGAGTCTGCTAAAATGCAATCAATTCAAAACTTATTTTGAAAGTAAGTCTAAGGCCCCGTTCACGCATACACGCATACACGAGTACGAGTACGAGTCCGAGTGCACGAGTACGAGAAAACCTGAAATCCAAGGCATACTTATGTGAAGTGTTCACACAGAGACGAGTTCCGCACGAGTCCGAGTTGTGTGCGATTCCTACTCGTACGAGTCCAATTTGCATGAGTCATGTTTTTAGGCAGCTCGTCTGAGTTTTGTTGTTTGTTTACACTGCGTCATCTAATACGTCACACTTAGACATTGTAAAATGTTCAAACAGCTCCTACATAAATTCGCAAGAGCAGTATGTCATAATACTAACGTTAATTAATCTCCAGAATTTTAAAAATCTAAAATATAATCATTTTAATGATAAATATGGCGACTAATGTACGAGTTAACTCGGACTCAGACTAGTCAACGTTAACGCTGCACTTGTTCGAGTTGCACGAGTCCGAGTCACTGGCAACTCAAACAAACGAACACAGACTCGGACTCGTGCTGGTACTCGTGTATGTGTGAACAGGGCCTAATCCTCACGTCCTTAACCACATGGTTGCATGTGTATGAAACTGAGGACAAAGTGTATGTATCTGAGGACTGTTGCTGTTATGGTGCATTCATCCTGCTCAAAGCACTGCAAGAGTCAACAAATGCAGACCTACGTTATTTAAGTGGGAAGGATTCTATTCCATGTAGTAGTAGTATATGGTATAAACATATCATGATCCATATGTAGTCTTTGAGGTAGTGCATTCTTTTTTTGAATGTGCATATAGCAGCCTTTGCAGTGAGCCAACTTCGAGGGTGAGAAATATTTTGCCATGGCCTCATTCCTGCAGCCTCTGCAAACTGCCTTGGGTTGACTGTGCACTGGAAAAAGCCTTGATTTCGCCTAGGAGGGCACTCATACACTCACACTGAGGCAAGACTGATATAAATCTTTGCCACAGGAGGAAAAAGTTGTAACTTACTTTCAACATCACTGTTTTGAATTGATCACATTCTAGCAGAACTCTGCATCCAGTGCCTGAGGGCCTAGAGCAGAGAGCTACTGCTATGTGCAATATTAGTTCATGCCTTGGCATGGCACTGCTCACTATGGGCCCAACTAGGCTGTTGACAATTTCACACATGCAGGCCTATGTGATTTTGCTGCGACTGATTCTATTCCATGTAGTACTGGTGTTTTCCATAAGCATGGTGCGGTAGCAGTGGGATTACGTAAGGTGTGTAATATGGGTAAGCTGTATTAGGTAACTGGAAGTGTGCAATATGCGAAAGTCTGTGACTCAATTCATTAGATTCCTAGAAGTTAATCTCTTGAATTCCTACGAGCCACACTTACATCTTCATCATTATTGGCAGCACATAAAGACTGACACGTGTGTTCGAATGGTGGTAATGTTTTGCTCCAGGATTTGCAATAACCACTGTAAACATTAACTAAAACATGATGTCACAGAAGGGGAAGACTGGCAGCAGATGAGATAGTGAACTGGGGCATCGACGGCAGGCTGTATAACCAATGTTTTGACATGCATTTGAATTCAACATACCTTTGTATAGGAATCTGAGGACTGGATATGAGTCCTCAGATTCATACACGTGTGTACATGGCATATACGGATCGCATATAGCACTGTGTATGAATCTGAGGACTTGGCTGAGTCCTCGGTTTCATATACAATACATGTGCATATACAGAAGGCATGTGAGATTGTATATTTAGGCGTCTGGAGACCAGACTGACACCTGAGATTTATTATACACAGAGTATATCCCAAAAGCTTAAACGATTGTGTACCAATCTCAACTCCGAGTCCTCAGATTCGTCACAGGGTGTGATTCGTACACAGGGTGTGATTTGTTTGTGTTTGTACCGACATGAGACGAGTTCCGCACGAGTCCGAGTTGCGTGCGATTCCTACTCGTACGAGTCCAATTTGCCTGAGTCGTGTTTTTAGGCAGCTCGTCCGAGTTTTGTTGTTTGTTTACATTGCATCATCTAATACGTCACACTTAGACGTTGTGAAATGTTCAAACAGCTCCTACATAAAGTCGCAAGAGCAGTATGTCATAATACTAACGTTAATTAATCTCCAGAATTTTAACAATCTAAAATATAATCATTTTAATGATAAATATGGCGACTAATGTACGAGTTAACTCGGACTCGGACAAGTCAGCATGAATGCTCCACTTGTTCGAGTTGCACGAGTCCGAGTCACTGGCAACTCGAACGAACGAACACGGACTCGGACTTGTGCTGGTACTCGTGTATGTGTGAATGGGGCCTAATCCTCACATGTGTATGAAACTGAGGACAAAGTGTATGTATCTGAGGACTGTTGCTGTTATGGTGCATTCATACTGCTCAAAGCACTGCAAGAGACAATAAATGCAGACCTACGTTATTTAAGTGGGAAGGATTCTATTCCATGTAGTATTAGTATATGCTATAAACATATCATGATCCATATGTAGTCTTTGAGGTAGTGCATTCTTTTTTTTGAATGTGCATATAGCACTCATACACTCACACTGAGGCAAGACTGATATAAATCTTTGCCACAGGAGGAAAAAGAGTTGTAACTTACTTTCAACATCACTGTTTTGAATTGATCACTTAGGTTTTTACGTTCTAATGAATTGGTGCAGCAGATAACCCACAGTGGTGACTGCTCTGAGAGGACCGCGTGGCTGCTGCTGCTAGCTGTGCCAGTTTACGGATGCTCACATATTCCAATCCACTACGCAGACAAAACCCCAGATGGAGTTTGAAGTGCGATAGGCATTCAACGGAATGGAGCACGCAGCGCGATAAACATGGGGCATTGAAGCCGAAACGGTGTGAAGCGACGTTTCGGCTTGTCCTTTGAATTGTACATTGTCCAGCGGTTTCACATTTTCAGATTGTTTCTCAGTACTAGCACTATGTATTTGCAATAATCCCAAGTCTTTTTACTGTTGATGGCAAAGATATGGAGCTTCTGATTAATTTATGGTTTTTTATGTTCTATAGAATGGGCTTTCAGAATAAAATGAGTTGTAAGAAAGATTGTAAATGGTTGCTATCAAAGACTTAAGAGCTTGCTCAGACACATACTGTTGTATAGTGACGTAAAAGTCATGATTGTTTTGGTTATTTACAGTTTGAGATAGAGAATGGCTTCAAGAGGTCAGCTTATGTTGGCAGCTGCATTACAGCGTAATCATAGTGAAAAAGTCAGAGCAGCACAACATCGTACAGCAGCATGGCTTCAATCAGCGGTTTTGCCAGTGAGTAAATATCTGTTGTTACTGCTTAATGCTTGCATATTTACATGTGTCGATTTCACTTGGCTGCTGTGCTGAAATTGCAGTACCTGCAGATGTGATTGGTATAGTCCATATCCACTGCTAAAGGATGCTTGTACACTTTTTATTATCAACCAGTTTCTGACGATGAAATCACATGCCACAAAATATGTTTTCTTTTCCCAGTGTTATAGAATCTTCTGTTACAGTCTGCATTCCCAATATTTTAATGGCTTTCCTGCAGACTTTACTGCATCAGCCTTTATATTGTACATTGTACAGAGGTTTCACATTTTCAGTTTGTTTTTCAGTACTAGCACTATGTATTTGCAATCATCCCAAGTCTTCATACTGTTGATGGCAAAGATATGCAGCTTCTGATGAATTTATGGCTTCTCAGGTTCTGCAGAATGGGCTTTCAGAATAAAATGACTTGTAAGAAAGATTGTAAATGGTTGCTATCAAAGACTAGAGAGTTTGCTGAGACACATACTATTTGTAAGGTGAGGTGGGTTAAATAATCATAAGTTGCACAAAAATTATGAGATTTAGTTCAGTGAAGTACTGTTAGTCTCAGTTTCTTGGCACATCTTACTCTATTGAAAGATATTGATATTCCACATTTAGCACCTTTGAAGCCATGACACTATGGTGCTGTACACGTGTATTTAATTTCCCAGCCTGAAAATAATAAAGAAACTGTTTATAGTCTACAAACTAGAGGTCAAAAATTTCGAGAAAGATTGGCAATGTTTGAATTACTGAAAGTTTGTGGAAACATTTGCAAAGTTTCTAGAAAATTGAAATAATTTACTAATACCAAAAGCAAGTCACACATTTCTTGAGTGAGTGTGTGTAGTTGCTTTACAGCACAACAGCACAATTGAAGTCATTCTGTGTCATACAGTGGTGTAATATCGACATGTTGGCCATTGGCGAAACACAAAAATATAAAAGTATGAGCCCTGGATGGACAGTCCTATGCATATCCCATTTTCCAGTGATGGAATGCATCACAAAATTCACTATAACTATTATCACCATACTGATAACTCACATTTACTTTTACCACATCGCTGTTTATCAACGTAGCGAGCGTAATCACTAATGATGTAGACCTGTCATCTATCTTATCTGTCAGTAGCTCTGTCTGTCTGTGTGTCTGGAGAGTGTATTGTGGCAAAATGGCAGATTAAATCCTAATGTCGTTTGGGATGGTGTGTGGGGTTGGTGAAGGGATGGATGTATTAGATGGGAGTGGTGATCGTTGAAGGGGAAGGACAGTCTTGGGGTGAAGTTGGGGCATCCCTTTGTAACCAGTGGGGACTTTGTTGCGTAGTTGTGTGGAAGTGCTTGAACTGATCAAGCTGTCATTTGGGGTGGTGAGTTGGGTTGGTCGAAGGATGGGTGCAGAAAATTGGCAAATTCTTTTACTACTACTACTACTACTACTTCAACCGTTTTACATCCCCATGCAGACTAAGACTAAAATGACACAACATTTTGTCTGTTTGCAGTAATTTTGTTTTTAGTTACCTTCTTGTTGTCTTTGGTTACAGGATCAAACTGCTGCTCGAGCCACACGCAGCAGAAGTGTCTGTCCACTTGATGTGGCAAAACAGTTTGTCGAAAATGACATCGATAGTCATGATTTAGAGAAGAAGCTAATTGATGGCATTATTGGTTTGTTTTATTTGCATTTGTACCTCTGTTGTATTTCTTAATGTGACCTTAGATGCTAGTTTGGTGTGCCCGTGGAATCATGATGAGCTATGACTCAAACAAATTTCCACTTAAAGGAGGTTTATTGTGTGATATGAGAGTATTTTCATTTCGGTAAAATGTACCCATTTCGGTCACAATGAAAGAGTTGGTGTTTTGGCAGTCTGGTTTTCATCTTCAGGGTGGACAGAGCGGCCCACTTTCTGCAATTCGTGTAGATCGTGTAATAATGACTGTTTTCTAGTTAGCATTAAGCCCTTATTCAGTAACTTGATGAACCTTTCTGTGTGCCAAAGTTGGGCCTTTTCTGTTCTGACTGGGTGACCACTAGAGTCCATACTAAGGCTGATTAAGTTTGGCCCAGTGCGTAACCTATTCAGCTGGATCTGGTTCAGGATAAACACCAAGTGTAGGTATATGCGTGATTGCATGTGTAACCTACATGTTCTTTCCCAGAGAGGCCAGTGCCATTGTGAGGACATTAACAGAATGATTTGTCTCCAGCCCCATGCAATGGCAGTAACATCGTTCTGCTTTAACTTGAATTATTTGCATAATCTTTGTCATTTTCCATTAAAATAATTCTTAAGAAGAGCGAGTCATTTGTAAAGGAGTGTTCATCAGAGTATAACAACTCCACTCTTACAAGTTTTGTTCCTACCTTATGCTGCATTGGAATACTATATAAATTGGAAAATATGTTGGGAGTTTACCAGGAGTCTGTCTTGAAATTCACACCAGACATGGAGGACATTGAAATTTGGAGCCCAAAAAGTTTGTGGTTTGAATGGGAGGAGTGAGGGGACAATTTTTTTTCAACCCCAAATATCTCGCACATTTGGATAGTGGGGATGCCCAGATTTCACCAGCAGGTATAGACCATAAATGCCTCTTCAAATTCCAAATTCCACACCCCTCCGATGATTAAGGATAAGGGTAGGTGGGTAACAAATTTCATCTTCCAAAAATATCTCCCCACTTTTGGGATTTTATTGCTGTGGGAGTTGGAAACTCGGTATTTGGGGCCTTGACTTAACTTATGGTACTAATTATTCAGTAAAAAAATTTCTAGGTCATAGGTCAAGGTCATCATACCTTTCTAAAGGTGGGCCTAGTGGCTTATGTGGCACGAGATGCCTTGTTTGGCCATAAATATCTCAAACTCTGAGTCACATCATCTCTTGCTTCAGTAAAATCCAGAACGGTTTACCTTTCTGGTGCCGGCTTACCAGGTTGTTCTGGAAAAAAGGCCATTAGACGTATGTGTGTGTGTGCTTGTCAATACTGAATAACAACTTTTAAACTGTCTTTTGTATTGTAGGATATGGCGTTTTCACAAAACGACATTATAAGAAAGATGAGTTTGTGCTCGAGTATGCAGGTGATCTCATGACAGCAGAAGACTGCCACACAGATGATTACACATACATATACAGCTTTTTCATTGGCAAGCAAGAGTACTGGTAATTGCTTTTTATTGCAGTTGCATGATAGCTTTTTCTGTAACACTGGGAGTAGTATTAGTAGGAGTAGTAGATCGAGTTTTAATCCGGGTTTGTTCCCACTTATGCGGTGTCAGGTCATAACTCAGTTAAAAGAAGGTAAGCTGTTTTTGTGCAAGCACACTGCATTTATCCTGGGATTGTAGCAGTTTCATTCTGGAGTTATTTGTAAGCCACATATAAAAGAGTGGTTCAGTTGTGTACCCCAACCTTCTAAGGTTACACACACACACAAACCATTTTACGGCTCTTTGGACTTTGGTTTTGGATTTACCTACCTGGTTTTACCTTTTTGGTATCGGCTTATGCGGGTAATCCTGGACAAAGTCCAGGGGACCATAAAATAGTTGTAGTACTAGTAGTACTTTGAATCACATTGACTTTCAGGCAATGTTATGGTGCGTAATATCACCTTTTTATGATATTTGCTGTTTTTGATCTGTCGCTGTCAACATTATGGATGAACTGCTGTTTTATATATTTGTATACAGACAGTGTGGAAAACCAATACACGGTAGTTTGCAGTTGCTACGTTAATGTTGATATTGATGGAGTGCTGTTTCTGTGTTTGTTTCAGTATTGATGCAACTAATAACACTAGACTCGGTCGCTTTGTAAACGATGAGCCCAGATGGACAAATAAATGCAATCTTCGAGTAAAACAAGTGGAAGTTGCTGGAAAACCACGTATACTCTTTTTTGCAGCACGTGATCTTCCTACCGGAGTCGAAATAAGATATGATTACGGAGGCCACAATCTACCTTGGCGCAAGGTATTCTTGTCATAAAGCTGCATTTCTCACACTGCAATACTGCCATAGTATTTTTGAATGTTTGCTATGTTCTAAGATCCTGGAGCAATCTGGAGCCTTCTTACCAACTTACTTACTTATTTACTTGCCTACTTACTTACTTACTTAGTTCCTTAGTTTTTGCCTTCAGTGCTTTGACGCTGTTGGTTGGATGGCAGGAAGGGCATCTGGCCCGTAAAAAACTGAGTGGTAGGGTGCTGGCATGATCTGTTAGAGGTGAGGTGCAGATTTGCATATGGCCCAGCTGATGCCACTGCCAGTCACTGTCTCTTGCTCCAGTAAATCCAGATTGGTTGCACGAGAATGGTTCTGCTTTTCTGGTGCTGGCTTACCCACGTTGTCCTGGAAAAAGGCCGTTAAACGATGTAGTAGTAGTAGTAGTAGTTAGTTTCTTAGTTTCTTACCTACCCAATCACCTACTTACTTGTTTACTTACTCACCTATTTACGCTCTCCCATGTCCTGCTTACATATCCACTCATCACACACCTCTAATCTACCCATACCCATCCATCCACACCCATCTATACCCACTGTCCTTACTTACTTTCTTACTTCCATACCAAGCCAGTGCCACCTCGTATGCAAGCCAGCATATTTGGTGCCTGTCCCAAGCCAGGATAAATAGAGACGGGTGTGCCAGGAAGGGCGATTTTGGGCCTTTGATTCATGATATTTTGTCAGTGGTGATAGATACTGTCTAAGTTACTTGTAATCACTAATAGAAAGTCACATATAGGCTTTTCATTGGTAGCAAGGTCGATGACCGTGACTACCTTGAAACTCTAATATGCGCATTTTCACGATTTTTGGCTATTTTTTCAGCCATAACTGAAAAATGGCTGTAGATACAGCCTGCATAATTATTAGACACAAGTGACATTTTGCTATGAATGCTATGGTACTTGGCGACATTGTATGACCTTGAATGACCTTAAACAGCAAAATGTGACCTCAGACTCCAAAAATGTGTTTTGGCCATTCTTGTCAACAATCGTGACCTAATGGAACAGTTTACCAGTTTCATCCAGCCACACATTGACATTTGCTAGATGGCACCACACATTATCGAAAACCACTTGCAATTCACTATGTCTGTGCTGTCTGGCTACCAGAGCTTCTTGTTAGTTGATCTTTTTATACCTCCACATTTATACAGCATTGCTATTAGTATGTAGACTATCAGTCTGTCAACTATGACCTATAATGTGTTCAGTGGGATGTTAAACCCTAGACTACCTACCTACCATTCTGTGGCTTGTAGTCACTTAACAGTAGATGGGTATAATGTTGACAATAAATTTTTGTACACACACATGTACACAGATACACACTGTTTCATATATGTTTCATATATGGTTTATTCCTGCACATTATGTCTTTACAACCAATGCAAAGTTGATGTGGTAATCACCACAGCTTATACATGTATGTCTTAAACTCATTTAGTCAGCATCAGAAGCCAGGTAGGCAGCATATCAGATGACATACAGATTTACAACTTCTGTTATCTCCATGGCCATGACAGGCAGCCAAGAGCAAGAGACACGGCTGCTATGCATCTTTGTCTTTTACAGTTTCTGTGTGATAATATTGCACTTTACAACATTTGCATCTGGTACTGTATTTGGTATGGTACTAGATTTTTGGTTATGTAATAATTGGAATACATATGACACAAATTTCTGCAAAAATTAAACAAGGTCTCATAAGTTTGGTTGAGCAAGGTTTAACGTCCCACCAAACACATTATATCGGGGACGGGTTTTTATGGGTCAAATGACTCAACCAACAGTGTCAAAGCACTGAAGGAAGATAGGTCCTAAGGATTAGGCTTCAATCCCATCAGGTCCACCCCACCATGCTCACAATAATATGCGCAGTGAAATGGGCCCAGTGTGACAAAACCCAATCCAGAGAACTGTAAGAACTGCTCATCTAAGTGTGCTTATAACTGTGCACAGCTTCAGTACACAATACAAAACAGAACAGTTCTGATAATCTCCCC
>Ga0209458_1000320_pt1 | contig 18731 bp, 17 predicted proteins | sample WorMetLIZAISLAND_FD_187411 | JGI IMG/M metagenome (GOLD analysis project Ga0209458, IMG submission 187411) | Marine gutless worms symbiont microbial communities from Max Planck institute for Marine Microbiology, Germany - Inanidrilus manae... ...
TCAAAATACTCGCGCGCCGCATCGTCCGTCGAGAAGCGGCGCATAATCTCTAAAAGAGTCAAGTCATTATCACTAGACATGCCCCTTTATACGCCCGACGATTGGTGTCGTCAAGTACATAATTGCGCAAATAACCATTGGTGCTGATGACGACACGAATCGGCGCCAGTATTTTACCCAGGCGCTCATAGTATTGGGGCCGGAGGTTCTGGTTGCGGTCCCCCAGCTGGGGTGTCGCTCCGGCCTGGATCAGGACCCCCCCGGCGACCGGGTCGACACGGAACCCCTCCCCCAGCCTGGCGGTCAGGGTCTCCGGACCACCCAGGGCGGCGATGTGGGTAGGATTCAGATACACCAGCCAATGCGCCCCCTTGATCCCCTGATCCAATGTCTTGCCCCAGAACCAAATGGGGTCGTCCTGATCCAGGCCGGGGAAGCGCATCACCAGGGGGTAGGTGAGCTTCCGTGCCTCCCGGTCGTCGACGGGAAAGATGGTGCTGAAGCCGCCGTAGGCATGGACGGGTTGGAGCAGCTCGAGCCAGTCCTTCATCATGTGCTGGAAGGCGCCCCTGGGAGCGCCCTCCAGATCGGCCAGGGGAATACTGAAAGTCACAAACGCTAGCTTGGCTCCACCATACCGATCATCGGCCAAGGCATCGAAGGTATACTAATCCAGCTCGTCTAAGGCGGGCGCCCCGGACAACAGGATCATCAGGTGTTTTTCCGGTGTGCTGCGGTTGGTGATGAAATCCTCCATACTCTGCTTGGCCGGCTTGCGCCATTTGCCGCACTCGATCTGGGTTTTCCTGATCTTTCCCCATAGCGTTGCAGATAGTCCTCGGCACAGCGCCCGATCCGCAGGCGGGTCTCCAGGCTGGTGCAGTCGGCGAGATAGAAGGTCTGGCTCAGGCCGATACAGACCACCGGTTGGCCCCGGTGGTCAGTCACAAAGATGTCGTCCAGGGCATGGAGGCTATTGTCCGGGTTGGTCATCTGGGGTTACCTCAAATGCATTCGCGAAGGCGGTGGCGGCCACAGAGGCCAAGGCGGCTTCGCCTACCGGCCCATCGAAGGGAGAAAAGATCGCGGCGGCTATCCCAAACGCCGCGAGGAAACCAAGGCCGGCCCAGCCAGCACTACGCCAGAAGCCGTCAGAGGACTCGGGCAGCTCCCCACGGGCCGGAACAGGCGCCGTGGCGGGGGCGGTCCCACCCCCACCGCCGTCATGACAATCACAGTGCTTCTCGACATCAAGTACATGGGGTTTCGCCCCCAGATCCTTTGCTGCTTGAGGATAGTTACGTCTCTGATTTCTCGATAAAACATCGCCTTTGAATTTTATCTCTACCAGTTTGGTGTTCTGCCCCCCGCTCCGGCACAGGATGTCCGGGCGGATCCCCCCGCGGGGGGTGATGGGATTGGAGGTGGGCGCGGTCTTCGCCTGGTTGAGCAGGATGGTCCAACTGCCCTCCTGTTTGATCATCGAGACTTCTTGGCAGATGCCATTGTCGAAATCCCTGGGGTAGAGGGCCTTGTATTTTTTCTTGCTCCCCTTGTAGGTCTTCTCGACCTCTCCGTAGTATTCCTTCTTGATCGCATCGGCCACGCAGTCTTGGCGCGAGGCCGCTCCCCGGTAGTTGCAGGCGATGTCGCACAGTTCGTCCATGGTGGGATCGTCGCCCTTGTTCCAGCGTATCTGTTTCCCGGCCATGCCCACGGTGTTGCCGTGGTTCATCCACATCTTGTCGGTGTGGCGACAGACCGGTTGGCCTTCCATGAAGACGTCCGGCGAGTAGGTCATCTAGGTCGCTTCTCCGCCCCGGGTCCCGGAGAGGATGCCGCCGCAGGTGCCGGCCTCATCACCGGTGCAGGTGCTGAGTTCGGAGCCCAGGATAGCGCACGGGTTGCCCCCGTCGGCCAGGACGGAGGTGGTGCTCTTGACCAGGTCCTTGGAGAAGGAGACGATGTCGTAGCCGACCGGGAGGCACTTGTCCGGGGTCTTGCAGACGTCCGGGAGGGTGTTCTTGATGAACCCCTCACTGCCCTTGTGGCACAGGCTGAGGCCGTTGACGTCGATGGTGGCCGGCATGGGATTAATCCTGGTCCCTGAGTCGTGCCAGTCGTAGTGGCGTCCGGATCAGGGCGGCCGCCCGACCGCCACCGGCACCCGCGCTCCAGATCAGGGCCTGGTCACCCGCCGCATAGCCCTTATGCGCAGCGGTCAGGGCCAGGATGAGCATGATCATCGCAGCGGCGACACCGGTATCTCCGAATCCGCCGGCGATCTCGTGGAAGCGGTCGGTGCGTTCGAGCCAGGGGGCCAGGCGCAGGCTGGCGAAGCCGTATTCGGTGGCGCGCCAGCGTTCACCGTTGAAGTCGGCATAGATGTCCTTGAGCTGTCTGTGCTGGGGCAAGGCGGCCAGGGCCTGGCGACAGGCCTGGCTCAGGGCATTGCCGGTGGGGGTGTCTTGGGTATAGGGTCGGAAATCCTCCTTGGCGTGGGCAATGCCCCGCAGGTAGGGGATGGCTTGCAGACCCGCGGTCGGGTCCCGGGCCAGGAGGCAGAAAGCGGCGCCCTCGCCGGGGACGAAGCCGCGGGGGCAATGGGTGGAATGGAGCAGATCCAGGGCATCGAGCCGGGTCAGGCGTTCGCTGTCGATCCAGGAGTCCAGGGCGCCGACCAGGCACAGGGGCTCGACGCTTTGTTGGAGATAGTCCGCGCCCTGTTGCAGTGCGGTCAGGCCGGCGTTGCGGTCGGATGGAAAGGGAATGACCTCGCGGATGGGCCAGGGGCTATCCGTCAGGGCTTGGGCAAACTGGCCGAGGAAACGGTGCAGCGCTTCGGTCCGCCATTCGGGCAGGCCCAGAAACAGGCTCAGGCGGTAACCGGAGCCTCGCAGCACCTCCCGATCCAGGCGCTCCAGGGCTGCCAGGGCACTGGGCAGGCCCAGCTGCAATAGACGCTGGTCGGCGGGCAGTAGCGGATCCAACCCCGGTACTGCGGCCAGGACCATGGGCTCGCCGTATTGGTCCACCCAGCACGGGTGTTCGTTGAACTCGCTGTGGCCGAGACGCCATGCCAACAAGCTGGTGACGGCATCCGTTCCCAGGGCGCTGTGCAGGCCGACGCCCCACACGCCGATGGCCTGTCTCGTGTCGCCTCTGCCTCCTGAATCAGGGGCTCCGCCAGCCGGTCTTCATCGCCCTGGCATGGGAGGTCGCTCTGAAAGACCAGACTGAACCGGGATGCGTTCGGCTCGATGATCAAGAGGGTTATGCGGGGCGCGTGGTGTTGGTCCGGCAGCCCGTGGAATCTGGTCACAAAACGGAAGCCGAGCCGGGGTAGGGTAAAGGCGACCTTGCCCTCGGGTGTCAGATTGACCAGACGTACCGGCTCGCCGCCCTGCAGAAAGCCGGGAAGCTGCTGGTCTTCCGGCGCGCACCGATGGTAGCGGGACGAGCTGTCCCGGGGTGGCAGCGGAAAGCGGGTGTGTTGCCACTCCTCGTCATAGGTCCCGCCATAACCCTTGCGGGGCATCCAGTGGCTGGGGATCGCCCCGAAGCCGGCCGGTAAGACCTGATCGGTGCAGGAAGCGACCGACCGCTTCGGGTATTCGATATTGGGTAGGGGGCGACCGACCGCCTGGGCGGCAGCGGTCACAAAGCCTTTGCCTACCGGGTTGGGTGCGTAGGCGATGGGCAGGCCGGTGGCCTGGTTGATCCCGGCCTGTCCGCCGTAGGCGTTTTCCCAGATCAAGGGTATGCGTTGGAAGGGCTCCGGTGGGCTTGCCACGACCCGGATCCACCCCGCTCGCCAATGGCGATGATCGGTTACCTGCACCCCCTTGATGAGGTCGGCTACCGCAAAGCCGGCCAGGAGTTGGGGTACCTGACCCCCGGCGGGCGCCCAGGCATCCGCGTTGAGCAGGATATCGCTGCCTTGCTTGCCCGGTGCAAAATCGCTCTCGTACAGGAGGCTGGAGCTCTCCGCATCGCCCCGGTAGACACACGCGAGGTTTACCGGGGGCTGATCGGCAGCGATGCGGATGGTGCCGGCGGGGTCGAATCCATAGGTCGCCTTGACCACTACCTGCCAGATTTCACGGCCCTCAGGGTCTCGTGCCCAGACCCCTTAGGCGGCGTAAGGGGTTTGATTGTCGATTTGCCACATGATCGGGGATGGTCCCGTCGCTGCCGGGTCTTAATTGGCCTTGCTAATTGGCTTTGCTAATTGGCCTTGATCGCGGCGCCGCGGATGCGATTGATGCCCGAGGCGTGACTCAGAATATAGCCGCCCTGGATCTTGATGCGGCCATCGGCCTCCATGGACAGATGTGCCTTGCCGCATTTCAGCTCCAGACGCTCTCGGGCCTCCAGAGTGATCTGCTTGCCGTCCACCTGGATATCCAGCTGGTCGTCCGCCGGGGCATCGCGCCTTGGATGGGGGAGCATCTTGCCTAAGATCACCGGGTGTGAACGATGACCGTCGGTATGGACTAGGAGCAGCTCGCTCCTAATGTCAGCTGACGCCAATTCACACAGGCTGCGGGCGGGTTGGGGAGCGGCGGATGGATCGGCATCCAGCACGATCAACGGCTGCTCACTGGCACTGAATCCTACCAGTCGGGCAGCCAATGGCGTCAAACCCGATATAAGCGGCATGTTTGCAACTGCATTCATTATCAACTCCTGGTAGTAGCTAAATTTCAAGTGGTGAAGTCTGCCGGCCCCGACCGCGTCATTCCGGCAGGGAGTGCCGGAATGATAAGGAGGCATTAGGTCGCGTTGACATTTAGAGGCTGTCTAGAAACTAACTCATTGATTATAAAAGCATGATTGTCATCTGGCTCCCACGCTCCGGCGTGGGAGCAAGCTGGTCCCGACGGAGGAGGGATCTTGACGCTCCAGCGTCACCAAGCCTGGCCGCTGGAGCGGCCAAGGTAGTGTTCCCACGCTGGAGCGTGGGAACAAGAAAAACCAATAAGTTAGTTCTTAGACAGGCTCTTAGAATGTTGTTGACCCCTCGCACAGCGCCCACTCCCATCATCCGTCGTCCCGGCCGGGATGCCGGGACCCAGTCGTCCAGGGACGGCGAACGACGATTTACCCGTCGCCGGGCAGGGATGAGCCGTGAGTCGTGCAGGTTACCACCGCTTACCATCCCTGGCACCTGGATTCCGGCATCCCAGCCGGAATGACAAGCGGGTTTGCCGCTCTCCACTCGGGAATCGGGGGAGCCCGTTTTTTGAAAACAAAGGCCCGCATCGCGGACCCTACAGTCAATCAAGTGGTCAACGTAGGGTCCGCTGTGCGGACCTTCCAAATGTCAACACGCTCTAGAAAGAAGTTGCCTCCACCTCGGGGACATATTCTTTCAACATGGCATATTGCCGCCACACCTGAGCCCTGACCGGGAATACAGGCCCGTGCCCTGTGCGTGCGATTTCCAGTGCGGCAATCCCACGGATGTCCTGCGGGCCGGTGACGAGTTGTTGCCTGCGATGCGGTGGGGTCAAGGGTTGTCCAAGCCGGTAAGCCTGCCCAGGCTCAAAACGCTGTCGATTGTTCTGCCACCAAGCTTTCATCTTTTCAAAATCGGGCCGCTCCAGGAAGTCGATGGGCGTCACGGAGAGGAGCTCTTCGTCCGCATCCTCTTCGAACGACGCGGCGTCTCCGGTCTCTGCGGGCTCGACTGTCGACCCCTTCTTCTCCATCTTCGGGTAGTAACCCGTGATTCGGCTATAGGCGTGCGCGACCTGCTTGCGCACTCTCAGGGAGCGAGAAGACGCATAGCTCTCGAACAGCCGCTCAACGCCGTTTGGTCGACCACTGATCCCGATCGCTTCGATAGCCAGGGCCAATGTTTCGGGATGGGAAATGAGCCGATCAATCCAGCTCTCCTGTTCTTCGGCATTCATAAGGCCAAGTGCGATCGGTAGCCCCAGGGGTGCGGGGAAGCTACCCTCCCGCATGCCATCCAATAGTGGTCTCAATTCCACACCGGCGCCCAATAAGCACAAGGCCCAGGTTGCGCACGCCGGGTCCGTATTCAATAGGTGTTCAAGTGCCGGTCGATACTCGATTAAATGCTTTTCCCCGATGAGACGGATGATATCCGACCTGGATTCGGGGGCATCGGTAAACAGGCGCTCCCATGGGATCTGCTCCGGTAGCTGTCGGTGTTGTCGCAAGGCCCGAATCGATGCCTGCCGGATCGGCGAACTGTTTTCAAATAACAATCGGCTGCGTATGAGATCCCGTACTTCATTGAAGGGTAGCCAAGCCAAGGCCGTGGCAAGCTCCCTTTGCCGTTCCTCTTCCGCATCGGCCATTGCGATCAATCGATCCAGCAACTTTCTGTTATTGCTCAAAATCGCAAGCGATGCCGCCATGCTGAAGCTGCCCGAGGTATCCTCCTCGATCAATTCCATGCAGATCGCCTGGCTCGAGTCCGGATTCAGAAGCATGAGATCAATCGCGGCCTCAAGTTTTCGGTCCAGCCGCTCGAACTCACCGAGGCCACTCACCAAGGCGCTGGCCAGATCCGAGCGCCGACTCCAAAAAAAGGCCCCTTCCTCGATGAATCTGTGGTGAGTTGCGGGGGGCAGGTTTGTTTGCTGACCAATTCCGCCGCCGGGAATGAATGCCATCGGAATCCGAACCTCAAGGCCCTTGTTACTGCCCAATGCAATGCTATTAAGGTTAGCTGCCGGACGCCGGAAGTGGTAGGCGGGTTAGGTGCGTCTTTCGAGGCCATCACAGACACAGCGACCAGCTGCGTTCCACCCGATACCTAGTACCCCATTTCACCTTATTTTTCGCTCTCAGAGCCTCCCAAACGCGCCAAGGCAAGGCACAGCGCGCCGGGAATAGCTCACCCTCTTGCCAAGCGCTGTAACACCGCCTTGGCGCGTTTTGGGAGGCTCCCTTCGGGCGCGACAAGAGGCGGCCATCTGCGGTGTTGCGCGAGCTTGAAAGAGGACTCGCTATTCCTGCGCTCGCGCGCCTCGCATCTGGCCGCCTCTCGCCGCGCTGAGAACCAAAAATAAGGTGATATGGGGTACTAGGGCATTCCCCCGGCCGTGCGATCACCAGCGAAAACGCCGCGACCGGCCATACAACCGGGGGTTCGATGTCCCGCGCCGGTAGCGGCCGCGCCTTACGGGCCAGGGTCACGTGCGGCACGAAGGCCCGCCGTTCGGGGCGGAATCCGCAACCCCGTAAGCCGTCGTTGAGGGCCTGCACCAAGTCCAGCAGTGGCTGCGGCCACGCCGAGGCACCGCACCAGAGGACCCCTGCCCGCGGAAAATAGCCGCGACGGTCCAGATTCAAAACGAAGGGAACCCCCCGGACCCGACCAGCTACCTCTTCCGCACAGGCGCGCCGTTGCGCATCCAGATCACCGAGAAAGACCAACGTGAGATGGAAATCTTCCGGATGCGTCTTGCGGCCCCCGTGGTCCGGCAGTTCCCCCTGAACCCGAGTCAGCGCCGTTCGTTGCCGTTCATCGGGCCACAGCGCAAAGAACAGGCGTTCAGTCACCGTCCTCGAGCAGCTCCAGCAGACGCTCCAACGCCAGGCGCACCGACTGGTGGCGCACCTCCTCACGGTGACCCGCGAACTGCACCCGCTGGCTGAGCGGCATCCGGCCTTTGCGCATCCAGGCAAAGCAGACGGTTCCTACGGGTTTGTCCTCGGTGCCGCCGGTGGGCCCGGCAATGCCGGTGACTGCTACCGCCACGTCCGCCCGGCTGTGATCCAGGGCACCCTGGGCCATCTCTCGGGCCACCTCCTCGTTCACCGCGCCATGGTCGGCGATAGCGACGGCGGAAACGCCCAACAGCTCCCGCTTGGCCGAATTGCGGTAGGCCACGAAGCCGCGGTCGAACCAGGCACTACTGCCGGGGATATCGGTCACCACCTTGGAGACCCAACCCCCGGTACAGGATTCGGCGGTGGCGAGCATGAGTCCGGCGGCCTCAAGCCGCTGTCCCAGGTCCTTGGCAAGCTTGTCGAGTCGTTCGGTCATGGGAGAGAGTGTCCCTCAAGTGCTGCCTGCGGGCAAGCCGGATAAACAGGGCAACCGAATCCACAGGGGTACAATCCAATGCCATTAAGTTAAGGCAACGCCACCAATTTGACAGGGACTGGCGGAATCGAAAGCCTTGAAAATCATGAGAGTCTTCACATCCCTGTGACTGGATTCCGGCACTCCATGCCGGAATGACGGCTTAACTTAATGGCATTGGGGTACAATTGGCCGGTTTTTTCCATACTCAATCCACGCCCTTGCCGGCCGCTGCCGAGGCGTTAAGAACCTGCTCCCATTCCGCACCACCCATGGGCGAGAAGCCAAGATCAAGGCAGCATTCGAGGATATGGTCGAATCTGTGACTGGCTCCGGATCTTCGAACCGCAAAGCTCCACCACCGCCTCCTGGGCCGCACTGAGGGTGACGTGAAGCCGGTGGGGACGATGCGAGGCATCGGCCGTTTCCTCGCGCTGACGCCATTTCGCCACCGTGTGGCGGTTGAGGCCATACGCTTCGGCCAACTCCCGGTTGCTCACCGACGCGGGCTGTGCCTGGAGCTCCGGACGGAAAGCGGGCGTGGTTCGTGCATTCTCGGTATATAATCACACCGGACCTGACAGTAAGGATGCAAGCACGCCGATGTCCGTGAAAAACGCCTTGCAGTTCATCGTTCGACTGCGTGCCGATGAAGCACTGAGAAAGCAGCTTGTCTTCTCCGGCGAAGTTCCCGAGCTGGAAAGCTTTGTCAGGCTTGGTGACAAAATCGGTCTGTCCTTTACCGTCGAAGAGCTGCGGACGGCACACAAACACGATTGGGGGATGCGTTATACATCATGTAGTCGTTCAACTTCACCTTCCGAATCCCGATCTCAAAACCAACCACTATGGACTGAAAGTCCATAGTCTGGAGGACTAAATTCCTCATCCGTGGACAAGCCACGGACTGAAAGTGAAGGGACTTAAAGTCCATAGTTTCAACTATGATGCGCTTCGCGCACTAAAGTTATTGAAGCAATGAACACAGCGTGTCCCCCAGCTCCCGAGCCTTTGGATCTCGATGACCTGATGGCCCGGATTCGGGAGGCAGCCGGGAAAGGGGATTCTGCCTACATGAGCGGTGCCGATCCACAGTATCCCTTGCTACAAGATCCGGTATCGCGTTTCGGCTCCTTTGCGCAGAGAAAGGTCTATCGGCTCCGCGATTTTCTTGCCGTTCCGGAGGCGGATTTTCTGGCCTATGCCTATCAGGCGATTCTGAAACGAACGCCCGACGAGGCGGATTATAGCTTCTACCGGACGGGTCTCTACGCCAATGGAAATCGGGTTTTCGTGTTGGCCAGTATCCTCTGGTCCGAAGAAGCGCAACGGCATCGGGTGCGGGTACGGGTACGGGGGCTGCGTTGGACCGCTCTGTTCAAGCCGCTGCCCGGAAAGCGCCTGTTGAAGCCTGTGCTGGGGGCCTGGGAAAGGTTCACGTGCGCCATCGACCCCGGCTTTGGCCTTGCCGTCGAGCTGGATGAGCTGCAGCGCGGGCTGGAGGCATCCCACCAGGGCCTGTACCAGGCGTTGCAGGAGTGTGATTGTTACGGCATGCAGCTCAAGCGCCGGCTCAAGTATCTGGAGTGTCGGGTCGACCAGGCCGATGCCCGCCTCGCTGCCCTCGCTTCCCTCGCTTCCCTCGCTTCCCTCGCTTCCCTCGCTTCCCAGGCCCGCGCACCGGAGTCGCGGATAGGGACGAGCACAAGTGCGACCGCGAATCCCGGGTCCCCGACACACATGGTGCCATCTGAGGTACCGGAACAAAGGTCGGAGCGGGCACCATAGGATCTTGTCCGCAAGGCGGTCCCTGGTGGCAAATCGCTCTCGACTGATCGGCGTTGATTAGCGGTAAACTGTCATGGAACCCGCGCACAGACGCAATCCGACACCGACAGAAGAATGCTCATTGGTCGATAAGCCAATTGATAATCTTGTCAATTCTGTCCCATCAGGCGGAACCGCCGAGGTTGAGATTGAGTGTGGGAAAAATCATCCGGTCGTTTCGATCCATTCACAGATTACCCAGATTAAAAACGCAACCGGCTATGAGAATCCGCGTTATCCGGGGACAGAGAAGATCCTATGATCTTTTGCGACCGATTGGCGTTCATTTGCGGAAAAAACGTGAAGCTGCTGATAACCGCCAATACTGCACCCTTCCTGCCGGGGGGTGCCGACTATCATATCGAGGGCCTGACGGCGGCCTTGCGCCGGCATGGTCACGAGGTCGTGTGCCTGCGGTTTCCGTTTCAGTTCCCGTCGCCCGCGGCCATCTCCGCCTTGATGGAGTTCTGTGCGGACTATGACCTCAAGGCGCCGAACGGGGTGCGGATCGATAAGGTCATCAGCCTACAGTTTCCGGGTTACGGGGTGCTTCACGACGACCATACCCTGTGGCTTATGCACCAGCACCGCGCCGCTTACGAGCTCTATGACGAGGCCCGAGCGACCCCGGACGAGCGGCGGCTGCGCGACCGCATCCGGGAATTCGACGACCGGATGCTCGGCCGCATCGGGTGCCGTTTCGCCAACTCGGGCCGGGTCGCGGAGCATCTCCACCACTGCAACGGGCTGGAGGCGGAGCCCCTGTATCACCCGCCCTACAACGCCAAGCGCTTCTGCTGTCGGCCGGCTTACGACTATATCTTTTCCCGTCCCGTCTGGAGACCTTGAAACGCCAGGACCTGCTCATCGAGGCCGCGCGCATGACCCGGAGTCCGGTCGGCTTTCTGATCGCCGGCGCCGGTGGTCAGCAGCCCCGTTATCAGCGCCTGATCGAGACCCACGGGCTGGGGCACAAGGTACGCCTGCTCGGACCCATCAGCGAGGAAGAGAAGCTGGTCTACTACGCCCGTTGTCGTGCCGTCTTCTTCGGTCCGCGTGACGAAGATTACGGCTATGTCACCCTGGAGGCCATGCTCTCCGCGAAGCCGGTGATCACCTGCACGGATTCGGGGGGACCGCTCGAGCTCGTCGAGCATGAAGGCACCGGCTTGATTGTCGCTCCGGAGCCCGCCGCCGTGGCGGCCGCAATCGACCGCCTGTATGACGACAGTGCGCTGGCAGTCGCGCTGGGCCAGGCCGGACGCCGGTGGGTGCTACCGGGAGCTGGAGATCAGCTGGGAGCGGGTCGTCGCCCGGTTGCTCGGACCTACCGACTAGGGCGTGTTGACATTTAACAACGGGGTGAACCTGAACTCCGGGCTTGTCTCCTAATGGTACAGGATTTACAGGATATTACAATTGATTATTCAAAAAAATAATCCTGTTAATCCTGGTCATCCTGTTAATCCTATCCTATTAGCAGTCGGCACCGCGATTAATGTCAACCTCTGCATTCTCAGTGTCTCTGCGGTTCATTGCCAAGGCGATGTTTTAGCAGTGATTATTATTCGGTAGCCCTGGAGACAAGGCCGATGCGAATTGCAGTCGTCGCCCCGAGTGCGGTGCCCTTTCTCGTGGGCGGCGCCGAGAAACTGGGGTGGGGGCTCATGCACGCCCTCAACCAACACACGCCGCACCATGCGGAGCTGGTCAAGCTGCCGAGCCCTGAACAGGGTTTCTGGGCGCTCATGACGAGCTACCGCGGCTTCAGCCGGCTAGATCTGGCCCACTTCGACCTGGTTATCAGCACCAAGTACCCGGCCTGGATGGTGGCGCACCCCAGCCACTATTGCTACCTCCAACACAAGCTGAGGGGGCTCTACGATACCTACCAGCTGACGGGACTGCCGACCGAGCTGGGGGAGATACCGGCGATCCTGCGGCCACTCGTGCACGCCATGGATAGCTCGCGCCGTGACCGCGCGGAGCTCGAGCCCTTCTTCGAGCTGCTGTTCGGCCTACGTGACGACCCCTCACTCCCCCCCGACAGCTTCGCGTTTTCCGGACCCCTGACCCGGCGTATCGTCCGTTTTCTGGACGACATCGCGCTGGCGCCTACCGCGATCCGCCGTTACCTGGCGATCTCCCGCAATGTCGCCGAACGCGAAGACTACTTTCCACCCGGCGCTCAGGTCACGGTCGTCCACCATTCGTCGGACCTGCCGTATTTCGAGACCGGGGACTATGATTATCTGTTTACCGCGAGCCGCCTGGATCACCCCAAGCGCCTGGATCTACTCGTCCGTGCCTTCCGACAGGTCCGGGGCGAAATCGAGTTCCGCATCGCCGGCACCGGTCCCGAGGACCAAGCGCTGCGGGCATTGGCCGCAAAGGACCCGCGGATCCGCTTCCTCGGCCATATCAGTGACCGGGAACTGACCTGGCTCTACGCCGACGCCCTGTTTGTACCTTTCGTGCCCTATGACGAGGACTATGGCCTGGTGACCATCGAGGCCATGCAGTCTGGCAAGGCCGTGCTGACCACCATGGACACCGGCGGTGTCAACGAATTCGTCGAGCACGGGGTCACGGGGCTCTGTGTGGCCCCGGAGGTACCAGCCTTGGCCGCGGCCATGCAACGCCTGCTTGCCGACCGCGCGGAGACTATGCGGATGGGCGGGCGGGCGCAACAGCGGGTGAGCGGACTCGACTGGCCGTCGACGGTGGCGCAGATACTGGGCGAACCGCAGCGGCACCGAACGGTCGGTGCCCGGCGCCGCCGGCTCGTGGTCGCCGTCGATTTTCCCGTATACCCGCCTCGCGGTGGGGGTCAGAGCCGGATCTTCCACCCCTACCGGGCGCTGGCGCGACGGGTCGATGTCACCCTGATAACCCTCTGCGACGACATACATGCCGCAGGTGAGTTGAATCTCGCCCCCAGATTCCGGGAGATCCGGGTAGCCAAGTCCCCTGCTCATCTCGCAGCGACTCAGGCCCTGAACCGAAAGCTCGCCGCTTCCGTAGGCGATATCGCCTCGCTACTGCATTACGGGCTCACCCCGGCGTACCGCGAGCGCCTGGCGCGTGCGACGGCCTGCTGTGATCTGGTCGTCGCCTCGCACCCCTATCTCTACCCCGCCATCGCCGAGGTCTATGACAGGCCCCTCTGGTACGAGGCCCACAATGTCGAGTACGACATGAAGCAGGCAGTCCTCACCGCCGGTACCGGAGCGGCTTTCTATCTGGAACGGGTACGGGAGGCGGAGGCCTCCCGTGCGTCCGGGCCGAGCGCATCATGGTGTGCTCGCACCAGGACGCCCAGCGTCTACAGGTGCTCTACGATTGTGCCCGGTCGCAGGCCATCGTGGTCCCGAACGGCGTGGATACCCGCGCCGTCCGCTTCGTAACCCGCACCGAGCGCCGCTCCAATCAATGTCGCCTCGGTCTCGACCGTCGCCTCAGCGTGCTGTTCATCGGCAGTTGGCACCAGCCCAACATCGAGGCATTGGGGCACCTGAAGCGGACCGCCCACGCTTGTCCCGAAGCGGATTTCCTGATCGTCGGGAGTGTCTCCGGGCACGCCGCGCTCGAGTCACGGGCCGACAACCTCTACCCGCTCGGTATCCTGGACGACGCCGAGCTGACGGTCGTCACCGAGGCGGTCGATCTGGCCGTCAACCCGATTACCAGCGGTTCCAGCACCAACCTCAAGATGCTCCAGTACACGGCCGCGGGGATCCCCATACTCACCACCGAATTCGGCAACCGGGGGCTGGCGTTTCGCCCCGAAGAGCACCTGTGGCAGGCGCCGATCGATGAGTTCCCGGCGGCCATTCGGCGCCTGCGGGGAGGACTCGAAGGCAAACAAGAGAACGAGCGGATCGAGGCCGTCGTGCGGCGAGCCCGAGAGCTGGTCGAGAGCCGCTACGACTGGCAGACGATTGCGGACAAGATCGAGCTGCCGGCTGATTTATAAGCATCTTCAGCTGCTCCCCAAAGTTATCTAGTAGGTATTGTTTTAACTACGAATTACACGAATCGACGCGAATCGGTTCGTGACGATTGTCGGGGTCCACTATAGTAGGTATCGGGTAAGGTACTTGAATGGGTGAACTAAGCAAGCTGAAAGGACTTGGACGAAAGTCCGAGCGGTGTCTGAATGAGATTGGCATTAAAACCAGGGAAGATCTGGAACGAATCGCTGCCATAAAGGCATTCGTCATGCTCGAAGAGCAGTGCAGTATTAAGCCGAGTCTGAACTTTCTGTATGCGATCATGGGTGCGGTGGAGGATAGGCATTGGGTCGACGTCGCAAAATCCGAAAAAGATAGGTTACTGATTGAGCTTGAAGCATATCGAGAGTGTGAAGCAATTCGCAGATTAGAATTGAAAACAAGATAGTGAAATGTTGATGTGATCGATTGCTGATACCATCTCAATTACCTTGTTGCAGTAGAATGGACGGTAGTGCTGCAATACATAGGATGACAGGGCAGGCAAAGCCTAGCGTGGCCTCGTGCCATATCCTATAGATTTCAGGACTACCGAATGGACTTACTGTTTGAATGCCGCTGATCGCGTATTACCGACAGACGCCTTCGCGGACAACACCGGATAACGCTGAACAGCCCCCGGCTCGGCACAGTAACCGTTAGTATATGGCTCGTTCCCACGCTCCAGTGTGGGAACGCACGTGTGGCCACTCCAGCGGCCAAGGTTTCATGACGCTGGAGCGTCAAGGAGTTGCTCCCACGCTGGAGCGTGGGAGCCAGAGACGACGGAGAAACGCGTATGAAGACTATCCGACTCCTGCCTCTTCTGCTGCCCTTCATGGGGTGTGTCATGGCCGCTCCCCCCGCCGGCGATGCCACACTCGATGCCGGTTTGGTGAATCCCGGACACCACGAGCATCCCCACTGGTTCAAGCTCTCGTTCCTGGATATGCGCGAGGACGTGGCCAACGCGACGACGGCGGACAAGCGGGTTATCCTCTACTTCTTTCAGGACGGTTGCCCCTACTGCGCCAAGCTGTTGCGGGAGAGCTTCGCCGATCGGGCCATGGTCGAGATGGTGCGCAAACACTTCGAGGTCGTTGCCATCAACATCTGGGGCGATCGGGAAGTGACCGACTTCCTGGGCAAGCCGACGACCGAGAAGGCCTTCTCGGCTGATCTCAGCGTCCAGTTTACTCCCACCATGCTGCTGCTGGACGAGCAGGGCGGGGTCGTGCTGCGCATCGATGGTTACTTCCCTCCCCACCAGCTTCGCACCGCTCTGCGCTATGTGGCCGAACGCCGGGAGCAACGGGGAGCAAGCTTCGGGGATTTCTACCGGTCCTTGAACCCCAAGGCCGCGACCGGAAAATTGCACCGGGAAGGGGGCTTTCTGAAAGCACCGCTCAGGTTGGCCGACAACCGGTTGGCTACCGGACGACCGCTGGTGGTGATGTTCGAGCAGCCTACCTGCCTGGCCTGCGACGAGCTGCATCGAGACATCCTCAGGCGCGAACCGGTGGCCTACGCCTTGTCGAACCTGGACGGGGCCATCGTGAATATCTGGTCGGATGAGCAGGTGCAGACCCCGGACGGCCGTGAGCTGACGGTCCGGGATTGGGTTCGGGAGCTGGGTATCGAATACACCCCGAGCCTTGTCTTCTTTGCCCCTTCCGGGCGAGAAGTCTTCCGTACCGAGGGATACCTCAAGTCCTTCCATATCCAGGGTGCGCTGGATTATGTCTCGACCGGGGCCTATCTGCGCCAATCCAGCTTCCAACGTTACCTGGCAGCACGGCGTGCCGCCCGCGAGGCCCGGGGGTTCGAGGTCGATCTGATGGACTGAGAGACTGTATAAGAACTAACCTGTAGGGTGGGCTGTGCCCACCAAATACTATGCCTGACCGATGGGCACAGCCCACCCTACGGGTCCGGTTCTATGAAAACCAATGGCTTAGTTTTTAGACAGCCTCTAACCCTCCAGCTCACGCTCCAGCATCCGCCGGGGCTCTTCGGCGCGGACCCGCTCGCGCCACAGGGGTACCTGCCACCGGAAGCGGTCCTGGCTGCGGCCGATGATGAAGGCCAGCTCCAGCCGGGTCAAGGACTCCTTCACCTGTTCCGGCGCGGCCTGGTATCCGCGTCTGGTCAATAGCTCCAGCACCTGGGCGAGGGTAAATTCCGCCTGCTCGATCAAGTCATAGACAATCACCCGGTCGAGTCGGTTCGCGGCCTCGTCCTTGGTCAGCTCGGCCCAGCCTTCCAGGGCGCTGCGCAGGGAACGGCTCTCCAGGGCCCGGTCCAGATCGGCCGCGGTCAGCTCCCGTTGGGCCAGACCCAGGCCCTGCAGCAGCTGGTCGCAAATGATAGCGATCAGATTCGCCCGGCCCCCGGTGAGCGCCAGGATCCGCTCCACCAGCGCCTCGGAGGCGTAGCTCAGATTCAAGGCCGCCATGGGCCGAGTTACCAGGTCCCGGCAGGCGTCCGGCTCCAGGGCACCGATGCTGATGGTCTCCGCGAAGTTCTTGAGCGGCGACTGATAATCGAAGCTGGCCGAGCGGTAGAGGCTCCAGAATCCGGCCAGGATCAACCACTATGGACTGAAAGTCCATAGTCTGGAGGACTAAAGTCCTCATCCGTGGACAAGCCACGGACTGAAAGTGAAGGGACTTAAAGTCCATAGTTTCAACTATATGATGCGCTTCGCGCACTAAAGTTATTGAAGCAATGAACTGGCAGCGGCCCTCGTCACTCAGACCCCTGAAACCGTTCAGACAGGCATAGCCCTGCTCGGCATTCTTTTGGACAAAGACATCCGCTTCGTCGAGCAGCAGCAGGCGACGCTGGCCGGTCGCTATCTCCCCCAGGCGATCCAGCACCGCCGCCAGGGACGTATCCGTCGGCATCCCGATCTCCCTGGCAAGCTTGGACTCGATGCTGGCCTGGCCCACGGAGACATAGCGGCAATCCACGCGGTCGTCCTGGTCATAGCGGCGCTCCAGGGCCCGCAGCAGGCTGGATTTACCGAGCTGGCGCCCGCCGACCAGCAGATAGTTGGCCGGCTCCCGGTGCTGGATGTCGGAGATGATCCGGGTGCGGCCGAAAAAGGCGCTCTCCTTCCTGACCCCGAGCCGGGTCTGATAGGGCGAAATACGCGCCACCTTCACATAGCCCGCGATCAGCTTGGCACAGGCCTCCACTGGATCGGGGGCGAGCAGGAGTTCACTCAGCTCCGGGTCGGTGGGGGCGACCAGCCAGTTGTCCAGGGTCCGACAGCGGTCACTGAGCGCAGCCTGTTGCCGGGAATTTCCGGCCAGGACCAGGCATGTCTGATCCCCGTCCCCCTGATTACTCCTGGTCAGGTCAGACAGGATCTCCTGCTCCGACCAAGCGGCGGGCGGGAAGACCAGCGAACAGGTCTTGAGATTGAGCGGGAAATCCTCACCGAGCCTGAGATCGAACCACTCGATGGCCCCATCCGTACCCAGGCCCGCCAGGCGTTGCCAATCGGCACCCAGGCGGTCGGCCAGCCACTTGACCCGGTCCTGGGTAAGCTTCTGCCGGAACCGGATAGCTTGCTCCAGCCAGCGATCATGGATCTCGTTGGCCGCCAGCACCGTATCCAAGCGCCGGGTGTGTCGGAGCAACCTGCGGGCCCGGTCCAGCTGCTACAGGCCCAGATGGGGCAGCACAGTGGGCTCGGCGGCGAGCCGCCGGATCAGGGGGTGGGTATATTGGCGCAGCGACCAGAGCAGGATCGACAAGACGAACACCAGCACCGTGAGCCAGGCGTAGAGCTGCCAAGGCGGTACCGCCAGGCGAATGGGCAGATCCGGGAAGCTCCAGTCATGGGGCGGGTAGGACAGTTCCCGGACCATCAGAGTGAGACGGCTGTCTGCGTCCAGCTCCAGACCATCGGGTAAGGCGAAGGACAGGGCGATCTCCCCGCCGGCGGAGATTGTCTCCTCGGTTATCCGGGCCAGCTGCCTGTCACTGCCGCCGGCCTGATCCCTGATGGCTCGATCGCTGATTAAGGCCCGAAACTCGGCCTCCTGGAGGTCCTGCTTGCCGGCGTTGCGGAGCCGGACCGCCAGCGCGGGCACATCGCCCCGGATCTCCTCCGGCTCCCCGACCAGTGCCAGTACCGGCGTTCGGCCCAGGACCGGGAACTCGAGGGTGACCGATTCGCCATGGGCCTGTTCCAGGCGTAGTCTCAGTTCCCCCTCTCGACCCCGCGGCTCAGGGCCGGCCGCGAGATAGGAGAGCTTGCCGGCGGCTTTCCAGCGCTCGCCGGGCCCCAGCCGGACCCGCCGGGGCGGTGGTGTGAACAGAAAGGGGTCTTTGAGCGAGCGCTCCTGATAGATCCGCAGCCAGTAGGCGGTATCCGGGCCCGGATTATGTATCCGTAGGATAACCGGAACAGATTCCCCGTCGCCTGGCGATAGGACGGGGGGCGACAGATCGGACTCGGCGCCTCCATTCCCTGGCCACAGCGGCTCGATTGTCAGCTCGATCGGTCCGAAGCTGGCCGGCAGTGGAACCGGCGTTATCCGGCCGCTTTCCTTGTCCCTGCGCACGAGCAGCGTACCGTCGTCATAACGCCGACACTGCTCCAAATCCACACGACAGCCCACCCAGAACCCGTCCCTGCTTGCGAATAGGAAGCCGAGCAACTGGCCGGTGGCCGGGTCCCACAATTGCAGGGTGTCATCAGACGAGCCCGAGGCCAGCCAGCGCCCGTCCGGGCTGAAGGCGATCGTGAAGAAGGGGGAACTCCGGTCGATCTCGGCAATCAGCGGTTTCGGGTCCGGGATCGGCTCGCCGTTCGGGACCAGGGGTGGGTG
>Ga0209458_1000321_pt1 | contig 18678 bp, 27 predicted proteins | sample WorMetLIZAISLAND_FD_187411 | JGI IMG/M metagenome (GOLD analysis project Ga0209458, IMG submission 187411) | Marine gutless worms symbiont microbial communities from Max Planck institute for Marine Microbiology, Germany - Inanidrilus manae... ...
AAGATGCTCGATACAGGCTTCTTGATCGGGGAAGCGTTGGAAGACGGTTTGCAGGTTCATGGCATTTCCTCTCGACTTGAGAGCATTGTGCACCCGTCAAGCGGAAATGTTAAGCCTATAACTTATCATTCCGAAAAAGAATCACCAAGAGAGAAAAACCAAGCAGGAACTTCATATCATCACCTCTAGAGAGTTCTTGTTGCAGTGCCGTTCGACGAGCGTGCGCTGGCGACGCTGTCACATTCGGCCATGGTGCTTGACATCTACGCCTGGCTAGCCCAACGCCTGCACCGTATCCCTCATGGGAAGCCGCAATTCATCACGTGGGTGGCCATCAAGGGGCAGTGCGGGGTAGACCACAGTGGATGGACAAGTTCAAAGTCGTCTTCCGTACCGCGCTGTCACAGGTCCTTCCATGCTACCCGAAGGCCAAGGTTGAAGTGGGCCACAAGGGCCTTACCTTAAGACTAAAGCCCACCCCAGATTTCTGTGCGCATGATCGTTGTGTGAAAATTTGGTGATCGCAAGTTTCCTCGCATTGGCGTCGTGTCCACCATGCCAGGAATGGGATTTCAATTTAATGCTGGTAGTTTGTTTTTTCTTAGAGCGGCGCTTCTTGCCTCCATCCTTGGGCAAAGGCTCGCCGTGGTCGCCGCTCCACAAGATGCCAGGACGCGGTACCCAGTAAAAGTTTGACGGGTCGTCAGGGTTTGTAATCAGCTTGGCTGTCTCTTGTGGATCGCGGACAAAGCGGCCAAGAGCAGCTGCGCAGATGACAAGGCTGCCATTGTCCTTGAGAACATGTTTGAATTGGACGGCAAAATCTTCGAACCATTCAACATACTGGTCGGCCTCAACGTTGCCATAGTCCTTCTTACGGACCAACCCGAAGGGCGGACTGGTCATAATGAGGTCAACGGATTTGGTGTTGTAGGTTTCCAGAACCTAGAGACTGTCGCCATAGACAATTCGGCCGAGGCGTTTGATGGGCATCTTTGGGGGTTGAACCATGAGAACAGGCAAGCTCAAGGCGCGACAGGTGGCGACCGCTGCCCCCGGTAAGTACGAGGACGGCGCGGGATTGCGGCTGGTCGTCTCCCAATCCGGCTCACGGCGTTGGGTCTTCCGGTTCATGCTCAACAGACGCTCCCGCGAGATGGGCTTGGGCGGCTATCCGGACGTGAGTCTGGCCGAGGTCCGCGGCAAGGCCGACGAGCATCGCAAGCAGGTGAAAGCCGGGATTGACCCCATCGAAGCGCGTGCCGAAGCCCAAGCCACAACGGAGAAGACGCTTACTTTCACCAGTTGCGCGGCCCAGTATATTCTGGCGCACCGCAACGGATGGGAAAATACCAAACATGCCCATCAATGGGTGCGCACGCTCAAGACCTATGCTCGCCCCAAGATCGGTGCCAAGCCGGTGGACACCATCGGCACGGAAGAGGTGTTGAACATCCTCGAGCTGATCTGGCATACCAAGACCGAAACCGCCAAGCGCGTGCAGGGACGCCTCGAGAACATCCTGGACTACGCGGCGGCGCATGGCTACCGGGACCAGACCAACCCGGCCCGCTGGCGGGGCCACCTGGACAAGCTGCTACCGAAGCCCTCGCGTGTGAAGAGGTTCAGCCACCATCCCGCCATGCCCCACACCGAGGTTCCCGCCTTCATGCTGGAGTTAGCCGGTAACGGCAGCGTAGCGGCGCTGGCGCTGCGGTTCCTGACCCTCACCGCCACCCGCACCAGCGAGGTGCTGCACGCACAGTGGCACGAAATCGACCTGGAGACCGCCGTCTGGACCATACCCGCCGAACGGATGAAAGCCCGGCGGGAACATCGGGTTCCCCTCGCCGACGCCGCCATGAGCATTCTGGAGGCCTTGCCCTGCATCAAGGACAATCCTTATCCTCTTCCCCGGCGCTTGTCACGGCCACCCCTTGTCCAACAAGGAATTGCTGCGATTGATGCACCGCATGGGCTATGGGGTGAACGGCGACCGGGGCGCTTACGTGCCGCACGGCTTTCGTTCCAGCTTCCGCGACTGGTCCGGGGAGGTCTCCAGTTTCCCGCGGGACGTGGCGGAGATGGCCCTGGCCCACGTCATCGAAAACAAGGCGGAGGCCGCCTACCGGCGTGGCGACCTGTTCGGCAAGCGTCGCCAGATGATGTAGGAGTGGGCGGACCTATGTGTCCGCCATCAGCTAGGGGAAAATTATGGTTTTTGAAGGAGCCGAGAAAACATGACGGCGGAGTACAATATCCGCCGGAATTTCTTCTCAAATCCTTATTCTATAAGGATATTTCTATGCTCTTGCCCTAAGAATCCCCAAATATATCCCCAAACCAAACACGGTGACCCCAGCCCACCCCCCTGGTCACGGGGAACTCTCAGTTCCCGACCAACCGCGCGTGACCAAGTACCTACACTGCGCAATCGTTGCCAATTACTGAAAGCCTAACATAACCACTTCGGGAACCAGAGTTCCCCGTGACCAGGGGGGGCATTAGAGGAATGCCAATGAACACCACGAACCTCGCTGCGGAAGACATCGCATATATCGAGGACCGCATTAAAGGTCAGCTCGGTGAATGGCTCGCCGAGCAGTCCTTGGGAAAGCCGCCAGTGGTCTACGAGATCGAGCTGCGCGAGCGCATGGTGCGTATCGAGGAAGAGCTCAAGCACCAGCGCGAGCTGATCAAGACCATCCTGAAGCAGATGGACAAGCGCTTTGAGGCTGTCGATAAGCGCTTCGAGAGCATGGATCGGCGCTTCGAGGAGCTGACGCGGCGGATCGACCGCTTCATGGTGTGGTCGTTCGCCACAACCTTGACCGTCGGCGGCCTCGTCGTGGCGGCCCTTAAGCTCTGGCCGTAGCTCCGTTGTCAACTCGGAGCATCGACCTGGAGATCAAGATGCCGCTGTACGCGCGGCATGGCGTATCTAATTCTCCCAAGAGAGAAAACTATGCCAGATAGAGAAAAATTAAGGCATACCAACTTCAAAGAAATTACCGGTAATCCAAACGCGCCCAAACCCAAACCGCGCAAGTGGAACCAACCCATCGAAACGGACTGGTTAGTTGCGAACAACGAGCTTCCAGGCACCAGCACCGAACAAGAGGACCAGGACCAAAAGAAACAGGTCAATCTCATCTTCAGGGGTGTCGAACCTGCACATGATTCGCACACACCCGCACAGGGAATTAAAGATGCCCTGGATACCGAGGATACCGACACGCTTGACTTGGTAACCCCGGAGCAAACGGAGCGTGAGGAAGCGCAGTCCCACCGCACCGCCGCGTTTGAACGCCCCCTGCTCGCAGAGCGCATCCGCACCGGCCGGGAGGTCGTGCGGCGGCGTGGGGTACGGTTTGGGCCGAAACCCAAACTGTCGGAACCGGATCTTGAACACGCGCAAACCCTGATCGAGCAAGGCCGGCCGGTGCCAGAAATTGCCGCCCTGTTCAATGTGCACCACACCGCGCTCTACCGGGCATTTAACCGCGTTCTACCCACCCCCCCTAGCGCTCAGCACCCATAAGCCGCTTAGGCGGCGATTGAGAGCGTTTGGCGGGCATCTTTGGGGGGTTGCTCTGGCCCTCGGAAGCGTGGGGGCCAGGCTGCGGTTTCCGTGCCGTCCAGAATCCCACCTGAGACGAGCAGCTCTGCGCCTCTGAGAAGCCCGTAGAGCGGTTTTCCCTTCCCTTGTGCCACCTTATTGCGGGTCTGCTCATAGATGATCGCCGCCTTGGTGTGTCTTAAGCTGTAGGACCGCGAGCAGGGTGGGAGACGTGAAGAAGCGGTCCTATTATCGGATCGAGGATGTTGAGGCTTGAGAGGCCGCGTGGACGAGACGTCCTGGGAGCCTCTAGGAGCGGCTTTGAGGGCCTGGGGAAGGGTAAGTAGGGGTAGGATAACTTACGGAGACAACCTTACTGGGCCTCTGAGAGGGCGTTAAGCAGGCCGTTAGAGCGGGCTGCCGAAAGCGCAGGGACAGCCATAACTTTTTAGCCCTCTCGCACGGAAATCGGGGTCTGAGGGAGACACCCCGCGCGCCAGTTTTTTGGGCCCCCCCTTACCCCCCTGGTTCGCGAACCAAAAAATCCGAGAAAGCGGTAAAGCCGGGTTTCTTTAACACCTTAGCACACGCCACTTTTTTCCTTGTTTTAGGGTGCGAAAACGGGCAGATTATCCAGTAAAGAAATCTACGTAAGTTTTCAGAAACGATTGTCGAGTTTCTTTACGGATGGAGGCGCCCACCATGAAAATCGGCTACGCACGGGTGGTAGTGGTTAACTACTAAATTGTAGTTATTCAATAGCTGGCAGTAACTATGTATTATAGCGGTGCAGGAAGAGCTTTAAACAGATCTCATGCATAATGATACATTTAGAAGAAGAGAGCGTCTTACGCACGAAGCGAGCTACGTGTTGCCGAAAGATATTATTCCAACGCTCAACATAGGCCGTTTCTCCTGTTTCTTTGCCGACAGGATGATGCTGATCATTCGGAATAACAGCTTGATACGCTTTCCAATAATCGGTGAAAACCATGGCTTTTTTAGACGCCATGAGTCCGTTCGATTCCACGCATGCTTGATCGTTCTTGATAAGCCATTTATACATGGGGTTCAAGGACACCATAGGTCCCACACGTTTTACAATGATATTGCTGATTTCCACACGCATTCTTACCATTTTTAATCACCGCTTTGCTGTGACACTTGCGACAAGTATGTACTTTCGTCTCAATAATCATAGCTAGAAACTCTCGGTTGAATTTGCAGATGAATAACTATACCATACCATTTAAAAATTAACCACCACCAGCGAGGCTATCCACCCCATGTTTTCATCCCTCCCTTTTGTTCACCGTCAAACGCGCAGGGGAATAACCCTACAGCAAGTATCACTATAAGAACACGGCAGCGCGTTTCTGGTTCCGGTTTGATGGATTTATCAAGTGACAATTTTATCATTTGATAAATCCATCATTTGATTTGATGAATCAACCACTATGGACTGAAAGTCCATAGTCTGGAGGACTAAAGTCCTCATCCGTGGACAAGCCACAGACTGAAAGTGAAGGGACTTAAAGTCCATAGTTTCAACTATGATGCGCTTCGCGCACTAAAGTTATTGAAGTAATGAAGCTTTTATCCTATTATCATAAATTCATGTTATCATTTGGTGGCCCATGACTAATATCGTTTCTGTATTGAACCCCAAGGGTGGCGCTGGTAAGACCACCTTGTCCGTTCATCTTGCCCGCGCCCTGCATCTCAAAGGACAAAAGGTTTTGCTGGTAGATTCTGACCCCCAGGGTAGTGCGCGCGACTGGCACGAAGCCGGAGACGGGAAAGGCGGTTTTCCGGTTGTCGCCATTGACCGCCCTACACTGGACAAGGACATTCCTGCCCTTACCAACGGTTATGACTGGGTCATCGTCGATGGCGCCGCAAAGCTGGAGAAGATGAGCGCGAGCGCCGTCAAATGCGCCCACCTTGTGCTTATCCCCATACAGCCTTCCCCGCTCGATATCTGGGCCTGCGATTCTCTGGTCGACATGATACGGACAAGGCACCAGATAACCGACGGTGTTCCGACAACCGCCTTTGTTGTCTCGCGGGCCAAGAAAGGAACCGTTCTTGCGCGAGAGATTACGGACGCCGTAGGCGAATACGGCTTTCCCATCCTTCAAGGGCCGCTCCATGACCGCACGGCCTTTGCCGCCGCTCTGACGGGCGGGTCAACCGTTCTTGATGATGACCCGGACGGCCAGGCGGCATGGGAAGTCAACCACATGGTCAAGCAGGTTGTGGGGGCGTTCTCATGACAGCCAAGCATCAACCCCTGAGAATCAAGAAACCAGGCCAGGGCCATAGGCACCCGCAGGCCGATGTGTTGACCGCCACTTCCGTGTCCGATGTGCAGACCGTCAGGCTTAACGTCGAAATTCCGAAGGTCAAACGGCAGGCCCTTAAATCCAAGGCCGCCGCAGACGGTAAGACGGTCCACGAGATTATCAATCAGCTTATCGATGACTACCTTGCCGGGTGAACGGCTCCCACCTGGTGCTTCTTCCATTGCGCCCTGGCGGCTTCTGTTTTTGGTGGATAACTGTTGCTGTCTCGTCTACAGGGGCAACTGGAGTCGCTAAGCTGGGGTGTTCACCAATTTAAGGGAGGGAAGATGGAGCCTTTGGCGCTCACACCTGAGAACGTCGCGGCCTTCGCGCCGACCAGTGAGGATGTGGCTTACACCCATTCCGTGCTGGCGCAGTGCTTTCCAGCCTTCGCTCAGGAGATTGAGTCTTGGCTGGAGAAGAATCACCGGCAGCGCACCCTCTGGCAGCCGGAGATGGTTCTTAATCCCGAGTACGCCCGTCTTATCCGTAGCCGTGCCGTGCCTTACAACATGGCGGCCATGGTTTCCCTGTACACCAGCGCCCGCGCCATGGACATTTACCTCTGGCTGACCTACAGGCTGCCGAGCATCCCTCAAGGCAAGAGCGTCTTTATTCCCTACGAAGGACCCAACGGCCTGCATGGCGTCTTTTCCCCCGGCAAGCTTACCAAGGGCCGGTTTAAGCAGGTGTTTGAGGAGGCTTGCCGCGAGGCTTTCAGGGCTTACTCGGAGGCCCGCTTCAGTTTCGAGAAAGGCAGTATGCGCCTTTGGCACTCGCCTCCGCCAATCCCTTCCGAGCCTTCCGAGCTTGCGCCCGGGCGCAGCCCCTTCTTTGTGCGTAAGTGACCAAAAGACCCCTTTCAGGTGGGATACTTTTGGTCAGGACCACCCCGCAAAGCCAGTGCTGGCGCGGGTTTTCGAGAACCTCCTTATATGTTCTTTCCTTATATGAGTCTTTAACTGATATTGCCCTGTGGATACGTGAATAACTCTCGGCGCTAGCGCGCCCTCCTGCCCTCCGTTCGCTACGTTCACTTCGCCCCGCGTTCCGCGCGACCTATTAAAGAGTCCGGCTAACGCCGGACAACCCATATACCGGGGGTCTCATTGCCGACCCCCATACCCTCGCTAGGGTACTTACAGCCCGATGATAGGCCGATACAGGGGGGGGGGTGATTTTTCTTGTCGGGCACCCCGTCCCATGCTAGGCAAGTGGTATGAGTAGAACGGTAAGTGCAGAGACTGTAGAAAAAGTTGGCAGCCAACTGGCCGAAGAATTCCAAGGGCTTACAGTGCAACTGCAAAAGAACAACGAGCAGATGGAGGATAACAGAAAGGCGAACATGGCTCTGTCCAAGAGAGTGCATTCCCTCAACTGGGTTCTTACTATCGCGACCGTGGTTACTGCTGTCGGGACTGGAGTGCAGGCTTGTGTTGGGCTGCAAAACCTCCGCTCCGGTAATGTCATTGGGTCCGAACCGCTGAAGATTGACCAAGCGCGGCCTGAAGGAGATCTGCAGGGTGGCGGTGTTGCCTTGACCAGCCGCAGCGGTAACTGACAAACGGTAAAGGTCTCAGCCACCGCCTCAGGTTCCTAGCCACACGCCATATCCTTCGGCGTCCCTGCCTACGCGCGCATCTATGCGCTTCTCTGCCCCCTGGTGGATATCCCCTATTCTCCGCCAAAAATAGATACACAATTGTGTATCCATCGGATATATTCACTTCTATGGTTACCGATACAGGGCTGCGCATTCGCGTGGATAGGCAACTTCGCCAGGACTTCATCGAGGCCTGCCGGACTCAAGATAAACCCGCCACCCAAGTCCTCAGGGAGTTCATGCGTGAGTACGTGGAACGATACCGCCAAGGGGTGCAACAAAACCTTTTCGGGAACAATCGGGTGAGCAATGGCTAGGACGCAGAAAAAAACCATCAGGAAATCCAGTCAGTTACCCATCGACGGCTCTGTTATTTTCGAGGGCGATGCCCTGACCGTTTTGCGCAGATTGCCCAGCCAGACCGCGCAGTGCATTGTGACCTCACCTCCCTACTGGGGGCTCAGGGATTACAACATCCCCGAACAAATCGGGCTCGAGCCCACCTTGCCCCAGTTCATCAACCGCCTGATTTCCATCTTTTCCGAGGCTAAACGTGTGCTCGCCGATGATGGCGTGTTCTGGCTCAACATCGGCGACGGCTATACAAGCGGAAACAGGGGCTGGCGTGCCCCGGACAAGAAGAACCCGGCGCGGGCCATGACCATTCGTCCCGATACGCCGGAAGGCCTAAAGCCCAAGGATTTGCAGGGTATCCCCTGGCGATTGGCTTTTGCTCTCCAGGACGATGGCTGGTATCTCCGCGCCGATGTTGTTTGGCACAAACCCAATGCCATGCCGGAAAGCGTCAAGGACAGACCCACCCGGGCCCATGAGTATCTGTTCATGTTTACGAAGTCCGAACAGTACTACTACGACCGGCGGGCGATTCTGGAAGAAAACGGCAGAAACCGCCGCACTGTCTGGAACATTAACACCCAGGGCTTCCCGGGTGCGCATTTCGCCACCTTCCCGCCCAAACTCATAGAGCCATGTATCCTGACCGCCACGAAACCCGGCGATTATGTTCTTGATCCATTCTTCGGCTCTGGCACCGCTGGCCTTGTGGCCCAACAAACGGGCCGCAAGTATCTCGGCATCGAACTCCATCCGGAATATGTGGAACTTGCTGCAGCGCGGCTTGAGGAGGGCGGACCAACGATTATGAAAGTCGCAGCCTGATGTACAAGATTCCGCCATCAGACCTTCAGGTAGATTTCTCGGTGGCGCTAGCTGAAATCCGAACCCGCTACCTTCAGGACGCCCTAAGCGAAGCTATCAAATCACTCGATATCGCCACTATCGACGGTCAGCTTGCTGCCACCGCACCCCCGAAAAGCCTTTCGGCCCTTGCGGGCCATGGGTTGCGTGGCGAGCTTGTTTTCCCTGTCCCGGCTCTGCTTGAAACCAACCCGCAGCTACTCGCTTACTACCGGCTGCTCTACGGCTTCTCCCAGAAGGAGTTCTATACCTCTGAAACTGGCGTTTCTCGCTTCCAGTCCATGGAGAAGAAGGGCATCCTGACGCCCGTCAACAAGGGTGAGCTTCCAACCTTGTGTGAAGCCATGGCTCCGGCAGGTGACGCGCTGCTCGATGGCATTGGGCCAAAGCGCCTTACCCGGGAGCTGCTGGACGACCTCACGTTACTCACCCTTGGGCCGCAGCTGCGCGGCGGGGCCAATGTCAGGAAAGGTGTAGCTGGCATCATCAAGGTCTTCGATGCAATCCATGACATCGTGAAAGGCGCAGTTATCAAGGCAGAGCCAAGCAGGATAGAAATTCAGAACGCCGCAGGGCGTACTGTCCTGATTGAATTTGCTCCTGACCCCGACATCATCATCCGAGAGGAAATGGTCTCGGGCGATTACCGCTAGCTTATCGCTGTCGAGGTTAAGGGTGGGTCGGACTTCTCCAACATCTACAACCGCATAGGTGAGGCCGAGAAAAGCCACCAGAAAGCCCGACAAGCTGGTTATGTGGAGTGCTGGACTGTCGTGAATGTGGACAAGATAGATGTGCCCACCGCCCACAAGGAATCGCCATCGACAAACCGGTTCTACAGGATTTCAGATATCGCGGTGGCGGAGGGGAAAGAGTACGAGGATTTCAAAAACCGGGTCATCTCTCTGACTGGCATCAAAACTTGAAAAGCGGTAGTGGTTAATTACTAAATGTCAGTTAGTCAATAGCTGGCAGTAACTATGTATTATAGCGGTGCAGGAAGAGCTTTAAACAGATCTCATGCATAATGATACATTTAGAAAAAGAGAGTGTCTTACGCACGAATCGAGATATGTGTTGCCGCAAGGTATTATTCCAACGCTCAACATGGGCCGTTTCTCCTGTTTCTTTGCCGACAGGATGATGCTGCTGCCGCCGCCCGGAAGGTGTGGGACTGGATCGAGCGGGGCCGCCTGGACTGCTTTACCGTGCGCGATGCTTTCAGCGCCCTACGCGGCACCTTCCCCCGCGTCGCCAAGCTACGCGAAGCCTTGGAGGCATTGGAGGAGCGTGGCTACCTGGCGGTAAACGAACCACCGCGTGATGGTCCCGGCCGTCCTCATTCACCGATGGTGCGGGTTAGGCCCGAGATTGCGGGGGCCTGGCGATGAGCTGGCGCGAAACCCTCGGGGCGTCTCTTTCGACAGAAACATCCTATACGCACAATTCGCACAATTCGCAAAAATCCATCGAGCAGGGTAATTGTGCGTATTGTGCGGATTCTGCGTATAGAGACTCGGGAGAAGAACATGCCAAGCTGCTGGAGGACCTAGCCGCTGCTGCCTGCCGGGGACTGGACATCACGCCCGCCGAGGTTAAGGGGGCGCTGGTGCCGGAAGACATCGACGACTAGCGCAGGGGCGCGATCAGCGGCGATACCCTGGCCGCATTCGCCCGCTCACTGGTGCAGCGGCGGAAAAGGGATCAAGGCAAGCGGCCCGCCCACTACACCGAGCAGGCCACCTGCAAGCACTGCGGTCCGATCTGGCTGTGGTTCTCCGGCGAGATTCTGGGCTGCCCTTGGTGCTGGAACCGGGCAGCCGACAAGCTGATACCGCGCCCCTGCTCCGTCCACTGTGGCGACTGCATCCATTTCAAGCGCATCGACCATCCCCACCTTGGGCACTGCGCGAAAGGCGAGCCGGAAGCCATCGCTGGATTGTGGGAGACGGACCGGCGCTATTGCGAACACCTTTCACCAGTGCCAGGGCAATCCAACAGCGATTATCCACGACCGACGAGGGTCAAAGTACGGGTAGTGCTGCAGTCTATAGGGCGATAGGGTAGAAAAGCCTGGCGTGGCCTCGCGCCCCATCCTATGGATTTTAGGACTACCGAAAAGAGCAGCCGTGCCGCCGCTATTTCATGATCGAGGACGGTGCGACGCCGTTCTCGACCCAGTTCTCCAGTGCCGTAATCGGATCGATGCTGAATTGATCGACGTCATTGGCTCCCTTCAGGAGCCCGCAGTGATCCATCCCGGGAATCATGAAAAGTCGGACGAATTCATCCACTTTGTCGGTCCCACCCAGATTTGCGGCGAGCTTATCGTACCAATCGACGGTCTTCATCGGCGGCACGATTGCATCGGCCCACCCGTGCCAGACGATCATTTTGCCGCCCGCATCACGAAACGCATCCAACTGCGGACGGTCTGAATTGTAAACCTCCGCCATGGTTGCGAGGCGTGGCGGATCCTTGTCGAAATCGAAATCCATGGCTGAATAGGCAACCCCAAGATCTTCCGAGAATGCCATATAGGCCATGAAGTTTCTATGGAAGAGCGGGGCGAGTTTGCCGCCGCCCTCCGGCTTGCCGGTGAGCCACAGCCACCAGAAACGCTCCGACCCCTCCGGGATCCCCCCAGGGTAGAGTACCTCGCCCTTGGAGTTTTGCGCGCCCTGACGCCACTTGGCGATCACCCCCAGTTCCGCGAGAGTGAGGCAGCTCTCGCCAACCGCCCCGGTCCCACATTGCAGCGTCGTCAGATCGACCTGGCAGGCCCGAGGATCGGCAATCACGCCATCGGTCATTCCGTCCGCGCCGTCGCATTGGCGCATCACCTCGTCGCCGATGAGGCTGTCCTTGCCAGGCTTGAGAATCGCCTCTCCATCTGGTCCGGTATTGGCCTGTGAGATCCAGGCCGCCTGGGTCGCCACGAGACCCGTGTAATCCATTGCCGGTGCGCCTGAGATGATGCCGGAAAACATCTCTGGGTATTTGATCGCAGCCATGTGCGCTAGGCGACCACCGGTCGAACATCCCTGGAAAAAGGCTCCCTTGAGACCCGTACCGTAATAGGCGGCGATGAGGGCAGCGGCGACCCGGTTGGTCTCACCGATCGAGCGCCAGCCCCAGTCGCGTTCGGCGTGCGGGTTGCGATCGGCCCAACCGGCATCGAAGATGCTGAGGCCGTGATGGCCGCTGTCCGACGTGGCAGCCGCATAACCCCTTCTGAGACCCGGGGTCATCGCGTTGACGAAACGCTTGGCCTTGTCCGCGCGTCCGAGAGTTCCGCAAAAGCCACCGCACCCCACTTGATAGAGCTTGCCGTTCCATCCCTCGGCCGGTAACCGCACCTCGATGGAGATCGCAGGCAGCGCGGTGGCCCGCACCCGACAATATGCCGGCGCGTTATCGGCAGCAGGAACTATGGTCGCGCTACTGACGAAGCCAGCATCCAGCGCCAGATTTCTGAGCGCCGCACACTTCGCCTTGCTTTCGACAGCCATCGCCGTTGCCGGCGCAACGACGAATGCCAGAATTGCCAGCAAGGCTGTTTGCAAACCTCGCGTGCTGATCATTCTGTTCTCCCTGGATTCAGTGCATGAAAGATTTTACCATGAATTGCGGAGAGGGACATCCTAGACTACGCGGCGGCGCATGGCTACCGGGACCAGACCAACCCGGCCCGCTGGTGGGGACACCTGGACAAGTTGCTACCGAAGCCCTCGCGTGTGAAGAGGGTCAGCCACCATCCCGCCATGCCCCACACCGAGGTTCCCGCCTTCATGCTGGAGTTAGCCGGTAACGGCAGCGTATCGGCACTGGCGCTGCGGTTCCTGTCCCTCCGCCACCCGCACCAGTGAGGTGCTGCAAGCACAGTGGAATGAAATCGACCTGGAGACCACCGTCTGGACCGTACCCGCCGAAAGGATGAAAGCCCGGCGGGAACATCGGGCTCCCCTCTCCGACGCCGCCATGAGCATTCTGGAGGCCTTGCCCCGTATCGAGGACAATCCTTACCTCTTCCCCGGCGCTCGTCACGGCCATCCCTTGTCCAACATGGCATTGCTGCAATTGATGCGCGGCATGGGCTACGGGGTGAACGGCGACCGGGGCGACTACGTGCCCCACGGATTCCGCTCCAGCTTCCGCGACTGGTCCGGTGAGGTCGCGTGATGTGGCGGAGATGGCTTTGGCCCACGTCATCGAAAACAAGGTGGAAGCCGCCTACCGGCGCGGCGACCTGTTCGATAAGCGTCGCACGATGATGCAGGAGTAGGTAGACTACGTGAACAAATAACAAACCGACGTGATCCCCTCAACAAGAACGCCTGACCCGAACAGGGGAGCCCCTTGAGGGCAGACGGGTGGCCGGGCGGGGGATCAAAAACAGGTGGAGGCAGTTTACATATAATAGACTTCTGGAACGGGCTGGGTGAAATGCATCTACATTGATCCGCCCTACACGAACATCACGACGATGACCTGGACGTACCCAAATGGTTGGTGATGTAACCGTGCAGGGGATCGATATTCCTCGCCGATTCACACCTTGGCCTTCAGGTCATCGTCGGTCAGGGTCACGTTGATGCGCGTGGTGCCCACATCGACGGCATTCCAGATTAGCTCGACCGAGAGTCAAGATGGGTTTCAGGTTTTGCTGTCATACGGCCCACCTCGCCGAGAGAACCTCGGCCTGTTGCAGGACGGTCTGCACGGCGGCATCCTGAAGGTCTGTCGGATAACCGTGCGTGCGGAGGATGCGCATGGCCAGAATCCGCATGCGCGCCCGTGCCGACTCCTGGTGCTGCCAGTCCACAGAAGCATTGTTTTTCAGGCTGCCCAACAGCTCGTGGGCGATCAATCGGAGCTGGTCATTTCCCATGACCTCGACCGCGCTCTCGTTCTGGGCCAGGGCGTCATAGAAGGAAATTTCCTCCTGGCTGAGTCCTTCCTCCTCGCCGCGTCGGTGCGCGGCACAGATGTCCTTGGCGAGCTTGATCAGCTCCTTGAATGACTCCAGCCGTCGTGATGGCGTTGTTGTGGTAGCGGGTGATCGCCGCCTCCAGACGATCGGAGAAGGCGCGGGTCTGCACGACGTTGACCCAGCTTTGTGAGCGAATCTCGTCGTTGATCAGCTTGCGCAGCGCTTCCATAGCGAGATTCCTCTGCTCCATCCCTTGAACCTCGGCGAGGAACTCGTCGGAGAGGATGGATATGTCGGGCGTCTCAACCCCGGCGGCCTTGAGAATATCGACGATCTCGGTCGAGACGACGGCGTAGCTAACGATCTGCTGCACGGCCAGGTCCCGCTCGGCAGAAGACCTACCTGCACCAAGTGTGCTCTTGGTCTTGGCGAGCGCTGCCCGAATGGTCTGGAAGAGCCCGACCTCATCGCGGATGCCCTGCGCCTCGTCGCTGGCGGCAGCAAGGGCGAATGCCTTGGAGAGCGCCAGCACGGCGTCGTTGAAACGGCGATGCGCACGCTTTTTGCCCTCCTGGGTCTGTTCCCTGGCGTCCTCGCGTTGCTGCATGCCGAGGACCCACTCGATCGCTTCGCCAAGCGCCACGAGCCGTTCCTGCGGAGAGCCAGTGAGCCCGGCCCGATAATCGAAACCGTGGAACATATCGCGCACGATCTCGTACTTCTCCAGCATGACGGCAACGGCCTAGGCCTCGTCGATGCCGGTTTGTTTCTGGTCGTCCCGTGAATATTGGCTCAGGGCGCTCCTCAGGTTCTGGGCGATACCGATATAATCCACGACAAGACCGGCGGGTTTGTCGCGGAACACCCAGTTCACGCGGGCGATTGCCTGCATCAGACTGTGGCCCTGCATTGGCTTGTCGATATACATGGTGTGCATGCAGGGGGCATCAAACCCTGTAAGCCACATATCCCGAACGATCACGAGCTTTAGCTCATCGTTTGGGTCCTTGGCTCGCTTGGCGAGAAGCTCGCGCCGGGCCTTGCCGCCGATGTGCTGTTGCCATTCCTTCGGGTCCGAGGCTGCATCGGTCATCACGATCTTGAGGACGCCGCTCTCGTCGGCACTGCGCCACTTTGGACGCAGTTTGATGAGCTGGTCATAGAGTGCGACGCAAATCCGGCGGCTCATGCAGACGACCATTCCCTTGCCGTCAAGCGTGTCGAAGCGCGCCTCGGCGTGTTTCACCAGGTCTTCGGCGACGAGGGCAAGGCGCTTATCGGAGCCGACCACGGCCTCGACGCTGCCGAACTTGCGATTGAACTGCTCCTCTTCGCCTTCACCCAAATCCTCGGTCAGCTCGGCGAGCTCGGCGTCAATCTTCGGCTTTTCTTCCTCGGGAAGCTCGATGCGAGCGAGGCGGCTTTCGTAATAGATCGGCACGGTCGCGCCATCTTCGACGCCGCGATTGATGTCATAGATATCAATATACTCACCGAAGACAGCCAGTGTATTAACGTCTTCTTTTTCAATTGGTGTTCCGGTGAAACTGATAAAGGAGGCGTTTGGCAGGGCATCGCGAAGGTACTTGGCGAAACCGTAGGAAATCTCGCCGGTTTTGCGATCGACCCTGGCCCGGAAGCCGTACTGGCTGCGGTGCGCCTCGTCGGCGATCACGACGACGTTCCGCCGGTCAGTCAGGATCGGATAGTCGGTCCCGCCGCGCCCGGGCGCAAATTTCTGGATCGTCGTGAAGACCACGCCGCCGGAGGGGCGAGTCAGGACCTGCTGCAAGTCCTCGCGGCTGTCGGCCTGCTGCGGGGTCTGCCGGAGAAGATCGCGGCACATAGCGAAGGTGCCGAATAGCTGATCGTCGAGGTCGTTGCGGTCGGTGATGACAATCAGCGTCGGGTTCTTCATGGCCGGATGGGCGATAATCTGCCCAGCATAGAAGGCCATGAGCAGGCTCTTGTCGGAACCCTGGGTGTGCCAGATGACGCCGATGCGACGGTCACCCTTCGGCGCGACGGCGGACCCGTCCACGGTGCGCCAGGGCATGAACCGCTCGAAGTGAGCAGCCAGGGAGCCCAAGCGCGTCTGCAGTCCGTCCGAGGTCACAAGTGCCGCGTTCGTGCGGAACAGGGACGGTATCTGGTCCTTGTAGGTCTGGAGCTAGTTGAAAGCCCCTCCGAGGGTAGCGTTCTCGTCGCCGGGGTTCTTCAACTCGACCACGGCCAAGGGAAGCCCGTTGACGAACAGCACCACGTCGGGACGGCGGTTCCTCTGCCCCTCGATGACCGTGTACTGGTTCACGGCCAGCCAGTCGTTGGCATCCACGTCCGCGAAGTCGATCAGCCAGGCGACATCCCCGCATATGCTGCCGTCCTCTCGGGCGACCTCGACCGGCACGCCCTCGATCAGGTTCGGTGAACCCAGCCATCAGGCGACCTCTCTGCTTGGCCCCAAGACGAACCTCGCCTGTTCATGGCGGAGCATCTCGAAAGGGTTCACACAGTGGATGCCGAAATTATCACAGGCATTTGGAATCTTGATTTTTTGAATGGTTTCGGCACGCACTTCGTGCGTGACGATAGTGTAATCGTGAGCAAGCGCATGTGCGACAATCCAGCAGTCGGCTCCATTTAGAAAGATTAAGGTGGCACCAGAATCGTATTTACTGTTTTTTGCCCAATCGCTGATAGTGGGAAATGCGTCTGCTACTGCTTTATCCGGCGTCAGAAAGAAATCGTCGCCACGTGCCTCGGCCCAATCTGTGAGATCGTCCTCTCCCTTATTAAGCTCTTCAGCAACTTTCTTAACGCTCGCAACTTTTCCTGCGTGGTTTTTCTCAACCAGCCAATCCCAAAAGGCGGGGTAGAAATCGAAGCCGTAGTGCCTGTTCTTGGCCTCGATGAAGACGTTTGTGTCGAGGAGATGACCAGTCATTTTATCACCCCGACTTTGCGCCCGAGCTTGTTGAAAGTCTCGGTACTGGAGACGCCAAGCATCCGAAAAGCGTCTCGATAAAGCGTTTGCCCTTCAAGCGTGCTCACGACAAGCGCATAGGCAAACCGGTGGCCCACACGTGTTAGTGTCGTGCGGAAGAAGTCGCCGCCGCGGCCTTTTTCAGATGGGAGCGCAACACGGCCGACGGCACGAGAAGCTCTGCCGCAACAGCGTTGCACCAAGTCTCCTCGCGTCGGAAGCCCTGCCCCGGTACCGCCCCGAGGTTCGACAGAGCGGATGCTCCCAGCCAGATATGCGCGAGCTCATGGGCGAGCGTGAACATCTGCGCCGCCTTGGTGTCCGCGCCGTTGACGAAGATCAGCGGCGCAAAGGGATCGGACAGCGCAAAGCCACGAAACTCACTAGGGTCAAGGGAGCGGTGGGGGTTGCTCATCACAACCCCGCTCACCATGACGAGGACACCAGCCTTGTCGGCGTGGTGGATAAAGAGCTTTAGAGCGTCGGTCCAGGTCTTGCAGTCCCGGCGGGCTTCAAGATCGAAACTGAGTGTCTTGCTCATCTCCGTCGCGACGGTTTCAGGAGGCGTCTCAACCGTGGCGCTACCGACGAAGTCTAGCTTTGGCTGGCTGGAGGCCCGTGTGAAATCCTGATACCAGCTCTGCCGCTCCTGGCAGATGTAGATTATGTCTAGGAGGTTTGGGCTTAGACGCGTAACGGGCTGCCCGGCCAAGGTTCGGAAGTCGGGAATGGGGATGGGTTCCTCCGGGGGCTGGGAGAGGAACAAATAACCGACTGGAACATGAACGGCGTGTGCGAACTTCTCCACCTGCTTTAGGGTCGGCTGCGTCTCGCCGTTCTCCCATTCAGGCAGCTTCTTGAACTTCGCCGCAAGGTTCTTCTGCACGATCCCGGAGCGCTCCCGCACCCAATGGAGTAGCTCAGGATTAACGGGGATGCGCATCATGCCACAGCCTCCACTGCTGTCTCGGTTTCACGGAGGCGGATTTCGCCGGACATCAGCTTCGGGAGAAGTAGGTCGCGTGTTTCCGCAAGGGTTTGAGACTTATATCCATTGGCGGAAATCTTCGAAAGATTGGATCCACAAAGGAGAAACTGCCAGAGTTATGCCTCAAGTTAAGCCCATGACTTATCATTCCGTTCCCTTTTAGAAATGGTGCTGGTCGCTGTTGGTATTGTATTAGCTGTATTAAAGCTCCCGTGCCAATTGTACGAATTGCCTATGATATGGGGCTAAAAGTTTATAGCGTTAAAGATTAGCCTAATACCCTGTCTGGTAAGATAGTGCGGGATGAGGAAAAAGGAGGGAAAAGCAGGTATGCAATCTATGTAAATGCATCTCATGTGGAGACACGCCAGCGTTCTACGATTTCGCATGAAATCGCGCATTATGTTTTACATGATACGTTAATTTGGGATGGGATCAGCGATGATGGATTATATCGAAGTGGCTTGAGTAGCACCGTGGAGGCACAGGAAAATCGGTATGCTGCCGATATGCCGATGCCGTGGCATCTGGCGAATAATGCCCTTCGTGAGGGGGTAGATAACGTTAAAGATTTAGCAGATTGGAGGAAGAGTCGTAGGAATGCCGGTGATCGCATCTGTGTAGGTGTTTCCCATCGCCCTTTCTCCATTTCGGAATCTCTCTATCAAATAGATCGTAAACAGGTTCTTAGCGTTGGTAGAGTGGGTTGCTACGCAGCATAAGATGCTGGATCGCTAATGTATTCAGCTTTGGAGTGTGAAAGAACCCGCGCTCCACTTTACGATCAGACCCGAAACGTAGAAGCGGTGCGTCAGCTCCTGGGGCAAAGCACCGTCTCAGCGACGTCGGCTTATCTCGGGGTCGGCCAGCACCAGGCGCTTGAGATTGCCAAGCGGTTTGCGATTTGACGCTCGGATCTGTGTTCATTGCTTCAATAACTTTAGTGCGCGAAGCGCATCATAGTTGAAACTATGGACTTTAAGTCCCTTCACTTTCAGTCCGTGGCTTGTCCACGGATGAGGACTTTAGTCCTCCAGACTATGGACTTT
>Ga0209458_1000322_pt1 | contig 18621 bp, 14 predicted proteins | sample WorMetLIZAISLAND_FD_187411 | JGI IMG/M metagenome (GOLD analysis project Ga0209458, IMG submission 187411) | Marine gutless worms symbiont microbial communities from Max Planck institute for Marine Microbiology, Germany - Inanidrilus manae... ...
TTACAGCAGTTCAAGGTCATCCAAGGTCATCGATCTTGGTGTCAATCGAAAGCCCATATGCGACTTCCTATTAGTGATCAATAGTAACTTTGGTCGTATCTTGCACCGTTTTCGAGATATTGACGCATAAAGTAGAAAATGGCTGATTTTACCCACCCCTCCCTTGTTTGAGGCCCCCGCTCGGGGGAACCCCTTAGAATTTCGGGATGAAACTTACCCCCGAAAAACTAGAGGGATGGGGCTACTGTATGGTCAAAATTGCGTGATCCTAGCTTCAACCGTTTTGACTGATCCACCCATGTGACAGACGGACGGACAGACGGACAGACAGACGGACAGACAGACGGAATTGCCATAGCATAGACTCGCTATAGCATATATGCTGTCGCGCGTAAAAATGGTCCAGGTAAGGTCAAGCACAATAACTCACCGATTATATTAAGAAGTGGCAAACAGATGTCACCATTTTCTTTAAACTTGTGAAATTTTAGAAAGTCAGCATATGATAAAATCCAATGTTAAAAAGCAAAGAAGTCTCGACATGTCGAATTATTGTAAAACTGCACAGTTGTGTCAATAAGACCTCTGCAGATAGGACAGTGGCCATTCGATCCATTGTTATTTTATTCGTATTTCCAGTAAATGTACTGTTATCCCACACTCGATTTTTCCATACTTGCATTTTCCAGTACTTGCAATTTCAGCACCCCCTTCTAAGTGTCTGCATCAGTTTAAGTGCCAGTGATAGAACAGAGAACTTGTGGGTCTTCTCATCTTGTCAATACTGAATAACAAGTTTTAAACTGTCTTTTGAATTGTAGGATATGGCATTTTCACAAAACGACATTATAAGAAAGATGAGTTTGTGCTCGAGTATGCAGGTGATCTCATGACAGCAGAAGACTGCCACACAGATGATTACACATACATATACAGCTTTTTCATTGGCAAGCAAGAGTACTGGTAATTGCTTTTTATTGCAGTTGCATGATAGCTTTTTCTGTAACACTGGGAGTAGTATTAGTAGGAGTAGTAGATCGAGTTTTAATCCGGGTTTGTTCCCACTTATGCGGTGTCAGGTCATAACTCAGTTAAAAGAAGGTAAGCTGTTTTTGTGTAAGCACACTGCATTTATCTTGGGATTGTAGCACTTTCATTGTGGAGTTATTTGTAAGCCACACGTAAAAGAGCGGTTCATTTGTGTACCCCAACCTTGTAAGGTCACACACACGCACACAACCATTTTACGGCTCTTTGGACTTTGGTTTTGGATTTACCTACCTGGTTTTACCTTTTTGGTATCGGCTTATGCGGGTAATCCTGGACAAAGTCCGGGGGACCATAAAACAGTTGTAGTACTAGTAGTACTTTGAATCACATTGACTCTCAGGCAATGTGATGGTGGGTAATATCACTTTATATGATTTTTTGCTGTTTTTGATCTGTTGCTGGCAACATTATGTATGAACTGTTGTTTTATATATTTGTATTTATAAGTCATATAGACAGACAGTGTGGAAAACCAATACACAGTAGTTTGCAGTTGCTACGTTAATGTTGCTATTGATGGAGTGCTGTTTCTGTGTTTGTTTCAGTATTGATGCAACTAATAACACTAGACTCGGTCGCTTTGTAAACGATAAGCCCAGATGGACAAATAAATGCAATCTTCGAGTAAAACAAGTGGAAGTTGCTGGAAAACCATGTATACTATTTTTTGCAGGATGTGATCTTCCTACCGGAGTCGAAATAAGATATGATTACGGTGGCCAAAATCTACCTTGGCGCAAGGTATTCTTGTCATAAAGCTGCATTTCTCACACTGCAATACTGCCACAGTATTTGTGAATGTTTGCTGTGTTCTAAGATCCTGGAGCAATCTGGAGCCTTCTTACCAACTTACTTACTTATTGACTTGCTTACTTACTTACTTACTTAGTTCCTTAATTTTTGCCTTCACAGCTTTGATGCTGTTGGTTAGATGGCAGGAAGGGCATCCGGCCTGTAAAAAAACTGAGTGGTGTGGTGCTGGCATGATCTGTTAGAGGTGAGGTGCAGATTTGCATCGGCCCAGCTGATGCCACTGCCAGTCACTGTCTCTTGCTCCAGTAAATCCACATTGGTTGCACCAGAATGGTTCTGCTTTTCTGGTGCTGGCTTACCCACGTTGTCCTGGAATAAGGCCGTTAAACGATGTAGTAGTAGTAGTAGTTAGTTTCTTAGTTTCTTACCTACCCAATTGCCTACTTACTTGTTTACTTACTCACCTATTTACCCTCTTCCCATGTCCTGCTTACATATCCACTCATCACACACCTCTAATCTACCAATACCCCACCCATCCACACCCATCTATACCCACTGTCCTTACTTACTTACTTACTTTCTTACTTCCATACCAAGCCACCTCGTATGCAAGCCAGCATATTTGGTGCCTGTCCCAAGCCAGGATAAATAGAGAGGGTTGTGCCAGGAAGGGCGATTTTGGGCCTTTGACTCATGATATTTTGTCAGTAGTGATAGATACTGTCTCAGTTACTTGTAATCACTAATAGAAAGTCACATATAGGCTTTTCATTGGTAGCAAGCTCGATGACGGTGAGTGACCTTGAAACTCTAATACGCACATTTTCACGATTTTTGGCCATTTTTTCAGCCGTAACTGAAAAATGGCTGTAGATACAGCCTGCATAATTATTAGACACAAGTGACATTTTGCTATGAATCTTTACTTGGCGACATTGTATGACCTTGAATGACCTTAAACAGCAAAATGTGACCTCAGACTCCAAAAATGTGTTTTGGCCATTCTTGTCAACAATCGTGACCTAATGGAACAGTTTACCAGTTTCATCCAGCCACACATTGACATTTGCTAGATGGCACCACACATTATCGAAAACCACTTGCAATTCACTATGTCTGTGCTGTCTGGCTACCAGAGCTTCTTGTTAGTTGATCTTTTTATACCTCCACATTTATACAGCATTGCTATTAGTATGTAGACTATCAGTCTGTCAACTATGACCTATAATGTGTTCAGTGGGATGTTAAACCCTAGACTACCTACCTACCATTCTGTGGCTTGTAGTCACTTAACAGTAGATGGGTATAATGTTGACAATAAATTTTTGTACACACACATGTACACAGATACACACTGTTTCATATATGTTTCATATATGGTTTATTCCTGCACATTATGTCTTTACAACCAATGCAAAGTTGATGTGGTAATCACCATAGCTTATACATGTATGTCTTAAACTCATTTAGTCAGCATCAGAAGCCAGGTAGGCAGCATGTGCACTAATTACTATCCTCTCAGATGACAGCCTGTACCAAATTTGGTTTCAGTTCTCTAGTGGGCATATCATGTGGCTATCTATAAAAATGATTCCCCTCAGACTGAACAGATTTTGACTAAAACATCACATTTTGCACTGATAAACATGTCACATAACAGGCCTTTTGAGGTATAGAATGTTCAGCCCTAAATTTTAGCCCATAAAAGTGAAAAATGGCCAGAACTGTTAGTTTTGACTGAAAAGTTGCTTTGTGCAGGAATGGACATCCTCAGTTTTTAGTTTTGAGATACAGTGAATTACGCAAATCCGACCATTGGGCATTGTGTTTTTTGTAGGGTCTCCAATAATAAGTGAAGTCACTGCAGGTGATTAGTGATCATACTTCTAGTCAAGTGACTGATCAAGGAAAGCACAACAAAAAAGAGGCAGTGTTGTAGCAGAAGATTACATGAAGACATGGATGTTACTGTTCAGTGTACGTCAGCTGGAAAAAGAGTGCGACGAGTATGGAAAAAAACAGTTTTGTCCATACTGCGAAAAGCCGTTTAGCAAATTGCCATGTCATCTACAGGAACAGCACCATGATGAAATGCAAGTCCAGTCGGCATTCTCTTTTCCAAAGAACTCAGAAGGTAGAAAGAAGGCATTCCGACTGTTAAGAAATTTGGGCAACTCTCAGCATAATAGGAGTGTTCTTCGTGAGTCTAAGGGACCATTGTTCCATGCAAAAGAACTCACAGTGGAAAACCAGTGACAGAGTATGTTATTTGTAAATTGTGTCTCGGCACATATGTGAAAGCAGAGCTGTGGAAACATATGGCACGTTGCAGTATCAAGTTTCCAGAAAAACAGAAGTCTGGTGGTCGACATCTTCGTTGTGGCTCGTTGCTGATGACTCAAGCATTGCAAGGATTGAGTTCAAGGCTGAGAGAGAATGTGCTAGCGAAAATGAATGATGATGGAATTGCTGTTGTTGCGAAGAATCATCCTCTAGTTGTTAAATTTGGTGAAACTTTGTATGAGAAACACAGACACCGTGATCATCTGCATGGTTTTATCAGTAACAAGCTGAGTGAGGTGGCTAGATTTCTTTTGTCAATCAGAGCGCAAACTGAAGGTATCACATGTTTGGAGGACTGCATAAAACCATCCATGTTTCCAGTTGTGGTTAAGGCTGTCAAGGTGACTGCTGGATATGATGAGAAGACCCGCAAGTTCTCTCTTCCATCACTGGCACTTAAACTGACGCATACACTGAGAAGATGTGCTGAGATATTAGCGACAGATGCCATAGTTGTTGACAACTCAGTTAAGCAGAATGATGCAGCCAAGTTCTCTGAACTATGCAAGAAACAATTTTCGTCAAAAATCACCACACATGCATTGAGCACTTTGTCTGAACGCAAGTACAACCGCCCTCAGTTGGTACCAATTGCTGCTGATGCTGAACTTTTTGGACCAGAAGGCAAAGTTGTGCACAGAGGAATTAAAGTCTGACACAGAAGAGAAGACTTCAACCTGGATGCCACTGTGCAGCACACTTGCTGTTAACACATGTTGTGTTCAACAGGAAAAGAGTTGGAGAGGTACAGCATCTAGGGTACTGTGACTATGATAAGATTGACGAAAGCATTGTCAAGCAAGACACATTGAAGCACCTGTCCACACTTGAGAGGCATCTTGCATCCAACTTGCACTGGATTGAAAGGAGAGGAAAGAAAGGCAGAAAGGTGGCATTGCTGATTACTGCAGAAATGAGGGCATATCTGGATACCCTGATGCAATTTCGGTCAGTTGCAGCCAATCCACCAGAGAATCAATATGTATCTGCCAAAGGAATTTCGTGCCTATATGCATGCAAACATCTGAGAAAGTTTTCTCGCAATGTGGAGCAGAGAATCTGAATTATCTCACGTCGACTGGACTGAGGAAATAGATTGCCACAATGGCTCAGTTTTTGAATTTACAGAATAACTCGATAGCCTTGCCAAATTTCTTGGCCATGAGATAAACAAACATCGCGAATTGTATTGTTTTGGTTATTTACAGTTTGAGATAGAGAATGGCTTCAAGAGGTCAGCTTATGTTGGCAGCTGCATTACAGCATAATCATAGTGAAAAAGTCAGAGCAGCACAACATCGTACAGCAGCATGGCTTCGCGATCAATCAATGGTTTTGCCAGTGAGTAAATATCTGTTGTTACTGCTTAATGCTTGCATATTTACATCTGTCGATTTCACTTGGCTGCTGTGCTGAAATTGCAGTACCTATAGATGTGATTGATGTAGTCCATATCTACTGCTAAAGGATGCTTGTACACTTTTTATTATCAACCAGTTTCTGACGATAAAATCATATGCCACAAAATATGTTTTCTTTTCCCAGTGTTATAGAATCTTCTGTTACAGTCTGCATTCCCAATATTTTAATGGCTTTCCTGCAGACTTTACTGCATCAGCCTTTATATTGTACATTGTACAGAGGTTTCACATTTTCAGTTTGTTTTTCAGTACTAGCACTATGTATTTGCAATCATCCCAAGTCTTCATACTGTTGATGGCAAAGATATGCAGCTTCTGATGAATTTATGGCTTCTCAGGTTCTGCAGAATGGGCTTTCAGAATAAAATGACTTGTAAGAAAGATTGTAAATGGTTGCTATCAAAGACTAAGAGTTTGCTGAGACACATACTATTTGTAAGATGAGGTGGGTTAAATAATCATAAGTTGCACAAAAATTATGAGCTTTAGTTCAGTGAAGTACTGTTAGTCTCAGTTTCTTGGCACATCTTACTCTATTGAAAGATATTGATATTCCACATTTAGCACCTTTGAAGCCATGACACTATGGTGCTTTACACGTGTATTTAATTTCCCAGCCTGAAAATAATAAAGAAACTGTTTATAGTCTACAAACTAGAGGTCAAAAATTTCGAGAAAGATTGGCAATGTTTGAATTACTGAAAGTTTGTGGAAACGTTTGTAAAGTTTCCGCAAAATTGAAATAATTTACTAATACCAAAAGCTTTCTCAGATATTTGCATGCATTTATGAACAAGCTTCCTTTTGCAAATACATATTGATTCTCTGGTGGAATGCCTGCAACTGATTGAAATTGCATCAGGTATCCAGATATCCCCTCATTTCTGCAGTAATCAGCAATGCCACCTTTCTGCCTTTCTTTCCTCTCACTTCAATCTGCCTCAAGTTGGATGCTAGATGCCTCTCAAGTGTGGACAGGTGCTTCATTGTGTCTTGCTCGACAATGTTTCGTCAATCTTACCATAGTCACAGCACCTTAGACGCTGTACCTCTCCAACTCTTTTTCCTGTTGAACACAACAACTGTTACAGCCAGTGTGCTGCACAGCTGGTGGTGTGAAAGCAGAGCTGTGGAAACATATGGCACGTTGCAGTATCAGGTTTCCAGATAAACAGAAGTCTGGTGGTCGACATCTTCGTTGTGGCTCGTTGCTGATGACTCAAGCATTGCAAGCATTGAGTTCAGGGCTGAGAGAGAATGTCCTGGCGAAAATGAATGATGACGGAATTGCTGTTGTTGCGAAGAATGATCCTCTGGTTGTTAAATTTGGTGAAACTTTGTATGAGAAACACGGACACCATGATCATCTGCGTGGTTTTATCAGTAACAAGCTGAGTGAGGTGACTAGATTTCTTTTGTCGGTCAGAGCGCAAACTGAAGGTATCACATCTTTGGAGGACTGCATAAAACCATCCATGTTTCCATGTTTGTTTATTTACATTTTATTAGTTGTATAAGTTGCATTTATCAACTGTCTTTTTAAAGGAATAAAGTGAAAGTGGAAGTGTACAGAATAACTGAGAATTGAAACCTGTTAGTTGATTGCCCAAAAATTGTGCACTAATTACTATCCCCTCATATGACAGCCTGTACCAAATTTGGTTTCAGTTCTCTAGTGGGCATATCATGTGGCTATCTATAAAAATGCTTTGTGCAGGAATGCACATCCTCAGTTTTTAGTTTTGAGATACAGTGAATTATGTAAATCCAACCACTGGGCATTGTGTTTTTTGTAGGGTCTTCAATAATAAGTGAAGTCACAATACTGCAGGTGATTAGTGATCATACTTCTAGTCAAGTGACTGATCAAAGAAAGCACAAGAAAAAGAGGCAGCATTGTGGCAGAAGATTACATGAAGACATGGATGTTACTGTTCAGTGTATGTCAGCTGGAAACAGAGTGCGACGAGTAAGGGATAAAAAACAGTTTTGTCCGTACTGTGAAAAGTCATTTAGCAAATTGCCACGTCATCTACAGCAACAGCTTCATGATGAGATGCAAGTCCAGTCGGCATTCTCTTTTCCAAAGAATTCAGAAGGTAGAAAGAAGGCATTGCTACTGTTAAGAAATTTGGGCAATTCTCAGCATAATAGGAGTGTTCTTCGTGAGTCCAAGGGGACCATTGTTCCATGCAAAAGAACTCACAGTGGAAAACCAGTGACAGAGTATGTTATTTATAAATTGTGTCTCCGCACATATGTGAAAGCAGAGCTGTGGAAACATATGGCACGTTGCAGTATAAACTTTCCAGAAAAACAGAAGTCGGATGGTCGACATGTTCGTTGTGGCTCGCTGCTGATGACTGCAGCAATGCAAGGAGTGAGCGCAGGACTGAGAGAAAATGTGCTGGCAAAAATGAATGATGACAGAATTGCTGTTGTTGCGAAGAATGATCGTCTGGTTGTTAAATTCGGTGAAACTTTGAATGAGATACACGGACACCATGATCACCTGCATGGTTTTATCAGTAACAAGCTGAGAGAGGTAGCTAGATTTCTTTTGTTGGTCAGAGTGCAAACTGAAGGTAGCACATGTTTGGAGGCTGCATAAAACCATCCACGTTTCCAGTTGTGGTTAAGGCTGTCAAGGTGACTGGTGGATATGATGAGAAGACCCACAATTTCTCTGTTCCATCACTGGCACTTAAACTGATGCAGACACTTAGAAGGGGGCGCTAAAATTGCAAGTACTGGAAAATGCAAGTATCGAAAAGTGAAGAGCAACGTGGCAAAATGTGTACGGGTGGAAAATAGAAGTACGGAAAAATTGTGTGTGGGATAACAGTACGTTTACTGGAAATACGACTAAAATAACAATGGATCAAATGGACACTGTCCTATCTGCAGAGGTCCTATTGACACAACTGTACAGTTTTACAATAATTCCACATGTCGACACTTCTCTGCTTTTTAACATTTGATTTTATCATATGCTGACTTTTTAAAATTTCACAAGTTCAAACAAAATGGTGACAGTTGTTTGCCGCTTCTTAATATAATCAGTGAGTTATTGTGCTGGACTTTACCTGCACCATTTCTACTTGCATTTTCCATCTCTGCACAGTCGTACTTGATTTTCCCGTACTTGTATTTTGATACGCCCTACTTAGAAGATATGCTGAGATATTAGAGACAGATGCCATAGTCGATGACAACTCAGTTACGCAGAAAGATGCAGCCAACTTCGCTGAACTATGCAAGAAACAATTTTCGTCAAAAATCACCACACATGCATTGAGCACTTTGTCTGAACGCAAGTACAACCGCCCTCAGTTGGTACCAATTGCTGCTGACGTTCAGAAGCTACTGAAATTTTTGTATCAGAAGGCAAAATTGTGCACAGAGGAATTAAAGTCTGATACAGAAGACAAGACTTCACCTGGATGCAGCTGTGCAGCACACTGGCTGTAACACTTGTTGTGTTCAACAGGAAAAGAGTTGGAGAGGTACAGCATCTAGGGTGCTGTGACTATGATAAGATTGACGAAAACATTGTCGAGAAGACACGTTGAAGCACCTGTCCACACTTGAGAGGCATCTTGCATCCAACTTCCGCCGGATTGAAGTGAGAGGAAAAAAGGCAGAAAGGTGGCATTGCTGATTACTGCAGAAATGAGGGGATATCTGCATACCCTGATGCAATTTCGATCAGTTGCAGACATTCCACCAGAATCAATATGTATTTGCCAAAGGAAGTTCGTGCATAAATGCATGCAAACATCTGAGAAAGTTTTCCTTGGAATATGGAGCAGAGAATCCGAATTATCTCACATCAACTGGACTCAGCAAGCAGATTGCCACGATGGCTCAGTTTTTGAATTTACAGAATAATGAATGCGATAGCCTCGCCAAATTTGTTGGCCATGACATAAACATACATTGTGAATTTTATAGACTTCCACAGAATACCATCGTTGCAGTATCACGTTTCCAGAAAAACAGAAGTCTGGTGGTCGACATCTTCGTTGTGGCTTGTTACTGATGACTCTAGCAATGCACAGAGTGAGCTCAGAGCTGAGAGAGAATGTGCTGGCGAAAATGAATGATGACAGAATTGCTGCTGTTGCGACGAATGATCGTCTGGTTGCTAAATTCGGTGAAACTTTGTATGAGAAACACGGACACCATGATTATCTGCATGGTTTTATCAGTAACAAGCTGAGTGAGGTCGCTAGATTTCTTTTGTCGGTCAGAGCGCAAACTGAAGGTATCACATGTTTGGAGGACTGCATAAAACCATCCATGTTTTCAGTTGTGGTTAAGGCTGTCAAGGTGACTGCTTGATATGATGAAAAGACCCGCAAGTTCTCTCTTCCATCACTGGCACTTAAACTGTCGCGTACACTGAGAAGATGTGCTGAGATATTAGAGACAGATGCCATAGTTGTTCACAACTCAGTCAAGCAGAATGATGCAGCCAACTTCCCTGAACTATGCAAGGAACAATTTTTGTCAAAAGTCACCACACATGCATTGAGCACTTTGTCTGAATGCAAGTACAACCACCCTCAGTTGGTACCAATTGCTAGTGGCGTTCAGAAGTTACTGAACTTTTTGGACCAAAAAGCAAAATTGTGCACAGAGGAATTAAAGTCTGATACAGAAGACAAGACTTCAACCTGGATGCCGCTGTGACGCACACTGGCTGTAACACTTGTTGTGTTCAACAGGAAAAGAGTTGGAGAGGTACAGCGACTAAGGTGCTGTGACTATGATAAGATTGATGGAAACGTTGTCGAAGAAGACACACAACTAGAAGCATCTGTCCACACTTGAGAGGCATCTAGCATCCAACTTGCGCCGGATTGAAGTGAGAGGAAAGAAAGGCAGAAAGGTGGCATTGCTGATTATTGCAGAAATGAGGTGATATCTGGATACCGTGATGCAATTTCGATCAGTTGCAGGCATTCCACCAGAGAATCAATATGTATTTGCCAAAGGAAATTTGTGCATAAATGCATGCAAACATCTTAGAAAGTTTTCGTCGTAATGTGGAGCAAAGAATTCGAATTATCTCACGTCGTCTGGACTCAGGAAGCAGATTGCCACGGCTCAGTTTTTGAATTTACAGAATAACGAACTCGAAAGCCTCGCCAAATTTCTTGGCCATGACATATACATCGCGAATTTTATAGACTTCCACAGAATACCATCGAATTAGCAAAAGTCAGTAAGTTACTCTTTGCCGTGAACAGCAACAACCTTGAAGCATATGAATCTACTGGGTCAAACGTGTCTGCTGATGACGGTTAGAAAATTCTATATACTCCTACATGTACTGTGCAACTTCTATACAGTTTACTTGCTTGGAAATCTGTTTTAAGCCATTAAGAGCAGATTTTTAATCTTGTGTGCAGTCTTATTGTTTATATTACTGGTATCATACAGCTACACCTTTACACTATTATTATAACTCTTAAGGCCAGTAGCTGTTTATGGTAGTGAGAACAGACCTGGCTGTGAGTGACGTAAGTCGAACACAGCACACAGCTTTGGAAAAATTCTTACTACAGTTAAAATGTATGATCAACGCTATATATTCAACTCTGTCTTAAACTTTCTGCAGAACGTTAGCGGTAGGCTAGTGTACAGTCTGTACTGATAGCAATTTACAGTGGCATTGCACAGTTTTCCTGCAAAAGCTCAGCTTTCTTGTTACTTTTGTGTGTGTGTGTGTGTGTCTGTCTGTCTGTCTGTCTGTGTATGTGCACGAGTTTTGAAGCTGAATATGCATTTAGATTACTATTGTGTCAAATGCTAATATATCCAAATTGGCTAAGGCAATAAAAGCTATAATTAGATGTTGTCACACTCACATGCCTCTTTTCATATCGGCACCTATATCAAAGCCGAGTGTCGACAATTCGACAGAGGGCTTGATATACAGGACAACTGTGTTAACAATGCATCGAATGGCCACTGTCTTGTCTGCAGATGTCCTATTGACACGACTGTGCAGTTTTACAATAATTAGACATGTCTAAACTTCTTAGCTTTTTAACATTAGATTTTATCATATGCTGACTTTTTAAAATTTCACAAGTTTAAAGAAAATGGTGACAGCTGTTTGCCACTTCTTAATATAATCGGCGAGTTATTGTGCTTGACTTTACCTACACCTTTTTACTTGCATTTTCCATCCCTGCACACTGCACAGTCGTACTAGATTTTTCCATAGTTCCATTGTCATACACCCAACTTAGAAGATGTGCTGAGATATTAGAGACAGATGCCATAGTTGATGACAACTCAGTTAAGCAGAAAGATGCAGCCAACTTCTCTGAACTATGCAAGAAACAATTTTTGTCAAAATCGCCACACATGCGTTTAGCACTTTGTCTGAATGCAAGTACAACCGCCCTCAGTTGGTACCAATTGCTGCTGACGTTGAGAAGTTACTGAACTTTTTGGACCAGATGTGTTTTCCCATTGCTACATCAGCAGGTCGTCGTGGGAGGCTTCAGTCTGCATCTTCTGATGACTTGGTCATACCACACTACAGACTATCAACTTAAGGTTCCCGTGCATTCTGTGTGGCTGGTCCAGTTTGCTGGAATTCTCTGCCTGACTACTTAAAGTCACCTGACCCGAGTTTTGACTGTTTTAGGCATCAACTTAAAACATTTCTTCTTTGTCATTATTAACTATTGCAGCACTACTGTAGTGCATTAGAGACTCTTGTAGAGATGCGCTCTACAAATTTACCCGTGTCTCCTGCATCACATCCTGCAACAACAAGATATGGTACTTAATTCATGACCTACTTTTTCTCCCTATCTTCACAATAAGTCTGCAGTGGGTAAACGTCTCATAACCCACTGTTGCGTTTCATGCCTGGCTTGTTCACGCTTGAGTGGACACATCGAGCCACATTTGCCTGACTTCAAGCGTGAAATCAACACAATTACGACGGTCATGAATTAAGTTAGTAACACCACAATCTACTGGAATACACTCGCTACGCTTGTGTATTCCATAGTAGACTGTGGTGTTACTATAACAACTGACACACTTTACCAGTCAACAGACCTATCAAAAATCAACGCACAGATGTCAGGAAAATAGCGTAATATGTCATCCAAAGGTGGAAATAGCAGCGTTTTCCAACAGACTGAGGGCAACAAAAACGATGGTTGAATGGTTGAGCAAAGGTTTAACGTCCCACCAAACACATTATAGGTCATACCGGGGATGGGTTTTTACGGGTCAAATGACCCAACCAACAGTGTCAAAGCACTGAAGGAAGATAAGTCGTAAGGATTAGGCTTCAATCCCATCAGGTCCACCCCACCGTGCTCGCAATAATACACACAAATCTACGCACAGTGAAATGGGCCCAGTGTGACAAAACCCAATCCAGAGAACTGTAAGAACTGCTCATCTAAGTGTGCTTATGACTGAGCACAGCTTCAGTACACAATAAAAAAGAACAGTTCTGATAATCTTCCCTCTTACCTCCAGACGAACATCACATCTCAGATGTTGTCTATCAGAGGAGAGGGGGTGCAAAAAAACAAAAATGATGATGTGTATAGATGTTTGACTGTTACCCCACATCCAAGGGGTGCACGGAGGGCAACTGGGAGTGGTTAACCAGGCCACGGACATGAAAACGGGCCAGCAGATTGGCCATCGCAGCTCCACGACCAGTGATGTGCCCTGTCAGGGGATCCAGCATCAGTGGTCTGGGTCCAGAAAAGGGGTTCACATCGGTGACGCGACGCACGTCCAATAGTTGAGGCTGACGTGGTGGCGGCAACCCCAGGCCACCCACGATACCCATCAAAGGCACAGGCGTCGGACGTGGCCCCTCTGTGGCACTGGAGGGTGGCGGGCTTGGCGCCGTAGCAGCCGTTTTGGGCTTGGGTTGTTTACAACCCTTGGCCTTGGTGCGACCCGCACCACCCCGTTTCGGGCTATTTACACACAACTAGAACGTAAGAATAATACGATAAAGTATGCAACAACCATACCTAGATTGCGATCGCATGCGCAACATACAACAAAAGAACGAAGTAGAAGGGTGGGTCTTCCCGCATCAGTTACGTGGACTGTCTACACGTGCTGGCTAGTCACCGAGGGCGCCACCTGGCGACTCCAGTCACATCGGCGTTGAGGCAGGTCTATGCCGTAATAGATGTCTGCCGTGGATCCCATAATCTCACCGCCACAACACATGCATGTGATCGACGATATCAGCGTTCTGATTGGCAGGCGCATGTACGATCAGTCGATCACTTGGCTAATGGCGTGGCTACGGGGTCTATGTGACTCATTTCTTCATTCTATTCCGACAGAAGTCCTTAATCTGTGTCCATGGCCGAGACTTAAGCACTGGTTCCCTGGCAATACAGCAATCAATTGCGGCCTTCCCAGGAATAGATCCGCTTGACATCAGCACAGCCAGATGACGTGACACAGCCGCTCGTTCATCATGGGACCACGGCTTCTTAACACCTGAAACATTAACAAGAATGCCTGATGCAAAGGTAAGTGTGTACAACAGTGTGGAGGTAAGCATGCAATAGTGAGGCAAACTGGTTGCAAAGTTAAGGCCACTTTTGTATATCCAAGTTATCTTGGATTATTAAATTCAAAAGTTGCACCATTAGATCAGCCGACCCCTAAAACCCCACCGTAGAACCAAACGTCGTGTCTGTATCCTGTATACAATCAGAATCATGCTAGTTTAAGTATCTGAAAAAATGGCGGCCATCCACCATCTAGCTCAAGATCATAAAAGGTCGTCGACCTGCTTGCAATCGAAAGCTTATATGCAACTTACAACTCGTAACGTTTTCGAGATATTGACACATAAAGGTAGAAAATAGCCATTTTCCCCCACCCCTTGTTTGATGCCCCTGCTCAGGGGAACCCGTCAAAATTTGTGGACAAAATATAACCCGCAAAAACTAGAGGGATAATGGTATGGTGAAAATTGCGTGATCCTAACTTCAACCGTTTTTGACTGATCCACCCGTTTAACGGACTGACAGACAGATTTGCTATAGCATGTAGCGCATTCAGTGCTGTCGCGCATTAAAATACAATCACATCATTGTTGTGTATGGCAAATCACAAAGAAACAGCAGATTCAGCTGTCCAAGCTGAAGACATTCACTTCCACACAGCATCATACGTCATACAAATCACCATCTTCTGGCCAACATTACATCGCCTAAAAACTCTAAAATGCATTTCAGATGATAAAAAGACATACACTTCTTGCGCTGTTTTGACACATCTGGACCAGGAATGTACTCACTGTCACTGACATCATTATCATCATCATCATCATCATCTGTAGCAAGCGTACAACACAACATGCACTGAGACATGCTTAACATGCATGTCATGTGTTTATGAGGTGCATATGGCAACAGGCTACCATGGCAGTACAAAGCCATCCTGCATTGTTGCCATGTGACCTCGACCTTTTGACCATGTAAGCAGTCTCCTAAGTGCCCCTGTCCTAAGGCATCATGATCACCCTACCAGATTTGGTCTTTGTGGCGTCAACTTTTTTGCTGCTGTAAATGCTGGCATGGGACAGACGGGCAGATGGACAGACGTGCTGCAATATGTAACGGGGGCCTCCCTGCTTATGAAGAATGGCTCATAATGTTGCGAATAATGAACTACGCACTTGCTTCAAGAATGTATACATCAAGTGCCAATGAAGTCAACATGACAGCATTAAAGGGGCAGTGGAAATGACAGTGGCTCTCTACCACCAGCAAAGATAAGTGGAACACATATAAAACACATGGAGGCAGATGCTGCACACAAACTCATCAGCTGAAATAAACAACTGTTTTCTGCAAATGGTTTATAGGCTATGCAGGCTTAATATGATGACTTAGTTAAATGGCTACCAGTGGGCAGAATTTTAACTCCATACAGTCTGCGTGCCTATGACATCGACGAGTATTTACCATGCTTATTACTGATGCCAACAATACACACACATGCACACAAAACGTAAAAACACTGTTACTTTCGTAGCATGCTACCACCCTTTGCAAGAACTGTCAGCAGGAATTAAACCTCACATGATAAATTGTAAAATGAATATTGCAACTAATAATTAATGAAATTTGCAAATCTAAGTTACTATTCATCAACAGACATTACTACCTGAAACGGATTTCGTAGCAGTGCGTTCCAGAAGGCCCTTGGCTGGTGGTGGTTTCGGTTTTACTAACAAATGCAAACACATCAAAGAAACCAGTCTTCAAAATATTATTTATACAACAGTCCGCAATTATTCCCATATCATCCAGTGGTACAACGAGTTGTGCATCTCTTCCAGATGCAACTTCTGTATCATCAATAACCACGGAAGCTGAATATGAGCCAAAAGACGGTATGAAGAAGTCCCAGCCATCCAGTGGGACAAAGTAGGGTGTTCAGGAGCAGTCAGTCTGCTAATGTTATACACCAACATAAATAAATAAATAAATAAACAAACATAAAACTATCACTTAATCAATGTTTCACGGTAGCAGCAGTAGTAGTAGAGTTTAACGTCCCACTAGACACATAACAGGCCATTTTGTATATGAGTCTTTCTAGGCAAAAATGAAAAATATAGAAAAATTAAGTACAATAAACCCAGACAAAATATATTCTACACAGCTGCTGGTGCATTTACTTCATATCCACTTCCATACAGCATCATACTGCATACAAATCACCATCTTCTGGCCAACATTACATCGCCTAAGAACTCTAAAATGCATTTCAGATGATAAAAAGACATACACTTCTTGCGCTGTTTTGACACATCTGGACCAGGAATGTACTCACTGTCACTGACATCATTATCATCATCATCATCATCATCTGTAGCAAGCGTACAACACAACATGCACTGAGACATGCTTAACATGCATGTCATGTGTTTATGAGGTGCATATGGCAACAGGCTACCATGGCAGTACAAAGCCATCCTGCATTGTTGCCATGTGACCTCGACCTTTTGACCATGTAAGCAGTCTCCTAAGTGCCCCTGTCCTAAGGCATCATGATCACCCTAACAAATTTGGTCTTTGTGGCGTCAACTTTTTGCTGCTGTAAATGCTGGCATGGGACAGACAGACAGATGGAAAGACATGCTGCAATATGTAACGGGGGCCTCCCTCCTTACGTGAGACTAAACGAAGTCTGTTTAATCTTTGTGACACTCGGCCATTATAAGCCAAAAGAATAATTCAAAGATGGATGTGAGCGAAGGTAGAACAGTTGGGTTGGATTGAGCAAGGTTTACCGTCCCACCGAACTCATTATAGGTCATATTGGGGACGTGTTTTTATGGGTCAAATGACCCAACCAACAATGTCAAAGCACTGAAGGAAGATAGGTCCTAAAGATTGGGCTTCAATCCCATCAGGTCAACCCCACCATGCTCGCAATCAGAAACAAAAACACACAAAATTAACACAAATAAATCTATGCACAGTGAAATGGCCCAGTGTGACAAAACCAAATCCAAAGAACTGTAAGAACTGCTCATATGTGTGCTTATGACTGTGCACAGCTTCAGTACACAATACAAAACAGAACAGTTCTGATAATCTCCCCTCTTACCACCAGACAAATATCATAGCTCAGATGTTGTCTTTTGGAGGAGAGGGGGCGAAGGTAGAACAGATTCAAGACAGTGGCAAAATTGAGGCAGGGAAAAAACTGTCTCGAGGCATGCCTTGAGCCGAGTAAGCACCCCGAAGACTACATCACTGGACACAACATTTACATAATTCATTCTGTTAGTCATTGCATACTTGATAATTTAGAAGTAACTTTGTGAAGCTCGTATTCAACTGCACTCTGCAGTGCAGATCATCAGTTTTCTAATGTTTACTAATGGCATTAAGTCTTTTACCATCACAAAGGGTCAAGTCACCATCGTCACTACTGTTACTGTGCTTGTCACCGTCCTTGCGTCTTCCTACAACATTCAGCATAACAATAAGTTGTACAGTGCTAGCAAGTAGACACCGGAGTCAGTCACATGACAGTTACTGTAAATGTCATTATATTGAGCTACGTATATTCTATACTGTTCAGTAAAAAGAACGTATGTGAGAAATGTTAAGCTTATAGCCTAGTTCAAGGATATCATCTGTGGTCATCAAATCACATTTGGTACGGTGTATTAATAAGCAGACGTGTAGTCATGTAGTTCACAGAGATCAGGCAATTAGCGTTTAGTCTAGCAAAAAGATTTTAGTACTAATACATAAATTAATACATGTTTACATAAGACAAGCTTAGCTGCTACCAGTCGTTGAAACTATGACTGACTGAGTCAGATTCAAATATGACTGATGGATGCGACTCAGTCACATAAATATAACTGACAGTGACTTAAAGAAATATGACCGGTGGCAGTGGCTTTGTGGCGGTGGCTCCAGTGTCTACTAACCAGTTTAAATACAAATGCAACTTATGATAACTTATTAAGATAACTTAAGATCATTAATCACACTGCATTTCGGATTTGATAAAAAGTAACAATAACACACACAGTCTCATATACTGTAGTTGAATACAAAGAGCACTCTGACACCTAGATATGTTATTATATTGTTGCAAATGATCTTCCACATCTACCATGAGTCAAAAAGAATGACTTGTACTTGCCACTGTCAACAACATCGCTACCATCATCGGTATCAGACTCATTGCCATCGAAGTCTGGGCCAGAGTCAGAATCAGTTTCAGATGAAGACTCTCCAAGTGGCAGCTCTAAGACAACAATGTTAACAAAGTATGCACAATGCACTCGTCACACACCATGCCCACAAAGTGTCACGTCACTTTAGTGACTGATATTACATGCATTACATTAATTTTTGGGCATCAGGAAGGGCATCCGGCCTGTAAAAAACAGAGTGGTGGGATGTTGGCGTGGTTGTCTGCATGGGGTGCAGACTTGCATATAGCCCAGCAGATGCCACTGCCACTCACTATCTCTTGCTCCAGTAAA
>Ga0209458_1000323_pt1 | contig 18564 bp, 16 predicted proteins | sample WorMetLIZAISLAND_FD_187411 | JGI IMG/M metagenome (GOLD analysis project Ga0209458, IMG submission 187411) | Marine gutless worms symbiont microbial communities from Max Planck institute for Marine Microbiology, Germany - Inanidrilus manae... ...
GCCTCAATCCACTCTCCTCCCCCGCAGGGGGGGAGGAGAGTGGATTGAGGCAGCGGCTCCAGCATGCCCTCCCCCCTTGCGGGGGAGGGTTAGGGTGGGGGGCGTCCGCGAAGCGGACAACAAGGCTTGGCGCCTCCCTTGATCTGCTAGTCGTGGAAGAGGGCAGGGCATGACGGAGACGCGCGATCCTGCAGCCCGCGCCGCCTCGCTAGCCTGCTGGTCCGGGCCGGTCGAGCCGGAGCCGATTGCCGGCGGCATCACCAACACCAATTTCCTGGTGCGCGACCGGGGCGAGCCCTACTTCGTGCGCATCGGCGAGGACATTCCGGTGCATGGTGTCATGCGCTTCAACGAGGTTGCCGCCGCCCGAGCCGCTGAGGCCGCCGGGCTCTCGCCCGCGGTGATCTACAGCGAGCCCGGCGTGATCGTGAACCGCTTCATCGAGGGCCGCACCTTCGGGGCCGAGGACGTGCGCGCGCCGGAGAACCTGGAGCGGATCGTGCCCCTGATCCAGCGCTGCCATCACGAGATCCCGAAGTACCTGCGCGGCCCGGTGCTGATGTTCTGGGTCTTCCATGTGATCCGCGACTACGCCGCCACTCTGAGGGAAGGGCGCAGCCGTTGCGTCGAGCAGCTTCCCGATCTGCAACAGCGCGCCGAGACACTGGAGGCGACGGTCGGCCCGGTCGAGCTGGTCTTCGGCCACAACGACCTGCTGCCAGCCAACTTCATCGACGACGGCGAGCGGCTCTGGCTGATCGATTGGGACTACGCCGGCTTCAACTCGCCACTGTTCGATCTCGGTGGACTCGCCTCGAACAACGAGCTGAGCGAGGAGCAGGAGGCGTTGCTGCTGGAGGCCTATTTCGGGCGCGCCGCCGACCCGGAGCTGCTGCGCCGCTACCGGGCCATGAAGTGCGCCTCCCTGCTGCGCGAGACCATGTGGTCCATGGTGTCGGAAATCCATTCGACGCTCGACGTCGATTACGTCGCCTATACCGCCGAGAACCTGGCTCGATTCGAGCGCGCCTGGGCGGATTTCGAGTCGGGAGCTTGAGAACAGAGCATGGCACCTCTTCCTAAAGCGGCGCGTGTGGTGATCATCGGAGGCGGGATCGTCGGCTGCTCGACAGCCTATCACCTGGCCAAGCTGGGCTGGCGCGACATCGTCCTGCTGGAACGCGCCAAGCTGACCAGCGGCTCAACCTTCCATGCCGCCGGGCTGGTCGGACAGCTGCGCTCCAGCGCCAACATCACCCAGCTCCTGAAGTACAGCGTCGAGCTCTACGACCGGTTGGAAGCCGAGACCGGACAGGCGACCGGCTGGAAGCAGAACGGCGGCCTGCGCCTGGCCTGCAATCCAGAGCGCATGATCGAGATCAAGCGCCAGGCCACCACCGCGCACAGCTTCGGCTTGGAAATGCATATTCTGAGCGCACAGGAGGCCCGCGACCTTTGGCCGCTGATGGATGTAAGCGACCTGGTCGGCGCTGCCTTCCTGCCGACCGACGGCCAGGCCAATCCTTCCGACATTACCCAGGCTCTGGCCAAGGGCGCGCGCCAGAACGGTGTCACTATCCTCGAGGACTGTGCGGTCACCGACATCATCGTGAAGAACGGCCGCGTTGCCGGGGTGGTTACGGCCGGGGGCGAGATCGCCGCCGAGGTCGTCGTCAACTGCGCCGGGCAGTGGGCTAACGAGGTTGGCCGCCTAGCCGGTGTGACCGTGCCGCTGGTCTCGGTACAGCACCAGTACATGGTGACGGAGGCGATCGAGGGTGTGACCCGCGATTTGCCGACCCTGCGCGACCCGGACCGCCTGATCTACTTCAAGGAGGAGGTCGGTGGCCTGGTCATGGGCGGCTACGAGCCCAATCCCGTGCCCTGGGCTGAGGAGGGCATTCCGGAAGGCTTCAACTACTCCCTGCTCGATCCCGACATCGATCATTTCTCGCAGCTGATGGAGCAGGCCCTGGTTCGCGTGCCGGCGCTGGAGACCGCGGGCGTCAAGGAAATGATCAACGGGCCGGAGTCCTTCACGCCGGATGGTAACTTCATTCTCGGCGAGGCGCCCGAACTGCGCGGCTTCTACGTCGGCGCCGGCTTCAACGCTTACGGCATCGCCGGCGGTGGCGGAGCCGGCAAGGCCTTGGCCGAGTGGATTGTCGGCGGTGAGCCGCCGATGGACCTCTGGGCCGTCGACATCCGCCGCTTCGGCCGCCCGCACCAGAGCATCGACTGGGTCCGCACCCGCACTCTGGAGCTCTACGGCAAGCACTACACCATGGCCTGGCCGCACGAGGAGCATGAGTCGGGCCGACCCTCGCGGGTCTCGCCGCTCTATGACGCGCTGAAGGAACAAGGCGCCTGCTTCGGCGAGAAGCTGGGCTGGGAGCGGCCGAACTGGTTTGCCCGAAACGGGGAGGCGCCGCGCGACGTTTATTCCTACGGCCGGCAGAACTGGTTTGATGCGGTCGGCGAGGAGCACCGTGCCGTGCGCGAGCGGGTCGGCCTGTTCGACCAGTCCTCCTTCGCCAAGTTCCTGCTGGTCGGGCCCGACGCGGCGGCCGCGCTCAATTGGATCTGCGCCAACCGCGTGGACAAACCGATTGGCGGCCTGACCTATACCCAGATGCTGAACGCACGCGGCGGCATTCAGTGCGACCTGACCGTGGCGCGTCTTGCCGAGGACCGGTTCTACATCGTCACCGGCACCGGCTTCGCGACCCACGACTTCACTTGGATCGAGCGCAGCATCCCGGACGGCCTGCAGGCCTCGCTGATCGACGTGACCTCGGCTTACGCGACCCTGTCGCTGATGGGGCCCAAGGCCCGCGACCTGCTCTCCGAGGTAACCAGGGACGATGTCTCGAACGCGGCCTTTCCCTTCGGCACCTGGCAGAGCGTGACGATCGACGGTGCGGCGGTGCGCGCCCTGCGCCTCACCTATGTGGGCGAGCTGGGCTGGGAGCTGCACGTGCCAACCGAGCAGGCACTCGCCGTCTATCGCTGCCTGTTGGAGGCGGGCGAGGCGCATGGGCTCGCGAATGCTGGTTATCGGGCGATCGAAAGCCTGCGCCTGGAGAAGGGCTACCGCGCTTGGGGCAGTGACATCGGCCCGGATCATACGCCGCTCGAAGCCGGGCTCGGCTGGGCCGTCAAGCTGCGCCACAACATCCTCTTCCAGGGGCGTGACGCGCTGGTCGCGCAGGCTGCCGCACCGCTCAGGAAGCGCCTGGCCTGTTTCACCCTGGACGATCCCGAGGTTGTGCTGCTTGGGCGCGAGACCATCTACCGTAACGGCGAGCGTGTCGGCTGGCTGACATCGGCCGGCTGGGGATACAGCGTCGAGACAAACATTGGCTACGGCTACGTCCGCTCGCCCGACGGCGTCGACGACGACTTCCTCGGCAACGGCGATTACGAGCTTGAGGTGGTGACCGAGCGGCTGCCCTGCCGCATTCACATGCAAGCGCTCTACGATCCGGCCATGGAACGGGTGAAGAGTTGAGGCGCCTCGCTTAGTATGGCGCGGCGCGCATATGGCCCGTTTGCGTAGGAAGGAAACGACATGCCAGTCAGCAAGTCGCGGCGGAAGAAGAAGTCGAGCGCCAAAGCAAAGCCACCCGAGCTGGATTTCATAACTCTCGATGATCTGGGGCCACTGCAGGAGTTTCTGGCGGAGCTGGGAGACTCCGAAGAAGAGGCCGACGCTCTCGTTGAGGCCCAAGAGCTAGTCTACGACGCCTGGGAGGCACGAACGCGAAAGCGGCGCATCGATCTCGCCCGCAAGGCGTTGGAGATTTCGCCGGATTGTGCCGATGCCTATGTGCTCCTGGCAGAAGAAGCGGCCAAGAGTTTGGATGAAAAGATCGACATTTATCGGCGCGGGGTCGAGGCCGGCGAGCGCGCGGTCGGACCCGAGTCCTTCGAGGAGGACATTGGCCACTTCTGGGGCCTTCTCGAGACACGCCCCTACATGCGAGCGCGTAGCGGGCTCGCCGTCGCGCTCTGGTTAAAAGGGGAGAAAGAGGAGGCGGTCGAGCATTTTCGCGACCTGCTGCGGCTCAATCCGAACGACAATCAGGGCATACGTTACATCCTCGCGGCGCGGTATCTCGACCTTGGGTGGGACGACGATCTCTCGGCACTGCTGAAGGCGTACAAGGACGACATCGCAGCGGTCTGGACGTATTCGCGCGCTCTACTGGCCTACCGCCGGCAGGGCGATACGAAACGCAGCCGGAAACTCCTGTCGCAGGCAATAGCATCTAATCCGCACGTTCCGGATTATCTGTTGGGCAAATCCCGTTTGCCAAAGAAGTCACCCGAATACATTGGAATCGGCGACGAAAGAGAGGCGATTGCATACGTTCAAGATTGCGCAAGCGGCTGGACGAAAGTACCGGCTTCGCTCGATTGGCTTAACAGCTTCATAACCAAAGAAGGCCGCGTCTAGACAGGCGCCAACAGCCAACAGGAGAAACGCTGCTAAATGGCGGAGCAGGCGGAAATCGTCATCGTTGGCGGTGGTGCAGTCGGCTGCGGTGTCGCCTACAGCCTGGCCCAGGCCGGCAAGTGCGACATCCTGCTGCTGGAGAAGGAGCCGAGCCTGGCCGCGGTGACCACGGCTCAGGCGGCCGGCCTGGTTGGGCAGGTGCGCAGCTCGGTCGACCGCGTGCGTCTCGCCATGTGGTCGGTCAAGACCTTCAGCGAACTGCAGCAGGACGAGGAGGCCAATCCCAACTGGCGTCAGGTCGGTAGCCTGCGGATCGCCGAGAGCGACGTGCGCGTCGAGGAGTTTAAGCGGCTCAAGGCGACCTGCGACGAAGCCAGCTTGGAGGTCGCCCTGATCGATGCGGCGGAGGCGGCCCGGCTCTGGCCCGGCATGACCTTCGGGGCCGCCAAGGCGATTCTCTGGTGCCCCAGCGACGGCTATCTGCAGCCGGCCGATCTCGCCATGGCCTATTATCACCATGCGCGAGCCATGGGCGTGCGCTTCCGGACCAATACGCCGGTCACCGGGATCGATTTCGAAAACGGCCGCGTGGCCGGCGTACGCACGGCCGAGGGAACGATCGCCTGCGAGACCGTGATCAACGCCGCCGGCGCTCACGGTTGGCACATCGCCCGTCTGGCCGGGCTCGAGCTACCGATCGTGCCGGTGCGCCACGAGTATTTCATCACCGTACCCGGCGACGGCATCGCACCGGAGCATCCCTGTTTCCGCGTGCCGGACTCGACGCTCTACGGCCGACCGGACATCAACGCCTTCCTGCTCGGTGGCTGGGAGCCCGAGGCGCTGTCCTGCGACCCACGCGACTACGCGCTGGAGGGGGCGCCGCCGCCGATCGAGGAAGACTGGCCGGTGCTATCGAACTTCGCCGAGCTGATGGCGCCCTTCTTTCCGCCGGTGGGGAAGCTGGGCGTGCGTCACGTCTTTTCCGGCTGGCCGACATTTACGCCGGACGGCCGTTTCATTGTCGGCGAGAGTGGGGCAGTGCCGGGCTTCGTCTGCGCCGTCGGCTGCAATGCGCACGGCGTGTCCGGCTCGGCCGGCATCGGCCAGCACGTGGTCGAAGCCATGCTGGAGGCCAAGCCGTCCGACTATGTGGCGAGCCTGAGCCCGGACCGCTTTACCGAGACAAGCTGGGATTGGGCGGAGGCACGGCGCAAGGCGCAGGCGGTCTACGAGACCTACTACGCCGTCGGGCATTGAGGGAGGGGCTTGTGAACGATGTAGCCGACGAGGTCTTGGCGGCTTTGGCGCGGATCCCGGACCTCAAGGATCTGCCGCATGAAACGATCGAGAGCGAGCGGCTCGGCGGTCTGACCAACCGGGTCTACAAGCTGACCGCCGGGGACGAGCGCTATGTCCTGCGCATTCCGGGCGAGGGCACCGAGGACTACATCGACCGCAAGGTGGAGGCGCATAACGCGCGCGTCGCAGCCGATGCCGGCGTGAGCGCCGCCGTGCTCTTCTTCGACGAGGCCGACGGCCTCATGCTGACACGCCATATTGACGGTTGCGTCACCCTCTCGCCGGAGCTCTTTGTCAAGACGCCGGGCGCGCCTGCCCGTGCCGCTGCTGTCTTCAAGCGCATGCACGACTGCGGCCAGCGCTTCGAGTTCCGCTTCGAGCTCTTCGCCATGATCGACGAGTATCTCGGTGTACTAAAGAAGCTCGGCGCGACCCTGCCGGACGGCTACCACGACGTGGTCAGGGAGGCCGAGGCCGTGCGGAAGGTGCTCGACGAGAAGCCCAACCCGCTGGCGCCCTGCCACTGCGATCCCCTGGCCGAGAACTTCCTCGACAACGGCGAGCGCATGTGGATCGTCGACTGGGAATACTCCGGCATGAACGACCCGATCTGGGATCTGGGCGACCTCTCGGTCGAGGCCGGCTTCGCCGAGGAGCACGACCGCGAGATGATGGAAGCCTATTGCGGCGGCGTGGTGCCGGCGGCGACTTTCGGCCGCATGATCATCTACAAGGCCATGTGCGACCTCTTGTGGACCCTCTGGGGCCTGATCCAGCACGCCAACGAGAACCCGGTCGAGGACTTCTGGGCTTATTCCGTCAACCGCTTCGAGCGCTGCAAGGCCCTGATGGGCCGCGACGACTTCGGCCGGCATCTGGCGGCGGTTAGGGCTGGGTGAACTGCGTTGAAAGGCTTTCCAGGGAGGCGGGCGCGTTCCGAGTTCTTGGCGATCCGCCCCGTCGCGCCGCTCTAGGCGCCCTGATAGCGCTTTACGGCGGCAGAGATCTCGCGCAGCAGGGCGGAGCCGACTTCGCCGCCGTTGCCGCTAATCTTGTCCCGAAACACCGTGCGAATGGCATCGATGTGCGCCGCGATCAGCTCGCGCCGCTCTTCGGTCACCAGCAGTAGCGGGTCGGAGGTGGTCTTGTAGAGCGACTTAGCGAGCGCCGTGATCAGGGGATAGCCGAAGATGCCGCCCTGTCCGCGCAGTTCGTGGGCAATGCGGTTGATCTCCGCGATCGGTTTTCGGTTGGCCGCGTTGGTGGCTTCTTGATCCTTCCCGGAGACGCTTATCAGGACGGAGAGCGAGCGGTTCATGCGATCGAGGTATCTGGCGACCCAGTCGGTGTAGTCGCCGACCATGCTCTGAATCCTCGACTCGGCTGCCTGGATGACCATGGGGTCGAAGCCGATGTCGCCTTTTAGGGCATTCGCGCCGAGCTTGTCCTGCAGCTTGTTGGGCAGCACGAAATGAATGGCCCGTACGTCCTCGCGTAGCTCGGTCTCGCTCGACTCGCGCCGCAAGGTCTGGATCTGCGACGGCTCGGTGATGCGGCGCTCCTTGGCGCGCGACTTGGCGACACGGCGGCGGTCCGGCCCGAAGTAACCGCTGGCGAGGACGAAGGGCCGCGGCTTGTTGACGACCTGCAGAACATGGTCGGCAATGCTCTTGGCGGAGAAGGGCTTCGCGAGAAATTCGGAAACGCCGGCATCCCGCGCCTGCTCGACGACCTCGCGGTCCGCCGCACCGGACACCATGATGAAGGGCACGAAGCGGTCAGGGGCCTGTTCGTCGGTGCGAATCCAGCGCAGGAACAACCCCCCGTTCACGCCGGGCATGACATAGTCGCATAGGATGAGGTCGATGCTCCCGATCCCCGCCTTGACCGGATCGCTTTTGCTCAGCCGCAGGCGCTTGATCGCGGTGGTAGCGTCGCCTTCGCTGATCAGGTTCTCAATGCCAAAGGTACGCAGCGTCCCCTCCAGCAGCCGGCGGACGAACTTGTTGTCGTCCACGACCAGGACGGTCAGCCGATCCCAGTTCAAATGCATCATGCTTCGTTACCGACAGATCTCACCAAGGCCCGCTCGGTCGCGGTCCTCGAGCGCCAGATAGCTGGCTTGGACTATTCCTGAGCGGTAAGTGTTAACAATTCCTGGAAACATCCGGGCAGCGTGCTTCGGCTCGGAGCGCGTCCGGGCCGGCAGCACTTCTGACTTGGCGGCCGAATGGTAGATTCGGTCCCAAGTCTGTTCGAGCGAGCGTTACGGGGAGGTGTCGATGTCTCAAAAACGTGAGGGACCCGTTGATGGTTGGTCCGAGGCCGATAGCGCGACCTTCATCGACTACGGCCGCTACTACGCACCGGAGCGTGAGCTGCAGATCGCGACGGTCTGCGGCCTGATCCCGCCGCCCTCGGGGCCCGGCCCGGCGTACATCGTGGAGCTTTGCAGCGGTGAGGGGCTGCTGTCGCGGGCCTTGCTGGAGGCTCACCCGAACGCCCTGCTGCATGCCTATGACGGCTCGCCGCGCATGTTAGAGGCGACGCGGCGCTCTGCCGGTGCCTTGGGCGACCGCCTGACGACGCATGCTTTCGATTTGGCGGCAGGCGACTGGCGTGGCTTCGACTGGCCCTTGCAGGCCGTCGTTTCCTCTCTCGCGGTCCATCATCTGGATGGTCCGCAGAAAAGCCGACTCTATGCCGACATGGCTGTCGCGCTGGCGCCTGGCGGCGCCTTGGTGATCGCCGATCTCGTGGCGCCTGCTGGTGCGCTGGCCGTCAAGCTGGCCGCCGAAACCTGGGACGAGGAGGTGCGTCGTCGGTCCATGGCGTTGGATGACGGGCTGGCGGCTTTCGTGCAGTTTCGGGACGACAACTGGAACTTCTTCAGCGATCCGGAGCCGGACCCCGTCGACAAGCCATCGGCGCTCTACGATCAACTTCGCTGGATCGAGGCGGCTGGCCTAGTTGAGGTCGACGTCTACTGGATGAAGGCCGGCCACGCGATCTTCGGCGGCCGCAAGCCGGCCGGCAGAGGGGGCGGCCTGCGCCGGGCTACCGTCCGACTGGATCGGCTTCGACCGGATCGGGCGGCACGTCATCCGCCGGTTGCGCCGGCACCTCCGCCGGCGACACGACTTGGCCGGGGCCGGCGATCATGTAGTCCTTGACCGGCGTGCCGCCGATCAGGTGCTCCTGGATGATGCGCTCCAACACCGGAGGTGTGGCCTGGCGGTACCAGATGCCGTCCGGCCAGACTACGGCGACCGGTCCGTGGGTGCAGACCCGCAGGCAGTCCACTTTGCTGCGGTAGATCACCTGTTCGCCCTGCATCAGCCCGAGTTCGCGAACCCGCCGTTTCAGGTAAGCCCAGCTTTCGGCCGAGGCGGCACGGTGGCTGCACTTCGGCTTGCTCTGCTCGGCACAGAGGAAGATGTGGCGCCGGATTTTTGGCAGGCCGAGCCGATCGACCTGATCGACCAGATACTGGGGGTCTCCGGTGCTCATCGGAACGCGGGGTCTCCTCCTATCGATACAACCGCTTGGCTGCTCAAGGGCAGCTTCCGAACGGAGCCTTGCCTGGAACAGCCACAGCGTGGCGATCCTGGCATCCCGGCTGAGACGGGGCAAGCAACGTGGCCGGCTGCATGCCGGCCACTACGGTTAACTGGGAAGGGGCCCTTTACCCGGCCAGGAGAGCCGGACAGAGAAGCCGCTTGGGCTTAGTCGAAAAGCTGCACGCCGAAGGTCGGGACGTCGAGGTTGGCCTGTTCGGGCGCCTCGATGTTCATCGTCCTCAGCAGCATGCCGCCGAGTGCCAGGATACGGTAGGAGGCAAGCTGCTCGTTGGTCTGCGCAGTGACGAGCTGGCCCTTCGAAACGAAAAGTTCGTTCTCCGAGTCGAGCACGTCCAGCAGGGTCCGCTGGCCGACTTCGAACTGCTGGCGGTAGGCGTCGCGGGTCTCGACGTTAAAGGCAACGTTGTCGGCGAACTCGTCGATCTGTCCGCGGCTGGCTTCCAGCGCGGCCCAGGAGTTGCGCATTTCCTCTTCGGCCTGCAACAGCGCTGCGTGGCGGATCGCCTTGCTTTGCGAGACGCGCGTGACCGCTTCCTGGCGAGCCGCGCTGTCGATCCCGCCGCGGAACAGATTCCAGCGCAGCCGCAGGAGGATCTGGTTATTGAACTCGCCCGCTTCGATGCCGTCGCGGTTGCGGTTGTACTCCGACTCGCCCTCCAGCGTGATCGCGGGATAGAGCGGTACCTCGGCGAGGGACACCTCGGCCTCGGCGGTGCGAACGTCGGCGTCGAAAATCTTGTAGGTCGGGTTGTTCCGCCAGACGCCTTCGATCGCTGCTTCGAGGTCCTGCGGCAGGGAGCCCACTGGGAACTCCGGCAGATCCATCTCGTCCGGATACTGCCCGACGATTCGGGCGTAGGACGCCTCGGCGTCGCGCAGGGCGTTGAACTGCTGGGTCAAGGTTGCGCGGGATCGAGCCAGGCGCGCTTCGGTCTGCGAGACGTCGGCGACGCTACCGGCACCGCCGGCGAGCTGCTCTTGCAGGAAGCCGAGAATGACCTGGTGGACCTGGACGTTCTCCTCCGCCAAGCGGACCAGCTCGCGCTGGCGCATCACCTCATGGTAGGTGCTGATGGCGTCGAGCGCGGTGAACTCGGAGTTCTCGTAGACCCGGAGAGCGGCCGAGCGGACCCGGGATTTCTCGCGCTCGACAGAGCTGTCCGATTCGAAACCATCGAAAATCCGCTGCTGCACAGTCAGCGAGCTTTCCATGCGGGTCAGCGTGAGCGCTTTCCTATTGTTGACGTCGTTCCGTGTGGTCCGGTCGTTGGTGCGCTCCTTGCCGATACCGGCGGCCACGTCGAACTGCGGCAAATAAAGACCGCGGGCCTGGCGCAGCTCCTGCTGGATTGCTTCGCGGTTGTGCGCCACATTGCCGATGTCAGGGCTGTGCTGCAGGGCCAGGCGGATCGCGTCCTCCATCGAGGTCGCACTGGCTGGCCCGCTGCAGGCAAGGCCAATCGCGCTCCCGAGCAGCGCAGCTCTAAGGCCCCGCCAAACCGCTTTCTTCGTACAATCCATGGTCAACTTCCCCTGGGTCAACTTGCCCCGTCCACGGCGGACTTCGGTAAGATCGTTCTTGTATGCGCCAGATTCGTTAACGCTACCTTATCTGACCTGCCCAGCTAATTGAATATCCAATTGGGGTGGGAAGAGAGCGGCCCTGCATGCGTTGAAACTCAGGCCGACCAAGTGCCTGGCAACCGCGTTACTAGCAAATGAAAACCCCAACTCACGGCTCGACTTGAGCAGGGGGCGGCGAACCGCAGGCAAACGAAACAAGGGGTAAAATCTATCGGGTGTCCGAGCCCCCGCATACCTCCAGCCAGCCTCCCGTTACTTCCCTTAAGCTCCGCCAATTCCCCATGATGCGAAGCAAGTCCTTATATCTCTTCGTGTTAATCCTGTGCAAGACGTTATCGCCAGGAACCCTGTTGCAATGCGGTCACGTTTTGCTGCGCTGCCGATGATGTCTGGTCGCGTCGAGGAGCAGTTGATAGCCGGGGCCCGGACCGCGACGCCCTGTTCGGGTCGATCGTGAACCGGTGGCTGCCCAGAGGGTAGGGCGCAAAGCACTGACTTAAAGCCGATTCTCGGATTCGTACAGGTCTTCGCCGGGCTCGTCGGAGTGGGCCGAAAAGGCCTCGGCTCGCCAGTCAGGCTTATCCACAGGCTCGGCTCAGCCGTGGCCGATGGCGGCAACCAGCTTTTCCCCCATGACCGATCCGGCGGCCTGGCGCAGTTTGGCCACCAGCGCCGGCGCATAGCGCTGTTCGTTGCGCTCCAGGATTGCCAGCGCTTCCTCGGGCGCAACGCTCGGCCGGTGGGCGCGCGGCTCCACCCTGGCGCAGAACCAATCGCAGAGCCCGAGGATCTGGGCGGTCAGTAGGATCTCCTCGCCGGCCAGCCGGCGGGGATAGCCGTCGCCGTCGATTCGCTCGTGCATTTGACCTATGGTCTCCAGCACCGGCAGGCCGAAATCGATATCGCGCAACACCGATTCCGCATGCCGGATGTGCTCGCGAAGCTCGCCGCGCTCCTCAGGGCTCAACCGCTCGGGCTTGGTCAGCAGCCTGCGCGGCACGAACAGCTTGCCGATCTGGGACAGGCTGGTGGCGATCTCCAGGGTGGTCAGCTGATCGGCGCTCGCGCCGCAGAGCTTTGCCACTTCGGCCGCGAAGCCGGCGACTCGCCGGGAGTGGCCCGCCAGATAGGGATCCCGCAGCTCGACGGCGAGCACCAGGGCGGCGATCGTCTGCTGTACCGCCTTGTCCTTCCTGGCCAGCGCCTCGACCAGATCGGTGACGTCGCGGCCCACCGTGACGATACCGGCAACCTCTGCATCCGCACCCGTGAAAGGCGCCTTGGTGAGCTGCAGATAGTGTAGGTTGGACTGCAGATAGACTTTTTCTTCCGACGTGACGGTCCCGCCGCGCTCGAGCGCTAGGTCGTCGGAGAGCTTAAGTCGCGTGGCGGTGCCCTGGCCGAACAGCGCGGTATCGTCGAGCCCGTCGATCTCCTCGACGCTGCGGCCGACGGCGGTCGCGAAGGCGGGATTGACGTAGCGATAGGTCCCGTCCAGTCGCTTCAGGCCGATGTGCTCTCCGATGCTGCCGTTGATCCGGTCGAGCAGCTGCTTCTGCGCCGCGATGCGGGCCGCGGAATTGCCCGGCCAGCGCCTGGTTGTAACTGTTGGCGAGCCACCACCAGAAGGCTCCGAAGGCAAGCACGACGGCGACCACGACCAGGGCCGAGACCAGCATTGCCGCGGTCGTGAAGCCCCGCAGGTCGGCCTCAGCCGCCGCGCTGTCGATCTCAATCAGCACCCACCAGGGGGCGTGCCGGGAACTGCGCCGCCGCTGGCGTAGACCTGGGTCGCGCCCTCAAGAGCTGGGCGCCGGGCAAAGGGAATCGTCGCCTCGTCGCTCAGCAGGTCCTCGCGGGACTGCGGCGCCAGCGGCGGGCTGTCACCGGGTCTGAGTTCGGCGAGTTGTGCGCCGGATAGCTGCAGCAGCCGCGGTCGTTCGCCGGGCTGGGCGGCCGGGCGGGGCGCCAGGATCTCCGCCAGCCGGGCGCCGACCGGCAGCGTGAAGACCATAGCGCCCACGACGTTGGCCCCCGGTCTTGCCCTTCGACTTGTCTCGGGATTGGCCCCTGGGCTGACTTCGAGACGGCTGCCGTCGGATTCGACCTGCGCTGGGAAGACCGGCAGGGCGATCTCCATGATCAGCCCCTCGGGCGCCGCGCGGGCCGCGCCGAAAGCCGGCTTGCCGCTGTCGAAGACCCGCGCCGCCAGGGCCGCTTGCGCCGGACCGGGCGTGTCCGCGCCGCCGCTTGCGACATAGGCGACGCCGTCGCGGCCGAAGAGATAGCCGGCCATGAAGTCCGTACCGACCACAAAGTCGGTCAGCACCCGCTCCATGAAGGGTAGCTGCTCGACAAGGGGGGCGTTGGCGCCGAAGTCGTCGGAGTCGGTCTCGTCCGCATCGAGGATCCGCGAGATATCGCCGCCGGCCAGATCGATCTCGGTGGCGAAGAGGCGGAACAGCTCGCTGCCGACGATACGATTGGTCATCTCGGCAGTGCCCTGCAGCCAGGCACCGATCACCGCCACGCGGCCGGCTGCGAGGATCGACAGCTGTTGCTCGAGCGTGGCCAGTCGGGCCGCGCGCCGCTCCTCGATCAGCAGGCTCGGGACCGCGACGGCGGCGACCACGATGGCCGCGATGACGATGCCGCCGGCGATCCGTGCCAGGCGCTTGAACGGCTGGCCCCTGTCAGGGGGCGGCTCGGCGGAGAAGAGGTCGTCCTCCCCGAAGGTGGCGGCGAGGCTCAGGGAATTCGTCGGGTTGGCGGCGTTCTGGCGTTCTGCCATTGTCGTGCAGACCTAGTTCCGCTGGGCCCAGACCTGCGGGATCTTCTTCTGGTGAATATGCGACCAGCGTGTCGTTTCGTTCATCGAATACTGCGGGATGTAGTGCCCATAGCGTGAATGCGGAACGATCAGGCGTGACAGGCTGTCCAGGACCAACGTTCCCTCCGGCTCATAGACCACCACGACGGCATGGCCGATCGCGCGGATCTCGTCCCAAAGTATCACGATGCGCATCGAGTCGTTGTCGAAGCCGAGCTGTCGCAGGGCGAAGAACTTGGCGATCGCATAGTCCTCGCAATCGCCGGACCGCATCATGAACTCGCTGGGACTGGCCCAGTACTCGCTCACGCCGTAAAGCTCCTGATCGAGCTTGTATGGCCAGCGGTTGAAGAAGCGGTTAACGGCCTGCAGCCGCGCCTTGCGGTCGCGCCCGGCCGCATCGGTGATCAGATCGCGCCAGGAGCGTTGGGTCGCTGAGGTGCAGTCGGCGGCCTTGGCGGCGCAGCGCTCGAAGGCGAGGCGTTCCTTGCGCATCCGGCCGAGCACGCGGCGCCACTGCGGCAGGGCGGCGAGCGAGTTCGACTCGAACTCGGTCGAGCCGAACAGGCCTGATCCGGTGGCCTGGGCCGTGTTGGCCAGGTCCGATAGGCTTTGGGCCTGTGTGGGGGCTGCGCCGAGGGCCACAATCGAGAAAATGAGGTGGACAACAGCGGCGATCGCGGTGGGCCGTCTTGGCACGCAGTTTGGTTCCCGGCAGCTGTTTACCTAACGCCGCTGGCGGAGTCCTTTCCGCGCCCTCAGCATGCCTGATCACGCTTAAGACTCCGTTTAGGGATTCCCGATTTACTCCCGTCCTGGCGTGGGCCCGGTGTGGGGGTAGAGCCGCGGTGGGCGCGGATTTACCACTGCAGCCCCGGTTTTCCGGGCCTCGGGCAAAGGGGCCGGCGGCCTTCAAGTCACCGTGAGCGGCTGGAGATCCGCGATGGTTTGCAGACAGTTTGCTGAATTGATTGAAATTTAGTGTCCCGAGGGTATGCTTAGCGCGGATATCCGGGGACGGAGTCCAGCCCTTTGGCTGTGCGGAGAGGCCTCTGCAGCGAGTCGCCCGGTGGGCATTTCCGGGGCCGGGACTTCACGAGAGGGGAGTAGACGGGACATGACGGTGAAGCGGTTTCTACTCGGTGCCTGCGTGGCGCTGGCCATTCCGGCCTCGGCCCAGGCCGGGCCGTTCGACGGCTTCATGGTCGGCATCTTCGACACCGACAGCGGCTTCAATCTGGAGACCAGCGGCATCGTGTTCTCGAACACGTTGAACGACGGCTACCAGGACCTTTCGGCCTCGCGGAGCAGCAGCTTCGACCTGCACGACGGCGAGCTGTTCAATCACAAGGCCCGGACCGCGGCGCGCCGCTCCGTGGTGATTCCGGACGAGATCACCGACCGTCACCTGCGGGACGACGACCGGGCCGATCTCTCGGCCGCGCGCATCCGGCTGCGCAAGGCCTTCCTGGCCGGCGCCAAGGAGGTCGCGCCGGTCGACATCGGCTATGCCCAGGTCGCCTTCGATTGCTGGATCGAGGCCGCCGAGGCCGGCCGCGACGACGATGCCGCCGCCTGCCGCGACGAGTTCCTCGACCGTATCGCGCGGGCCGAGGAGCTGGCCGACTATGGCCCCTGGGAGCTGGCTGCGGCGCGCCCGGCCGAAGGCCCCGATCAGGACGGCCCCTACATGGTCTACTTCCAATGGGATTCGACCGTCATGACGCGCGGCGGCCGCGACACCCTGGACCGCGCCATTCGCGACGCCCTGGCCGATCCCAACGTGCAGATCCGCCTGACCGGCCACGCCGACCGCTCCGGCCCGCTGGGCTACAACCAGCGCCTCTCCGAGAACCGCACGCGCACGGTGACCCAGGAGATGGAGGCCGCCGGCATCGATCCCTCGCGCATCAGCACCTCATCGGTCGGCGAGACCTCGCCCTTCGTGCCGACCGAGGATGGCGTGCGCCATCCCGGCAACCGGGTGGTCGAAGTCAACATGATGTAAGCGCTCACTTAGATAGCGTTCGGCCGCGCGGGCGGCCCGCAGAGCGCTCTCGAACCAACACCCCCTCCGGTCGGAGGGGGTGTTTTCGTTTACATGGGCGGCGAAGAAGCAGTCGTGTGCCTCGCCGCCCCATCCCCTACTTGCAGGTAAACGACACGCGGCAGGTGCCGGAGGCGCACTGCGAACCCTTGGTGCAGTCCTGGCCGCGGGCCTTGAGCGCCTTGCAGCCGCGCTTGCCGGCGATCGGATCGCCGCAATACTGATTGCTGGCACAGTCGTCGTCGGCGCGGCGTTGGACGGCCGCGGCACAGACGCCCCAGGGGCAGCGGTCGGTCGCGCACCGGACGGCCCGCGCTGTGCCGACTGGTGTAACCTGATGCCGGAAAGCAGGGAGGGCGGTATGGCCGAGAGGGATCTGGCTCGCTTACGCCGGCGTACCTACGAGATCTTGGAGGTCGCCGAAGGCGGCGACTGGATCAGCCGGGCCTGCGACACCGGCTTGATCCTGCTCATCCTGGTCAACGTGGCCGCCGTCATCCTGGAGACCGTGGAGCCGATACAGCAGGCCCACGGCGAGGCCTTTGCCACCTTCGAGCTGATCTCGGTCGCCATCTTTACCGTCGAGTACCTGCTGCGCGCCTGGTCGGCCGTGGAGCGGGCAGATCACTGCGGCGAGGCGCACTGGAAGAGCCGGCTGCGCTATCTGGTGAGCCCCATGGCGCTGATCGACCTGCTGGCGATCCTGCCCTTCTATCTCGCCTTCCTCGTGTCGGTCGACCTGCGCTTCTTGCGGGTCCTGCGGCTGCTGCGGATCTTCAAGCTGACCCGCTATTCCTCGGCCATGACCATGCTGTTGAACGTCTTTCGTGAGGAGGCCAGCTCCTTCTGCGCCGCCTTCTTCATCCTGATCATCATTCTGATCCTGGCCTCCAGCGGCATCTATCTGGTCGAGCAGCACGCCCAGCCGGAGGCCTTCGGTTCGATCCCGCACGCCATGTGGTGGGCCATGGCGACGCTCACCACGGTGGGCTACGGCGACGTCACGCCGATCACGCCGTTCGGCAAGCTGTTCGGCGCCTGCATCACTATCGTCGGCATCGGCATGGTGGCGCTGCCCGCCGGCATCCTGGCCTCCGGCTTCGCCGACCAGCTGCGCCGCCGCCGCGAGGCCCTGGAGCACGAGTTCCAGGTCGCCCTGGAAGACGGCGTCATCGACGCGGCCGAGGAGCAGGCCCTGGAAGCCCGCCGCCAGGAGCTCGGTGTCAGCGATGCCGCCGCCCATGACATCCGCCGCTCCGCCACCAAGGGCCGCATGACCTCGGCGCCGACGGTGAGCTGCCCGCATTGCGGGAAGGCGGTGCGGGTATAAAGGGACTGGGGGGCTGGCGATAGCCGTGCCGCGGTCCAGCAGATCGAATCCGCCAGAAGGGAAGGCACTTGGCTGGGACCGGCTCGGTGCTAGGGGCTATGACAGGTGGGCCTGCGAGGCCAAGCTCACTAATGGAGACCGAGCTCCTGAAGCCGCCTTTGAATCTCCATGGCGATTACGCGATAACCGGCGCCGAGCGGATGGCCATCGGCATGCTCGGGATAGAGCGTGGTGTGCTCAGCGGCTTGGCGCATTGAGGGAAGCAAGTCGAGGAAGTGAATGCCCTCTTGTTCGAGGAAAACAAGGATTTTATCGCGGACCAGCGTCTCCTGGACGGCCAGACGTTCCAATTCGGTGCGCTCTTCCTTCGAAAGGACGTCGCGTGCAAGGTGCCAGTAAACGCTCTCCTTCGTTGGAATGACCAATATCAAGCAGGCAACGCCACGGGCTTCTGCGGCAATTATCACCTTGACGTACCAAGATGCCGCAACCATCTACCGAGCATGAGCCTGACGAGGTTGAGATTACCCCCGCGATGGTCGTGGCGGGCGTTGAGCGAATGCGTAAATCTCTCGGCGAAGCTTCGCTAGGCTCGGCGGATTACGTGGTTGTTCTTGAGATTTTGGATACGGCTCTTTGCGCCCGGAAACGCGGGCGCAAAAATTCTCTATCGCCATCATCAAAGCGGCGAATTCTAGCTGATGTCGTCTGATGTCCCGGACATGAAGCGCCCCGGGGAACCGAGAAACCTGTTTGCCTTTCGAGGGCGGCGGCCTTCGCTGTAATAGCTTCACTCGCCGTCCCGGTTTTCCGTCAGCGGCAATTAATACCCAGCCATGCGCTAGTTTGTTGCGTGCCGTGGACAATGTTGAGGCACGATCTTTTAGCTTAGCCCAGTCCGCCCGTAGGGCTTTATCCCCCACAAGGCCCAGAACCACTGCGTCGGCATAAGCCAGTTTGGATCGGAAGTTCTCTATCGAATAAAATGCGGAAGCGGACACTACGGGAGTCCGGGACCGGAAACACGTAAGAATTAACGTGGCTATAGCAGCCTCAACATGCGCCCATTGCGATGTCGCGAGTCCTAGTTGAAAATAGAAAGCGAGTCGTTCCTCATTGGGGTCCATGATGACCAAGCCCTCCAAAGACCAGGACGAGTACAGCGAGGAAGAAACCGCGCGCCGGCGCGATGCGGTGCTAAAGCGGATGCTTGAAACACCGCCGCAGCCCAAGCGAGGGAAGCCCGCCAAACGGAAACAGAGCAATGACAAGATAACGTAAAAGATCTTTCGCACATTTGGATGGGGTTGGTGGCCCCGAAACCCTTCAGGCTTGAAGTCGCGAAACCTTTGAGCCAGAGGAGGAACCAGGAGCCACCATGGAAGAGGATAGCACCACGGGCTTGTCGAACGTCATTCGGATTGATGACGA
>Ga0209458_1000324_pt1 | contig 18554 bp, 17 predicted proteins | sample WorMetLIZAISLAND_FD_187411 | JGI IMG/M metagenome (GOLD analysis project Ga0209458, IMG submission 187411) | Marine gutless worms symbiont microbial communities from Max Planck institute for Marine Microbiology, Germany - Inanidrilus manae... ...
GGATTAGGCTCGTCGCCATGAAGCACGCTGCAATGATCGCCGTTATGCGGGTCAACAAGTCCGCCGTGGCGCGCCCGGTCATGAAGCCGCCCATTCCGCCGCCACCGCCACCGCCCATGCCGAGACCGCCGCCCTCGCTTTTTTGCAAGAGAACGACGCCGACCAACGCGATGGCGAGTATCAGGTGGATAACCAGTACAACTTGGACCATGGATAGCTTCCTCTACTTCGCGGCGGACCTTGCGCCACGCGCGAACGGGCGGGTTTTAATATCTTGTGGACCAATTGACCAGCGAAAAGACTCGTATCGGCGCAGCCGCTCGATGCCTCGAATTGACTTACGTCAATGATGAAACGCCGACCCAGGTGGAGGATGGTATAAAAGCGCCACCGTCAGTACGGGTCGTCTGATGCGCCTTAAAGAAAAAAGCTGCCTCGTCGTCGAGCCCGACCTTCAATTGTCGCGCATTCTGGGACGGGAGCTGCGTACCCTGGGTTTCGGTGAAGTTTTCGTCGAAAGCAAGACCGAAGAAGCCATCGCCCGCCTGCATACCTCTCGCATTGATGTCGTTGTCTGCCACCACGACCTAGAACTGGTACGCTACATTCGGCATAGCGAACTCAGTCCCTGCCCTGAGGTTCCGCTCATTATGGTGACGAGCAACGTCAGCCAAAAGGAGGTGATGGAGGAACGCGACCTGGGCGTCGACGAGATCATCGCCAAGCCGGCGTCCCTCCAACAAATCTTTCGCCGCATCCGCGCCGTTCTCGTGGCGCGCCGCAGTTTTGTTCATTCGCGAAGGTTCCACGGTCCCGATCGGCGCCGGCACTTGGACCGCTATTACCATGGACCGGAAAGACGCTACGTTCGGGCCAGTCGATAGTCCTACCAATCTGGGGGAATGTGCCGATGACGATTGACAACGAGGACGCCAAGAAAAAACGGTCCGACGTCAAATACGAGGATCCTTCCTGCGCCTATTGCCCGCCTGCCGTGCGCGCATGCCGGGACGGCGAGGATGAACGCCGTGGCCCCGGTTATTGCCCATCAAAAGTCAATGAACCCGCTTTGAAACGCGCTGAAGAAATCTATTCCGATCCGTTTGTCCGCCGCGTCTCACAAGAGTCGGCCCGAGTCGAGTCGGAGGGTTACTGCAAGTGGACCCGGGTTGAGGAAATCGTCCATTTCGCCAAGAAAATGGGGTTCGACAAGATCGGGATCGCCACCTGCATCAGTTTTGTCGACCACGCCAATACGCTTAGTCAAATACTCGAGAGTCATGGCTTCGAGGTGGCGTCCACGGCCTGCAAGAATGGCAGCATCCCGAAAGAGGACATCGGACTTCTGGATTCAGAAAAGATCCGACCGGGCGGTCACGAGTCGCTATGCAACCCGATATCTCAGGCTCAGGTTCTCAACGATTCCGGATGCCAACTGAATGTCGTGCTCGGCCTCTGCATCGGCCACGACAGCCTGTTCTTCAAGTATTCGGAGGGTTTGGTAACCACCCTGGTCGCAAAGGACCGCGTCCTCGCCCACAACCCCGTCGGCGCCCTCAATCTAGCCGACAGTTACTTCAGCCGAATCTGGGGACCGGAACGCCCGGATCAACCAGCAAAACTGCCTAAACAAGTGCGCCGCGACTGAACGACCTGTAGATACGGGCCGCAACGGTGAGATCGGAGCGGTTAATGGGCCGCTCCCTTCAATTGATCCCGTTCACCCTTAGGAAGCCGCTTTGGCGATGGCCCAGAAGTCCTCTACCTTGAGGCTGGCGCCACCGATCAGGCCTCCGTCGACATCCGTCAGGGCCAACAGTTCGGCGGCGTTGTCCGGTTTCATTGAACCGCCGTACAGGATGCGAACTCTGTTCGCTTCCGCCTCGCCCAACGCCTTGGCCAGTTCCTTGCGGATCAGGGTATGGACTTCCTGCGCCTGGGCCGGCGTTGCGACCTTTCCGGTGCCGATGGCCCAAACGGGCTCGTAGGCGATCACCGTGTTCTTGGCGTTGGCGCCATCCGGCAAAGATCCATGCAACTGTTTGCGGTTGACGGCAAGTGTGCGGCCTTTTTCGCGTTGTTCGAGCGTCTCACCGATACAGACGATAGCGCCGAGACCTTGGGCGATGGCCGCTTCCGCTTTTCTTTTCACCAGGTCGTCCTTCTCGCCATGGTCGGTCCGCCGCTCGGAATGGCCAACGATGACGTATTTGGCGCCGAAGTTCTTCAGTATGGCGGCGCTGACGTCGCCCGTATGCGCACCCTTCTCTGCAACGTGGCAATCCTGGGCGCCGAGTTTAATGCCAGATCCCCTGATCGCGTCCCCGGCGAGCGCAAGCAATGGGTAAGGCGGGCAGATCACCATTTCGAAGGGAGGGCGCGCCAATTTTTTCATGCGCCGTCCGAGGCCTGATGCCAAGGATCTTCCATCCTTCTTGAGCCCGTTCATCTTCCAGTTTCCCGCGATCAACGGGCGTCTTTTTGAACTCATTTTCATCCATTCCGTAACATTGATTAAGCCGCGCGGACGTTTAACACAGAACCTTGTAATGAGGAATGACAATCTGTTGCCACTCGGTCAGCACCGTTTCCGATCGGGGTTGTCACGTATGTGACAAAGTCACTTTTGCAGTTGCTACGCGATGATATGAAAATCGCGAGAAGGTTTGTTTTCAATGAAGACGAGGAGAGTAAGCATGAGGGGTTTCGTGGCCCTGGCCCTTTTCGGCCTATTGATTTCGGACGGCGCAATGGCCGCCGATACCGACGCGAGAGTCGAAGCTAGCCGCGCGGCGGTGAAAGAGTTTTTTGGCGAATTGAAGGGCGAACTGGTCAAGGCACTCACGACCTCGGGCCCGGTGAAGGCCGTCGAGACCTGCAGCGGTGTTGCTCCTGAGATTACCCTGGGGGTTTCCGAACGCAAGGGATGGCGGATCGCCCGAACCAGTCTGAAACTGCGTAATCCGAACAACCAGCCCGATGCCTGGGAAATCGCCGTGTTGGACTCTTTCGAGGCGCGAAAAAACGCCGGCGAAGACATCAAGAAAATGGAATATTGGGACTTCGTTTACGACGATGGGGAACCGGTTTTCCGCTACATGAAGGCGATCCCGACAGACGAAAAACCATGTCTCGCTTGCCACGGCACGAAAATTAAACCGCCAATCTCAGCTGTCCTCGATGAGTACTATCCGGACGACAAGGCACGCGGTTACAAGGCCGGTGATATCCGTGGCGCCTTCACCATCACCCAACCGATGTAGGAAAGCCGATCGGCGACCTACCGGAAGGTCAGGCCGCCGCCCTACTTCAGCAGCGCGGCCAGGGCGTCGATACGGTCCTTGAGTTTGTCGAGGACGTCCGAAATCTCGTGGGTCGCGTTGGCGGTCTGGTTGGAGAGGTTTTTCACTTCGCCGGCAACAACGGCGAAGCCCTTACCGGCATCGCTGGCCCGAGCCGCCTCGATCGTCGCATTGAGTGCGAGCAGATTGGTCTGCTTGGCGATGGCGTCGATTTGCTGCGCCACCTTGCCGACGACAATGATCTCCTCCTCCAGCTCTGTGATGCCTTCTCGGATGCGGTCCATGGTCTTCGTGTCCACGCCATCGTCGTTTTGATCGGATGAGTTTTCGGCGCCGACCGGAGGTGCGGCTGGGGTCGGAACGGCCGGTGACGGCGTGCGCGACCCGAACAGCACCGAAGACCCGGCGGAGCCGCTGGCGACCGAGCTTTCGCGCGACGCCCGTTCATGAAACGCGGCTTCCCGCATGACGCCCGATAGAACCAGGTAGGCTTCCGACCAAGCGGTCCGGACGTCCGGCGTAAAGGTACTCTCCAAACCCTTCTCCATGGCCCAGAGAAAAGCCTCGCCAACGGTATCGTAATGACGGTCCTCGACCCCATAGTCGAGATGTTGTACGCCCAAGGCTTCGATTTCAGGGAGGACGGCCTCCAGGTTGTCGAGACCTGCAACGGCCTTACTGACGGCGCTCATGAATTGCTGGCGCATTCCGGACATGTCGCTCTTGAACAACGTGCGCATTGAGGGGTCGAGCTCAAACAATCGGTCATAAAAAGCGGCCGCCGTACGCTCTTGTGTCGGTCCGATTTTCTCGAATGTCGATTGGACGAGTTCGATCTGATCAGGGGTCATGGGTTTCCTCTCATCGGCCGGTCATGAGGCGGACTGGTACCGAATCCGTTATCGCCCCCCTACTCCAACACTCGGTAACACTCCATTCGCTTCTGGAAAAGGGAAATCGTAGTCACCATCAGTTGATCCCATGAATAGGCGTTAATGATTGCGGGGGCCCGGCGTGCCCGGCAATATTCCGATATTGCCCGGGTCTGCGGCCCAACCTATGATGCGCCCCGCCGCCAGACCCGGCGGGTTTTTCGATGTTTTCCACTGCCCGGCCAAATCGCCATGTTGACCACTCTTCGCAAACAAACCAGTTCTTACGTCGTCAAAGGCCTATTGTTCCTGCTGATCCTCAGTTTCGCGGCTTGGGGGATACAAGATTGGCTGAGCCCGGCGATCTCGTCGACCAGCGTCGCCAAGATCGGCGAGCGGGAGATCAGCGTCTACGCCTTCCGCGCGCAGGTCAATCGGGAGGTCGACCGGTTGCGCACCATGTTCGGGAACCAGTTCGACCTTGAGCAAGCCCAGCAGATGGGCGTCGTCGACGCCATCCTCAACAATGAGATCAATCGGACACTGCTGATTGCCGGCGGCGACGAGCTTGGTGTTACCATCAGCGATGCATTGGTCCGCAACAACATTCATAGCCAGGACAATTTCAAGGGCCTGACCGGCCAGTTCGATCGTAACCAGTTCGAACGTTTTTTGCAGAACACGGGAATGCCGGAGGCCGCCTTCATCGCCGATACCCGTGACGACCTGGCAAACGTCCAGTTTGTCGGCAGTCTGCAGGCTGGTGTGCGGGCTCCGAAAACCATGGCGGAAATGGTCTATCGCCATCGGAATGAGCGCCGCGTTGTCGAGTTTGTCGATATCTACGATACGGATTCCGGTAAAGTCGACGATCCCGATGAAGGCGCTCTCGCCGCTTTCCATCAGGCGAACGCGGCCCGTTTCACGGCCCCGGAATACCGGAAAGTGACCCTTGTCCGTTTGGAGGCCGCGGATATCGCCGCCGAGATCGCCGTATCCGACGCCACCCTCGCGGAGGCCTATGAGGCGCGGCTGGATGAGTTCACGACCCTGGAGAAAAGAATTGTCCAGCAAATGATCCTGGCGGATGAGGAGACGGCCGGAAAGGCGGCTAAGCAATTGGCCGAAGGCCGTTCCTTCGCGTCGGTCGCCAATGACGTTGCCGACCAAGACGAAACCGCGATCGACTTGGGCGAGGTCACGGAGAGCGATCTCCTCCCGGATCTTGTACCGCATGTATTCGGTACCGGGACGACTGGCGTCACCGAGGCCGTCCAGAGTCCGCTTGGGTGGCACATCTTCAATATCATCGCGACTACGCCCGGTGGGACCCAGTCCCTGGATGACGTTCGTGAATCGCTGCGACAAACCATCGCTCGAGAAAAGGCGCTGGACAGCATATTCGACCTTTCAAACCAGTTCGAGGACGAACTGGGCGGCGGCGCGACACTGGAAGAAGCGGCCGCGCGCCTCAACCTCCAGGTCGTCACCGTCGACGCCGTCGATCGGCAAGGCCGCACACCCGACGGGCCAGCGGCGACGGGAATCCCAACCGCTCCGGCATTTCTGGAAGCGGCCTTCGCCACCGAAGAAGGGTCAGAAAGCCCGCTTTCGGAATCCGGACCGGAAGGGTTTTTCGTGCTCCGTGTAGACGCCGTCACGGCGCCGCGTTTGAAGGCCCTGTCCGAGGTCCGCGCAGCGGTTATCGATGACTGGAAAGAGGACCAGCGCGCCGACGCGTCGAAAAAACGCGCCGAAGCCCTTGCCGATCGCCTGAATTCGGGCGCTGATCTGGGGGCATTGGCTCAGGAAAACGGGTTGTCAAACAAGACGTCGCCTGAGTTCAAACGCAATGACAACGGCACCGTTTCAGGCCTCTCCCGTGAACTGGTGAGCAGGGTCTTTTCGTTGACGGCCGGCAAAGCCGCCACGGGGCGGGGAAGCGACGGCCATCAAGTGGCCGTGCTCAAGTCCGTCGTTCCCGCCGATCCGGGTTCCGATAAAGACGCCGTCGACAACATTGCCGAAGAGCTCTCGCGTACCATGCGTAACGACATTGTTGCCCAGTTGTCGAACGCACTTCGCTCCGAGTTCGAAGTTTCCGTGAACCAGGCGTTGGTCCGTGAAGCGATCTCCGGCGCGGGCGGGTATTAAGGGACCCGTAAGCCCGACGCTGGCTGGGAAGTTCAATGGATCTGCATCCGAGTTTTGAAGACTTCGCCGCGACCTTTGCGGAAGGCCGTTCGCAGGTGGTGTGGTCGCGGTCCGTTGCCGATCTCGAGACGCCGGTTTCGGCGATGATGAAGTTGGCTGGCGAGCGGCCCAACAGTTTTCTCCTCGAATCGGTCGAGGGTGGTGCGATCCGCGGCCGCTATTCCTTTATCGGGTTCGACCCTGACGTCATCTGGCGGTGTTTCGGCAATAGCCCTGAGATCAACCGCTCGCCGGATAAGGACGCCAACAGCTTCGAGCCCTGCCCGGAAGCGGATTTAGGAACCCTCGGGTCGCTTCGCAAGCTGGTCGAGGAGAGCCGGATCGATTTGCCCGCCGGAATGCCGCCGATGGCCGCTGGGCTCGTCGGTTTCATGGGGTACGACATGGTGCGGCTTGCCGAAAACATTCCCGACGACAACCCCAATACTCTTGACCTGCCTGACAGCCTTTTCCTGAGGCCGGCGGTTATGGCGGTATTCGATTCGCTCGAGGATTCACTGACCATCGTCACGCCTGTGTGGTCGGATTGTGGCGGCTCGGCTGAGGAGGCCTATGCGGCGGCAAGACGACGATTGCAGGCGGCGGTCCGCGATTTTGAGGCGCCTTTGGCGGCGCGCCGGCGGACAACGCCACCGGCCGGAGATCCGGAACCGCCGGCCGTGCAGTCCAACATTACCCGCGAGGAATTCCACAGTATGGTGCGCAAGGCCGTCGATTACATCATGGCCGGCGATGCGTTCCAGATCGTTCCCTCCCAGCGGTTTCGGTTGCCGTTTTCCTACCCGCCTTTTGCCTTTTACCGCTCGCTCCGCCGCCTTAACCCGTCACCGTTTCTGTTTTTCCTCAATTTCGGCGATTTTTGCGTCGCCGGATCGAGCCCCGAGATCCTGGTTCGTGTGCGCGACGGACGGATTACACTCAGGCCATTGGCCGGCACCCGCAAACGTGGCGCGACGCCGGAAGAGGACCGGGCGTTGGCCGAGGAATTGATCGCCGACCCGAAGGAGCGGGCGGAACACCTGATGCTCCTCGATCTCGGGCGCAATGATGTTGGTCGGGTCGCCAAGGTCGGTACGGTTACGCCGACAGAGCAATTCATCATCGAATATTACTCCCACGTCATGCACATCGCCTCCAATGTCGAGGGCGAGCTGGACCCGCGCTATGACGCTATTGATGCTTTGTTGGCGGGTTTTCCGGCGGGCACCGTTTCCGGTGCGCCCAAGGTCCGCGCCATGGAGATCATCGACGAGTTGGAACCGGAACGACGCGGCGTCTATTCGGGGTGCATCGGGTATTTCGGCGCCGACGGCGACATGGATACCTGTATCGCCCTGCGCACGGCCGTTATCAAGGACGACACGCTCTATGTTCAGGCTGGTTGTGGCGTCGTCGCCGACAGTGATCCAGAGTTCGAATATCAGGAGAGCGTCAACAAAGCGATGGCATTGGTTCGAGCTGCTGAAGAAGCCGCCCGTTTTTCCTCAACCAAGACCTGATTCCGGTTCCCTTAGGTCAATCGAGTGCCGCCGTCACCATAATCTCGACGGACCATCCAGGCGGCGCCAACCGAGCTTCGGTGCAAGCCCTGGCCGGCGCCTTTCCGGGCGCCGTCCACGCTTCCCAGACGCTGTTCATTTCGTCGAAGTCACGCATATCGGCGAGCCACACTTGGGCCGTCAGGAGCTTTGACTTGTCGGTTCCGGCAAGGGCCAGCAACCGGTCGATTTCTTCCAAGGTTTGGCGGGTTTGATCGGCAACCGCCGCGCGATGATCCCGACCGACCTGTCCGGCAAGGTAAACGACGTTGCCGTGAGCAACGGCTTGCGCCATGCGCGGGCGTTCTTCATATCGCACGATGGTCATGGTTTATCCCTCTCGCTTTCCTGTTCCGGCGCCGGATCATCCGCCGACTGCGGGTCCGTTTGTTGGGCCGTTTGCGGTTCAGGCTTTACCGCCGGTCCCTTTTCCGTGCCCGGCTCCGGCTGTTTGTTGTCTTCCGCCGCTTCCTCGGTCGGCTCGGTCGCCGAACTGGCGGCGGCCATGTGTTCCGTCACCCTCATCAAGATCGCCGACAGCGGAACCAGCTGTATGCCTTGAGAGGGCAGATCCTCTAGCCAAGGCGCCAACGCCTCGATGGTGGCATCCCTTGGATGTCCGATAGCGACGGCGTAACCGCGGCGTTTGGCGAGGTCAGTCGTTTGTTTCAGGCGTCCTCGTATTTCGTCGACGTCGTCGACGTGATCGAGAAAGATGTTGCGCGCGATGAAGGGAACGCCCAAGGCCTTCGCCGCGGTTCGTCCGGCCGATTTCGGGGACGTCACGGAATCGAGGAACAATAACCCCCGCTCCTTGAGGGTCTCCATGACGACTGTCATACTCGTTAGCTCCGACGTAAAACGGCTGCCCATATGATTGTTGATGCCGACGTAACCATCGGCCTGGTCGAGCGTCCAATTGAGGTTGGCGAGGATTTCCTCGCGCGGCATACCGGTGATCAGGACGTTCGGCCCCGGATCAACGTCCGCAGAAGACGGTTCCATGGGGACGTGCAGCATGAGCTCGTGCCCATTGTCCCGTGCATCCGCCATCTGATCCGTGATGTCTTTGGCATACGTCAGGAAGGAGAGGGTCAAGGGCCCCTTCAGGGTCCAGGCCCGCCGTGTGCGGCCGCGGTCGACACCCATGTCATCGATGACGATGGCGACCATCGGCCCCGTATTCAACGTGACTTCGACGGCGTTCTTGCGCCAGGTCGGAACCGTCTCTGGGTCCTCCGCCTCCGTCGCCGTTCCCGGTTCTGCGGGTTGCGGCTCCGGGGTGGTTGGTGTGACCGGTGCCGGCTCGGCGGGCAAGGACGCGGTTTCCCGTGGTGCTACAGAGGGCTCGGTTTTTTGCGGCGTTTCAGTTGCCGATTTCCGTGAATCCGCCCATACGACTCTTTCGTCCGGCGTTAGCTGTCCGGTGTCCTTTAATTTCGTTTTCGGCTCGACCGTTTCTGCCGGCTCCGCGGGATTCTTTGAATATCGGTTTCCATCGGCGACGTCGCCGCCCTGGATCACGTTCAGCACCGGAAGGCCGCCGTTTTCCAGGATGTCCTTTGGCAAGGACTCCTCGTAGGCCCGGTAGGGTGCGCCTTCCGCACCACCGTTTTCCTCCGGCATCATTGGCGCGGGAGCAGGCGTTACCGTCTCGTTCGACGCTTGCCTTTCGTTTTTGGTTTCCGGTTCCGTTGCTGCCTGAGTGGCGGCGGAGGTATCGGCTGCAGTCGGGACGCGTGAAGGTGGATTCGGTTTGAACAGGTAGCCGGCGCCATAACCGATGCCGAGTCCCACCAGCGCCAGGATAACGAGAATAGCCTGACGCCTGGGATTCGGACGAAATTTCCGAGCCATCCGTGTTGATACCCGCGCGGTGAACACCTGTCGACCGGACAACAGTCTTGTGGGGCGCGGCGAAAATTGAAAGGAGTTTATTATCCGGCGTTAGGGCTGCGCATGGCGTCCTTCCTCCTCCGCCCCGGCGAGGCCGTCTAAAATAAGACAATCGGGGCGGTGGTCACCGTGGCAGTGGTCGGTGAGATCGACCAGGGTCCGGCGAAGTGCCTCGAGATCGCCGATGCGCTCCTCGATCTCACGGATATGGGATAGGGCCAGGGCCTTGACGTCGGCGCTGGCCCGGTTCTTGTCCTGCAAAAGTTCCAACAAGGCCGCCACCTGCTTTATCGAAAAGCCCAGGTTCCGGGCTCGGTGAATGAAATTCACCGTGGCGACGTCGTTGTCCGAATAGGTGCGGTAGCCGTTGGACTGGCGTACGGCCGGCGGCAACAGGTTGACGCTTTCATAATACCTTATGGTCTTTGGACTGACGCCGGTCTGCTCAGCGAGTGAACCAATGTTCATTCTGCTCTCCTGTGGTTTTCCATCGCCTGAGCAGCAGTGAATTGGTGACGACCGAGACACTGCTCATGGCCATGGCGGCACCCGCGATAACCGGGCTCAGGTGGCCCATTGCCGCAAGCGGTATGGCGACTACGTTATAAATGAAGGCCCAGAACAGGTTCTCCTTGATCTTGGCATTGGTGGACCTGGAAATATCCAACGCATCGGCGACAAGGGCCGGGTCGGAACGCATCAGGGTGATCCCGGCCGTTTCCATGGCAACGTCAGTTCCAGTCCCCATGGCGATCCCGAGGTCGGCGGCGGCGAGTGCCGGCGCATCGTTGAGTCCGTCCCCGACCATGGCAACGACGGCACCATCCTGGCGCAACCGGGAGATCCGGTCTTCCTTCTCGTCCGGCAATACCTCGGCGGCGACCCGCACGATGCCGAGGGGTCCGGCGATGGCGGCGGCGCTCCTCGTGTTGTCGCCGGTCAGCAGCATGACGCCGATGTTGCGTTGTTTCAGTGCGGCAACGGCCTGTGTCGCGGTTTCTTTCACGTCGTCACCGATTGCGATGACGCCGAGCAATCGGCGGTCATCGGCGTCGGCGACCCAGGCCAGGGTGCGGCCGACGTCTTCCTGGCGGAGTGCTTCGGCGTGCAAGTCGTCGAGATTGATGCCGTGGTCGGCCATCAAACGGCGGCTGCCGATCCAGACCTTGCGATCCCCGACCCGCGCTTCCAGGCCACGGCCCGGCACGGCACTGAACGCTGCGACTGCCGGCAGATCAAGGTTGAGGGATTCGGCTTTTTCGATCACCGCTCTGGCGAGGGGGTGTTCGCTGCCCGTCTGGGCCGCGGCGGCGAGCGCGATCAGTTCGTCTTCTTCTCCCGACGTCGAAATGACGGCGGCGACGCTGGGTTTTCCCTCTGTCAGGGTGCCGGTCTTGTCGAATACGACGGCCGTCACATGGGTGGCGCGCTCGAGTGCCTCGACGTCGCGGACCAGTATTCCATGGCGCGCCGCGACCCCGGTGCCGACCATGATCGCCGTCGGAGTCGCCAGACCCAGTGCACAGGGACAAGCGATGACCAACACCGTGGCGGCGGTGACGATGGCGGTCTCGAAACCGGCCCCGACAATCAGCCACGCGAGGAACGTCACCAAGGCGACGATAACAATGGCCGGAACAAATATGGCCGCGACGCGGTCGACCAGATGCTGAATTGGCGCCTTTTTGGCTTGGGCGTCCTCGACCAGGCGGATGATGCGGCTCAGCATGCTGTCACCGCCGACCGCAGTGGTGACAACGATGAGGCGGCCCTCGCCGTTGACGGCGCCGCCGGTGACCAGCGAGCCAACAGCCTTGGTGACCGGCAGGCTCTCGCCGGTGATCAGGGATTCGTCGACCTGGCCCATGCCTTCCTCAACGCGGCCATCGACGGGAATGCGCCCGCCCGGCTTGACGACAACCTTGTCGCCGACCCGGATCATGGCAATGGGTACTTCGCGTTCGCCCCGTTCGTCGACGATCCGGGCCGTTTCCGGCCTGAGCGCCATCAGGCCCCGGATGGCTGCCGTGGTCGAGCGTTTCGCCCGGGTTTCCAGCCATTTGCCAAGCAGCACCAGGGTGATCACCGTTGCCGAGGCCTCGAAATAGAGTGCCACTTCCCGGCCTTCGGCCGCCGGTGCGAAAACGAAAAAGGTGCTGAGCAAGTAGGTGGCCGAAGTGCCCAGGACGACCAGCAGGTCCATGTTGCCGCTACGCGCCTTCAAGGCACGCCAGGCGGGGCCATAGAAGCGGCTTCCGGAGACGAACTGCACCGGCGTCGCCAGGGCCAGTTGCACCATTGGCGGCAGCTCAAAGGTAAAGGGCGTCAACATGGACAGCATTTGCACGGCGAACGGTGTGCTGAACACGATGGCGATTGTCAGCAAGACGCCTTCCCGACCACCCCCGGCTACCGATGACGTTTGCTGGCCCGTTTCGGTTTGGGCGGAAAGTGCGGAAAATCCCGTCTTCTCGACGGCATCGATCAATTCCCGCGTGATCTCTCCGGAGGCGGTTACGACGGCCTTTTCCGTGGCCAGATTGACACTCGCTTCAAGAACGCCGGGAACGGCGGCGAGCGCTTTTTCGACGCGCGCCACGCAGGCCGAGCATGTCATACCGGTGACGGCGAGCTCGATGCGCCGGGTTTCTGGGGTATCCGGCAGGGCGCCGAAACCGATCGTCTCAACGGCCTCGGCGAGGTCGGCCGGAGCCGTGTCGGTATTCTCTGCAAAGCGGACGCGGGCCTTTTCCAGGGCCAGATTGACTTCGGCCGAGGCCACCCCGGGAACGGCGAGCAACGCCTTCTCCACGCGGCCTGCGCAACCGGAACAGGTCATCCCCGTGATAGTGAGATCCACTGGCGCCATGCACTCTTCGGGACCCTGCCTGGTGTGTTTGTCGAGGGTGTTTCCGTCCATCAAAAACCTTCCACTATACTATAATGTTTTTACCATAATGTTTCCAGTGACTGGAAGGTCAAGGCTGCCCTTTATGGGGTCGGCCACTGGTGCCTTGACGGTGCTGCGCCGCCCCTGCATTGTGACGCCTCTCCGGCGGCGAATGCTTGGATGTGAGTCAAACCGGAGACCTGGGTCCTGGTTGTCCGAAATTCGATTAACCTGCTGAAATGATCCTCTTAATCGACAACTATGACAGCTTCACTTACAACCTGTTGCACTTCCTTGGTGAGTTGGGTGCCGAGGTCGTGGTGCACCGTAACGACGTCATCGATGTCGAAGAGGCGATAACCTTGAATCCGGACGCCATTGTCCTGTCGCCAGGGCCCTGTGATCCCGACAAAGCGGGTATCTGCATGCCACTCGTCGAAAAGGCGGCCGGCCACCTGCCGGTCTTGGGCGTGTGCCTTGGTCATCAAAGCATCGGGCAGGTGTTCGGCGGTCGCATCGTCCGCGCACCGGCGCCGATGCACGGCAAAGTCAGCGCCATTGAACACGACGGGAAAGGCGTTTTCGAAGGCCTGCCCTCGCCATTCGAGGCTACACGCTATCATTCCCTGACCATCGATCCAGACAGTGTTCCCGATTGCCTCGAGGTCTGCGCCAGAAGCTCGGACGGAGTCATCCAGGGCATCCGGCACCGGGAATTCCCCGTCCATGGTGTTCAGTTCCATCCCGAAAGCATCGCCTCCGAACACGGGCACCGGCTGCTCGAGAATTTCCTCAATATAACCGGCGGGAGACTGGCGGCATGAGCGAAGACCTGAAACCCCTCCTGGCCAAGGTGGCCGACGGCAATGCGCTCGGTGTCGACGAGGCCGAAAACGCCTTCGACATCATTATGTCGGGCGAGGCCACCGAATCGCAGATCGGCGCCTTCCTGATGGCGTTGCGCGTGCGCGGCGAGACAGTTGACGAGATTACCGGTGCCGTGCGCACCATGCGTGCCAAGGCGACTATGATCTCCGCACCCGAGGGCGCCATCGACGTTGTCGGTACAGGCGGCGACGGCGCCGGCACCTATAACGTGTCGACCGGAGCGGCGCTGGTTGTCGCCGGCTGCGGCGTGCCGGTGGCCAAACACGGCAACAGGGCGCTTTCGTCGAGGTCGGGGGCAGCCGATGTCCTGACATCACTTGGCGTCAATCTGGATGCGGAAATGGACGTCATCGAGCGCTGTATTCGCGAGGCTGGAATCGGCTTCATGATGGCACCGCGCCACCACAGCGCCATGCGCTTCGTTGGGCCGGTCAGGGCGGCGCTCGCCGTACGCACCATCTTTAATATCTTGGGCCCGCTGTCCAACCCGGCCGGCGTCAAACGCCTGTTCACTGGCGTCTTCGCCAAGGAATGGGTTGAACCCATGGCCAATACGCTGGCCAATCTCGGTACCGAGGCGGCATGGATCGTTCATGGCTCAGACGGTCTCGACGAGCTGACGACGACGGGGCCGACTTTCGTCGCCGAGCTCAAAGGCGGCGCCATTTCGACTTTTGAGATCGCGCCCGAAGAATACGGTCTGTCCCGCGCCCGACCGCAGGATCTCAAGGGCGGTGACGGTGAGGTCAATGCCGCCGCCATCCGCAGCCTGCTCGCTGGCGAGGCCGGTGCCTATCGCGACATCGTCGTCTTCAACGCTGCCGCTAGCCTCGTCGTTGCCGGAAAGGCGGCCGACGTCGGCGATGGCGTCGCCATAGCTATCGACGCCATCGATGGTGGCAAGGCCCGGACCGTGCTCGACAAACTGGTCGATATTTCCAACTCGGCTCCATGAGCGACGTTCTCGCCGAGATTTGCGCCAACAAGCGCATCCTGGTGGCCAGCCGTAAGGCCAAACATCCCTATTCTGTCGTGGCGCGCGCCGCAGCGGCAGCCGGCGAGACCCGGGGCTTTCGCGACGCCCTGGTGACGGCCGCGAAAAACGGGGGCTACGGCCTTATTGCTGAGATCAAACGGGCCTCACCGTCGAAGGGCGTGATTCGGGCCGATTTCGATCCGAAATCCCTAGCCCAGGCTTACGAACGCGGCGGCGCCAACTGCCTGTCGGTATTAACCGACGTGCCCTACTTCCAAGGCAAAGACGCTTTCCTGGGTGCGGCGCGGGATGCCTCCACACTGCCCGTGTTACGCAAGGATTTCATGCTCGACCCATACCAGATCGTCGAGTCGCGGGCCCTGGGTACGGATTGCGTGCTCCTCATTATGGCAGCGCTCGAAGATGCGCAGGCCAAGGAACTGGAGGCAGCGGCCGTGGAACTTGGCATGGATGTTCTCGTCGAGGTTCATGACGAAGAGGAACTGGAACGGGCACTCGAACTGAAAAGCGACCTGATCGGCATCAACAACCGCAACCTGAAGACCCTCGAGGTCGACATCGCCATGACCGAACGGTTGGCGCCGATGGTACCCGAAGGCCGCACCGTGATCAGCGAAAGCGGCCTATACGAACCGGCCGATCTGGCGCGCATGGCGACGGTCGGGGCGCGGTGCTTCCTGGTCGGCGAATCGCTGATGCGCCAGGACGACGTCGAACAGGCGGTACGCGACCTGTTGGCCGCTTCGCCGGAAGCGGTTGGAGCATAAACACATGGCGGAATTCACCCACATCGATGCCGACGGCAACGCCGTCATGGTCGACGTTTCGGAAAAACAACCCACTGAACGGACGGCGACGGCCAAGGGCAGCGTCCTCATGCAGCCCGAGACATTGGCCAAAATCATGGAGGGTGGGGTTAAGAAAGGAGACGTGCTGTCGGTGGCGCAACTGGCCGGCATCATGGGAGCCAAGCGTACGCCGGACCTGATCCCGCTCTGTCACCCGCTGTCCCTGAATTCCGTCCAGGTCGAGCTCACCTGCGATACCGGGCGCAACGCCGTCGACATCGCCGCGACCTGCCGGCTGAAGGGCCGCACCGGCGTCGAGATGGAGGCTTTGACGGCCGTATCCGTGGCCGCGCTTACGGTCTATGACATGTGCAAGGCAGTCGACCGCAGCATGCGGATCACCGATGTTCGGCTGGTCCACAAAGCCGGCGGCAAGTCCGGCGATTACGAGGCGGAATAGATGCTGAGCGTCGATGAAGCCTTCGAAAAGGTTCTCTCCGGTTTCGCGCCGATCGGCTGTGAAAGCGTCGCCTTGTCCGATGGATTGGGCCGTGTGCTGGCCGAGGACGTCACCGCCCGGTTGACTCAGCCACCGACGGACGTTTCCGCCATGGATGGCTATGCGGTGCGCGGCGCCGACGTGACCGAGGTGCCGGTCACATTGACCCGGGTCGGCGAATCGCAGGCCGGCTGCGGTTTCGAGGGGACCGTTTCAGCCGGCGAGACGGTCCGCATCTTCACCGGCGCGCCGCTTCCGGAGGGCGCCAACACCATCGTCATCCAAGAGGTCACGGAGGCCGATGGCGATCAGGTTTTGATCAAGGAATCGGCGCCGTTTGGCGATTTCGTCCGCCCGGCCGGGCTCGATTTCCGCGCGGGTGAGGTCCTGCTCAAGGCCGGAAAGGTGCTGAGTGCCCGCGACATTGGGCTGTGCGCATCCATGAACGTGCCTTGGCTGACGGTACGCCGCAAACCGCGAGTCGCCATTCTGGCCACCGGCGACGAGGTGGTCATGCCCGGTGATCCGATGGGACCGGACCAGATCATCAGTTCCAACAGCCTGGCCCTGGCCGCTTACGTTGACGTCATGGGTGGCTTGCCGGTCAACTTAGGCATCGCCCGGGACACCATGGAATCGCTTCGCGAGACTTTGGCTGGTGCCAAGGGCGCTGATTTGCTGGTCACCATTGGCGGCGCTTCGGTCGGCGAGTATGACCTCGTACAGAAGGTGATGGGAGAGGAAGGCCTCGAACTTAATTTTTACAAGGTTGCCATGCGCCCGGGAAAACCCCTGATATTCGGGCACCTAGGTGACATCCCGGTCTTGGGTCTACCCGGCAATCCGGTATCCGTTGGGGTCACTTCGGCGCTTTTCCTGCAGGCCACCATGGATGTCATGCTCGGCATCGAGAGAATCGGCCGGGCGCTGGAAACGGCGCGACTGGGCCGCGACTTACCGAAAAACGGACCGCGTCAGGATTACATGCGGGCCCAATTAATCACCGGTGAGGACGGTGAACTGACCGCCCTTCCCTTCGACGGCCAGGACAGCTCGATGATGGCCCGCTTCGCCAAGGCCGACTGCCTTGTCATTCGGGCACCGCACGCCGAACCGGCGAGCGTTGGCCAACGCGTCGAGATACTGCGAATGCGCGGCGGCCGCGCCGGATTTTGACCCGAATTGCTGCCGGCGACGCATCGAAACCGATGCCCGTGACGGGCATCACAGCGGAACTCTCGTGTCTCGGGTAAATTTAAAACGAAAACAGACTTGACGCAAAAAGCGAACCAAAGTAGAACATATGTGAACGTTTTTATTTTGTTCTATATGTTGGGGTCGTGGGTAAGAAATACCTCAAATTCTGTTTACGGCGATACTAGAACACGGTCCGTCATGGGTACGTGACGGCGGACCGAGCGCGGCAAAAATCACAGCGCCACCGGGTAACCGCGCCGGCGTGTGACAAAGGAGGTTATCGGATGTTGACCAAAAAGCAGCACGAACTGTTCGTATTCATCGACGGAAGGTTGCGCGACAGTGGCGTGTCCCCCTCCTTCGACGAGATGAAGGACGCGCTCGACTTGCGGTCGAAATCCGGCATTCACAGATTGATCACGGGGCTGGAGGAACGGGGCTTCATCCGTCGCCTCCCGCATCGGGCGAGGGCCCTCGAAATCCTGCGTATGCCGGAGAATATGGAACCGGCCCGAGGTCCGCGGCCGGATAAAACGGGCTTCTCTCCGAACGTTATCCGTGGTGAGTTCGGAATGGCCGGAACGGCGGTTCAAGGCGATGCCGAGGCGGTCAACCTGCCGCTTTATGGCCGCATTGCCGCCGGCACGCCGATCGAGGCGCTTCGCGATAATTCGAATGCGGTCGAAGTACCGGCCAGTATGCTCGGCGGCGGTGATCACTATGCGCTCGAAGTCGACGGCGACTCAATGATCGAGGCGGGAATCCAGGACGGCGATACGGTTCTCATCCAGCGCGCCGACACGGCCGAGAACGGTACCATCGTCGTCGCTCTCGTCGACGATACGGAGGTGACCTTGAAACGAATTCGTCGAAAAGGCGACTCGATCGCCCTCGAACCCGCCAACGCGGCCTACGAAACCCGGATCTGCGGACCAGACCAAGTCAAGGTCCAAGGGCGCCTGATCGGTCTTTTGCGTAAATACTAGGAGCCGGGCCTAGAGCCCTTCATCGGCGGCCGCACGAACGCGACCAATCCTCTGTTTGCTAGGAACCCATGGTCTGTTTCCCCGGTGCCGTGCCGCGGTATCGATCTCGGGCGGGCCCATGGCGTGAAAGCGAATGGTATGGGCGCCGTGGCGCCATAGGTCGAAACGATGGATAACCACCGGTGCCGGACATGGGTGGCGGATGGCGATCAGGCTGACAACCACATCGGCGGTCCAACAATCCTCCGACAGTGCCTCTTCACGATTGGCGATCGCCACCAGTTGATTGCCATAGGCGGCAAGACAGCCGAAGGCGTCGCATTGCGGCGCATGCGTTGCGCCATTTGAGCCGTTCCTCTCTAGGATCTGTTGAGATTCAGGATTCCCAAACGGGTTGATTTGTGCTTCACCCTACCTTTCGAAGGAGGTTTGAATGACAGCAGAGCGTTTTGTGATCACGGATCATCAATGGGCATTGATGGAGCCG
>Ga0209458_1000325_pt1 | contig 18518 bp, 8 predicted proteins | sample WorMetLIZAISLAND_FD_187411 | JGI IMG/M metagenome (GOLD analysis project Ga0209458, IMG submission 187411) | Marine gutless worms symbiont microbial communities from Max Planck institute for Marine Microbiology, Germany - Inanidrilus manae... ...
ATATCAATTACTGTACGTGTAACAAAGTATAAAATGCTGACTACAACATCATTCATCACATGACTTTCAGCTGTCAATGAGCACATTATAACGTCTAACGTCAAACATGTCACAAATTCACTTTCACTGTCTCAGCAGTGTGTTCAATGGGATCATTTTCACCGGGCGAAATACGCAAATTATAACGTCTCTACGTATTTATTCTACATCAAGAGTAAAGAAAAAAATATATCTATGCAGTTTTATCACATTACTTTTGCAGGAACGCCAACATGAAAAATATTACACTTATCACACACTATAAGTGTACAATTGTCGCAAATGCTTTGGAAAAGAGCTCTTTCAATCATAAGTATTATGTCTAACACTTAAAACGTCACGTGCGCTGTCTCAGCAATGCAGTAATTTTCTCATTTTTAATCATACAAATTACGCTCATTATGCCTTTTTTCGCATACCTTACTTTCACATTGTAACTACTTTTTCTGCAACATCATGCTACTCACGCACTTCAAATGTGCAACGTAACATTATCTATAAAACACTGTAAAGGGACAGTTGCTTCACAATAGCATAACTTCATATACGTCAATCTTTTTACTTGAGGCATACCATCCGCAACCGCCTATCGTATTCAATTGGTATAACTTAAACTCAGAACCACGGCCAACGTCATTATCACTGGCTCGTGCACATTTTTCTTTCTCATTTCTTATATATAGAACATCTTCGGACCCTTGGGCGTAAATTTCAGCACCCAAACCCAATGTCTACGGTAACGCCGCAGCACGTATAGCCTATGTCTGTCATTATTTTTTACACATATGACACAAATTATGCATTTTCTGTCAACGTTACAATGCAGCATTGTCTACTGCGTTAACAGCTTCTTTACTGTCCCTCGTGGCGCTGCTATTCAACGTTACTGGCTGTGAAGCAAGTCTTGAATTTTTCCACCGTAATGGAATCGTGTATCACTGCAGTGACATGAAAACACATGCCACGTATCTCTACTATGCACTGAAATACTGTATTACGCATCAATTATCTGTCACCGAACTCAGCCAACATGATGACTGCATGGACAGACAAGCAGTACACGGAGAACATGGGCATCATCTTCACCAATGCCGTTACGCCGTCGGCGGTAGCCTCGTAAGCCGGCATGGCAGCACTAGCAGCAGCTGCAGCCAGCTCGGCTAGTGCTGGCAGTGGTGTGTACTGAAATACTTCATTACGCATCACTTTTTCAAACAACCGAGGCAGGGTTTATGCTTGTGGCGGAGGCCTACGCTTCGGCTATGACATGATTTGCGGCAGCACATGATGAATTTGTTAAGTGCAGAAGGTGTGGCAGAGGCCAACTGTCAAGTATACACTCAAAAGCAATTGAACACAAAATTACAAGAGAAGTATGACATGCTTGACCAATGCACCTCCACATTATAACCTACTCCCAAGCATCGTACATGCGTCAGCGCGCGACCTCCGGCGAACGCGCCAGAAAGTTACATACATAATCATGTACTCAGCAAACATGCTGTAATGAACGACGTAGACATTTGTCAACTTTTGGGTTCGTATACACTGCTGGAATATCGACAGGATCTCAGCCAGTATTTGTACGAATCGGAAGACCATATAAGGTAAAATTTCAGGACGGACACAGTTTATTACGATCGCGGTCGTCGCGGCCCATTTTTCCCACGGCGCGCGGTACCTTAATATACATTTAGCGACAACGTCTTTTACACGACCGGCACTTGAAACATTTCAATACGCGCGGAAACTTACACGCAAATACAAATACTCTTCAGAAATTACCCTTCAACAGTACTTCTTTACTAATTTACGACTACTGTACGTACAGAATTTGCTGCCATATCTCAGCATCACAAACGCACGGGCGGCGGCAAGCGTCAACCACATGCAGATACACACTGTGACACTGTTGTGCAGAAATGGAAGTCTCTCTACTCATTGTAAAATACAAAGTCTGTATGTACAACTGTAAAGCATTTGCTGTGTACTCGTGTCTGTAAGACTGAGTCTTAAGTCGACAATCATAATTATCACGGATACCGTGATCGCCGTTTTAGTTACATTTTACGAAAATACACGAACGCCTACAGAGTACGTGAGTACGTCAAAACGGCGGAAATTGGGAGTACTTTTAGGTATGGTAATGTACATTCACACTGTTATGCAAACACGGACCTGCCTCGTTCGTATATGCTATGCCCGCGTGTCTTACGGCACTCACGTAGGCCTACGTGCTTTCGTGCTGAACAGTGTAAGTAGCACACAGCCTCCGGATGCATTGCAAAAGATTCTTGATACAGGAGCATTGGCTGCAAGAGCGGGCAATCACTGCAGGGTGAACATGTACGCCTACATGTTCTGCGTTCTTAGTCCTTTGTCTTGTTCGTCCGTCTTCATTCATCATTTGTAAGTTATTGCGCAAGCATCTGTCTGTCTTTCAGTGGTGTCATAATGAATTTGTTGAGATTTTGGATGACGATCCTACACAGTAATGTAATTATGACAATACTCTGTCCACACAGTATAATGCGCCATTTTTCTCCAAGGAAATACACCATCATACTGCACATGATGACTTTTCTCATTATTATTCTTCTTTAACGTAATGGTCTGCGGCGGTTAGCAGGCGCTCGGTCACGTTACCTGCTCGGCTAGTACGCCGCTCGCCGCACACTATGCCCTACGGCCCTTAGCCACAGCCTAGCGTTCAGTCGTGTGAGATTTTCCAAGATGTCTGAAATGTGATTTTTGACGCCTTATCTTTTTTAACACACTGTTCACTTAACAAGAGATATTTTGCCTTGTGTGGCTGCACCACAGGCAATATGCTACTTCACTTGGCAGTGCACGAATTTACGCAATATATTTACGTTTACGCTCATCGCTAGCATGGCCATTCAATTCACATACATGTTCAACTGTAGACGTTTACTACGTTATTACAAGCACAATTTTCAATGATGAAGGGATAAGAATTACACGCATCGCATACATCATTCAATGTACACTGTTCAATGCTACAGCAACACTAGCACGAGTTAAAATAACCTCGCACATCGTAGCATGACATTGCAACCTTGTAAAAATCAATGAAAGCCACTACGTAATTTAAGGCACTAGAATAATGGCACTGTTTCGTATACATTACACGTGTTCGTCACAGTACATCTACTATTCGATCGGCAATCACATACATACACTTCACCGAAAATTGTAGCACCGAAAAATCACTTTTCATCAATACAAAACACCTTACTTATACGCCAAAAAACGTTTATCGCATTAACGGCGTAACACAGCGATAACATGTGACAGTTACTATTCAATTAACCAATGCAGATCAACTACTGCCTAATGTTAAACATACAGTTTGCGGCTACAGCAATACACACGTACTGCATACATGTACATGAAATAACATCGAAAACTGACGTCTACAAGCGCATTTACTAATTGTCCATTCAACGTTAAAACAAACATATCCACAGACACAAACTGTATACGGCCTTCAGTCTCACTGTCCGCTCAACCTAAGGCCACACTGTGAATTACAAACTATTCTCTCAAAACTTGTACTGTGGAACAAGCATGTCAAATACTATAAGTGTACTCAAATTCACACACAAGTCAAACATTAATGTTTTTGTTTGCAACGACATTCCTGACCAAGAATTGCAACAAACAAATGGTTCTTGATTTCAATGCCTACGTGCGCTGAAATGGACATGTAGCCGGACACTTTCCCGTGCCCGTCAGAACTCATTCCAGTGGATTGGATTGGCCGCGTATTCTGACTTGTAAGTCCAGAACATTTCCGAGGAATACGCGTCAACAACATTAGCGCGTCTAGTATTAATGGGCGCCGAAAAAGACCGGGCCTCTCACAGTCATCTGGTCCACAACGCACCTTTTTCGTCGACATCCTTATCACTACATTGTCACTGACTGTGTCTTGCATAGCCTAAACGTCATAGTTATTTGTCACGTAATCTTTTTGTGTGTAATGTGTAACTAAATTTTCACGTACAACTGTCGAAAATTCTACACTTTGTACATATTGCAATATTGATTTGCAATGATATTTTGGGATGATGATAGCCTACCAGTTATTGTACCACTGACACACTCGTCTGGTCCACAACGCACCGTTTTGTCTGCCCCCCTTCTGGGTCCATTGTGAGTCACTGTATCTTGCATAAAGCTCATACTTATCTCTCACGTAATCTATCTATATGTAATGTGCATGTAAATGTTCACGTCCAACTGTGAAAATTACTACACTGTGTACATTCTGTAGTACTGCTTTGCAAGGATATTTTTGGACGAAGATCACCTGCCAGTTATTGTACCATAATTTATTCAGCGTGACTACTGTTTTTCTTCCCTCATTAATATTACTAGTATCTAGACATAAAACGTGTGCGTAAAAATGTCTCTACAAATCGTTCGCCACTCACACATATGGAACTCTGGTTAAATTACAGCAAATAGCACCGAAACATCACAATTACTCTGTTCGTAACAACTTACATCAACGCAAAACTACGATTGTCGCACTAACGGCGTCATAAAACAATAACACAGACCGTATGTTGAGAACAAATTACACTGACTATTCAATTAACCATTGCAGATCAACTACTGTATAACATACAAAAAAAGACTCAGCGGCTAAAACAAGTAAGATAAAACGCTTACATTGGAAAATGAAACAGCAAACAGTTACGCGCCCGAACGCATTCAGTTGTCGGCCATTCAACATCACCATTAGGCGTAACATTTACCCACATGCGAGCTCTCCATGGCCTGTAGTGTTCTCTCATAAGTACAAAACAGAAATAATCAACGCGCCACCGTCAACTACAACATTACACTAGTAACAGCACGTTCACTCTCAAACTCAGCAAGTCAAATATAACGCATACTTTGGAACCAAAAAAAACATCCAACAGTTACGCCTCCGAACGCAATAAGTTATCGGCCATTTACCGTGTCCAGTAACACTTCGTGACATATAACCTCTCCGTTCTCTTCATGGAAAAGTACGCCAATGTTGCCGTCCGGCATTGAGTAAATTACAGGGTCATCGTCATCGTCGTCCCAGTCTTGACCCACTTGCAAGCGATACGCCGTCATTGCACCTGCCGCAGCACTCGCAGAACTGTCATAGTCAACACTCACAGTTGTGTCCGAATTGCGCGTTTCATAGTCCGTCGCAAAATCAGCAGCATTTGGCGTCAAACTGTCGTCACCTTCGTCTGTAAAACAAGTATCCCTACAGCGTGTCTCTAGAGCCCAATTACGGGCACTGCTCAAAATGGACAATATGTTCTTATCAGCCGTCGCTTCATTGCCGGGAATTCGGCCGCCTTCCAAATAGAACGTACTCTCATATTGCATTATCTCGTCCGCCGCATCGCGTCTCACAGCCGCTGCAACATAGACCATGGCCAGTACGTTGGCGCGTTCATCTGCACTGAAACCGCGCTGCCATTGAATTCTAAAATCTTGCTCCAACGACGACACCAAATCCTTAAGATTTAACCCACGTATTCTACTTTTGTTGATAACTTTCGACAACGCGAGGCCGGATGGAAGACCGAAATTTACCAGTTTCGCACGCGGATCCGCCTGCACTCTAACGCTTCTCGTCTGCACGTCAACCTGCACCGTTTGCGTACGCGTAGGCCTAGCCACTTGTGTCCTTGTCGTCTGCGTATACCTTGACCTCAGTGTACGTCGCGATTTCCCACACTTGCACTTATCTGCTTCCCTTTCTAAACGCTGCGGTTTCGCTGCAACGTCATCCGTGCGACTTAACAGTTCGGTCTCTGCACACGATTTCGCATTCACAGCCACATCTTCTGAGCTGCTGATTGCCGACGACTGCTGCGACTTATCGTCCAATATCGACGCTCGTACGTCTGCGTGCATTCCTGAATCCTGATTCAAATCTGCGCCTGCACTGCACTTCGTCTCATATTTATGCAATTCGCCCATTTCAGCTAACACACTAAGTTTCTCGTTAACAGAGAAATCTAGCGATCGCTTAACACCGGCCGCCATTTGCTTTATTTGGTCGGGTGTATACTGTACGGAAATGCTCTTGTTTACACACGCGACAACGTCCGACGACACTGCACGTTCCCCGGAAGTTAACATTTCCTTCGCGTTAACGTCATCTGTCGGGGATTTCGACATTGCAGTATTCAGAAACTCGTCAACGTCCACGATACCGGCTACGGCGTCGCCAGCCACGTCAAGCACAGCGTCGTTATTCGTACATATCTTACGAATGTCATCGAAGACGTTACGGACGTCAGTGCCACTAAGAACAGTCAACGGCGTATCACACTGAACAGTAAGTGGCGTCATTGAATCCGCATAACAATCACTTAACCCCGTCAACATTTCGGTTCCGCTCAAATACGGTGGTCCCATCTCTTGCTGCAGCAACGTGTTCGTCTCGTCAGTCATTGCTGACGGCATGCACGCTACTATGTACGCCAAATGTTGCGGTACAGCACTATCATCACCTACAAGTTCACATACGTCATCAAACTGTCCATCTTCTGGGTACTCAGTCGTGAAAACAAATTGTGTTGACCTTTCCGTGACACCCCCAATACTTATTGGCTCCTTACACACACTTGTCATCATAACGTCCGTAACAGGAACTCTGCAATTGACCACATTTCCATTGTGGTCATTTTTCACGTCTGAATTCGCAGGATTTAAAATTTTCCCGCGCAAAAGCTTATCAATTCCCTCTGGCGCATTTTTGGAACTACGTCTTTCTACGCACTCAGTCAACGTACGTGGGAAATTATTGCCGTCAACTACATGTACGTCACTGTCGGTAGCCATTCGCTTTCGCCCACGTACGTCGTGCGTTCTTTCGCCGCCATCTTTGGGACGCGTACGTGCACATGATTCATTAGCACCAACATACACAGAATTGTTGTCACCCGTAAATACGCCGCTGCAGTTTTCAGCGGATACAACCAGCGACGCCGACGACATATGAGAACACGAAACCTCATGGGACGAGCATGCACTTTTAGGCTCGTCGCGACATGGCACACTACAAACACTATCGGGCGATGACGAACGCGCCTCGTTACTTTGCGGCACTTCACGCGTACAATGAAATTCATGACAGCCACTTCCGGGCGAAACGGGTCGTGCACCAAAATCTGAACTGTGCGTAACAGGAGCCTTGTCCACAGACATAGGCCTACCTGTGTCTGTATTGTCATTATCATTCGGCAACTGCGTGTCAGTGTACCGTCCACATACAGCAGCGGTTCCCGAATTTTCAGGTGCATTCACATAACCCCTACGCCCGCCCATGCCATATGCCAAATTACCACCGCGACGAGGTAAATCTCCCGACATTCCACCGCGGAACAACCTCCTACGGCCACGAAAGGCGGGACGTCCCCTGGAAATGGAACTCGACGTGCTCTTACGCGACTCCTGGGAACGCTTGTATGTGCCGTACGCTCTGTCCAGTTCCTCCTGAGAACCAAACGACACAAGCACCCCCTTATGCTGATCATAGTCTTGGTAATGCTTTAAAACCGCATGGCGTTTGACACAACGATAATCAGAATAATGACGCGTACATGCAGGACAATGAAAACCATCAGAATTACGTGCCGCATGCATTGAACGTGAACGACGCTGTTCGAACGTAGGTGCGAAGGTGGGAGTGTCCGGAAACGGATAAGCTCCGGGTGCAGCGGCGTATGGACGACAGTCACGCTCGGCAGACGACGACATGTGCAGAGGTGCTGTTCTCGGCGAGACGTAAGCTGCGTCGTCGTGATGTCGGTGCTGTTTCGTACGACTTCTTCCACGTTGTGAGCCGTCAACGTCGCCGAAACGTGGTCTGTTATCGGAGCTTGGCTGCCTGTTAACAAATGAACAACTCACCATGTCATTCACGCACAGAAACATAAACATACGTTCGGTTGGTTCGACTTTAGTACCTCATTTTTCTACTGTAACATTTCTGATGGTTCAATTTTCCGTACGTAACGTATTTTTCTGCCTTGCGAGCGGTGCGGTATTTCGTGACGCGGTGCACGTAATCGTAGAGAAATAATACTCTGTCACTGCAATTAACTACCATACACCTTTCACCTTCAACATGGCAATGGCACCATCCGCGGCCTCATTCGTTATTTAAAGGGCACTGCTATAGAAGGCGCATCACGATTCACGAGGTTATCTTCGCCATAGCACAGCTTTGTTCGTAAAGATATTAACTGCGTTCGTCTTCGGTATGAAAGTTATTCAGTCAAGTAGGGCGGGCAATATGCTCACGTGTCCCACGTGGGTAAGTGTCTTCTTCTTATTTTCTACTCATAACCACTGTCGTGGTTACTCCAAAAATTGCATCAGAAGTCGCAAAAAATTCTGAAACACTTGTTCCTTAAATGTCTATTTATGACATTGCTTCATTTCTTTATGTCGGTGTCTTCAGCAAAGTGCAAACAGCTGCAGCAATGCAAGCCTTGGGAGCAGCTCGTCTGCGCTGTCCCTGGCACCTTTGACAGTATTAAACAGTACAAATGGCAACGACACAAGACCTCTGGCCAGTGTCTCTACTTAGTACAGCAGAACTCACGCGAACTAATAGAGCACTTTACATTCTTATTCGGCATGTGGCAGCAACGTACAAGACATGTCCACGGTGGAGTGACACGGTGACTGAATGACTACTGCAGTGCGTCCTATCATTGTACTGTCCAGCGCCGCTGTTCGCGGTGTCATTGCGGCGCTAGTAGCGCCGCGTAGTGAATGAAAATTTATAATGCACGGCACTGCGTGCGTTAAAGTGTTTTACATCAAAATCATACTTTATCTTACAAATATCAGCAAATCATTACAAGGCTACAATTTTGCGCTGCTTCTGTCGACCAAGGATGGAAATATGCCTGTGGTTTGTGATCATAGAATTATTATTGGACACACCCGCAAAAAAATTGGGACGAAAATACGAATGGTTGTAAATTTCACAGAAGCAATACGATGAACGGACTCCAAATGAATTGAGCATTGTTCGTCGTTTGCACTTGCACTTGTGAATAATCTTTGGACTGGGCCCTCCCGGGGGGCCCGGACCCCGAAATTGGGGTCCAAAATTTTGAAGAAGAAAAATACAAATACATGTAACCGACCAAAAGGCTGCGGTCCATTCGCAAACGTGTAATCTATTTCACTTGAAAGAAACCTTCACTTGTTCGCCACTCCCCAAAAAACTACGAATTGGACTGTTGGACCAAATTCGGCGGCTCTCCCAAAACTTCCGACAACGTTTACGCCCATGTATACGCACCGCGCGCAACGCAAAAAAAAGAAACACCGCACCGCACCTTACACGAATGTACGCATTTCCACTTGAGACACAATACTGTACCAGTGAAACGAACAGTAATACACAAAGAAATAACTCAATTGTGAGCATGGAAATGGGAAGGACTTGTAGCAAACGTTACTGACCTAGACCCTTGTAAATATAGCACAAATGCGTCCACATTGTCTTACATTACCTTGCGGACAATAACCCATTGTTTTCCGTTAATTCAAAGCTTTAAGCTTGGATCAGCAGACCGGAATTACGTATATGACACGTGCAACTTGGGCATGGCTGTCACTGGTGACAAACAGACGACCATCAAACTGTAGTTAACCTGCAGTATCTGAGGCATTCGGTTACATATGACATAACTGACAACTTTTTGGCAACAAATCTACGCACACTGAATGCAATTTATGCACACTGTATTCTGACGACATTTTGTGACTGCACAGCCGGTTGGTTTGACGGCCCAGTTCTTCTAGAGGCGAAGCCGTAGTTGAGGCTCTGCTGGCCAAATCCCCACCTCCAGGAGAAGCACACGGTATAACAAGTGGCCTTTTAATTTTATATACATGCAGCCACATACATCCATTCATTATGAAACAATTACAGCCAAAACAGTATACACAATGTAAGTGCAAAATATCCAACTTTAGGAAAGTTGGAATGCACAGTTTGCATTTTTGACCGCACAAATTACTTGGACTGCCCGCGTATAATAGGGCCTTATTTTAAAACAGGTGCGCATATGTTACGTGCAATCCTACCTTATTTGGTGCAATTGTCGGCGTCCGTCGTTGAAGTTCGGCCATTGCACTCCTGTACGCTGGTCATGCCAAGTCATGCCCGTTCCATGTCTGCCGAAACCCGCGCGGTGATCGTCGGCATTCTGTGCGCACACTCCGCCTGTTCCTTGCACAGCAACACAATGCCACTTAGACTTCGGCGTTTACAGCCTTTCAAGGCAACGCTTGCATATGCACAATGCCGTACAATAAATGTCACCGTAATCAGGGTGTCTACAAATGTAACGTAACAAATGTACACGAAATTCCCATGAAATTCCACGACGTATTTACAGACAAATCACGGACTTCTTTGCTCAATGTCAAATGACAGATCATCAACAATAAACCGTAACCGATGTCAAGACAATGAAAAGCTCTGGTCTGATGACCAGAAAGCGCATTACAGTTTCAATTCTTTACATAACAATAATTAACAGAGGAAAGATGACTTGCGGGAGATTTCCAGCATTTAACGAGTTTCTTTACACCCTGAGACCGTACGCAACCACGTCCCAACGTATCGAACGTCAGAATACAAGCAGTGGCAACAGTTAATGGTCCTTTACTTCGCAATTTAACCATCAATCGGTAATGAATATTGCCTTACATCAGGAGCAATACTGAGGCACAAATGAGGTAATCTCGCAACGTTCCTACGGCTCAATTGCCACACGATTGTGCCTGAATTCGTGTCCCAAAAAAGGCAACGTGTAACCGAACTTAAGGCCAGAATTGCAATAGGCATTTTTCGCTCACCTGATGAATAAGCTTCGTAGCTACGGTCTTCCAGCGACATTGGTTGATGAAGATGATCGTTCCTACGCTGTCGCCAAGTGTCGCCATCACCTCCTGCAGGCGCTGTACCTGACCGGTACGGACGTGCACGTGCGGCGTTGGTCGGTGCTGAGAACTCCGGTCGCATATTTCTGCCGAAATAGTCGAAATCGTCACCACCGCTGGCAAGACGGAAGCTTCTTCTACGTGTATTGTACGACGAACTCATGTCCTATCGTCGTGTTAAATAATTAACGAAGTTATCTTCAGTTAAAGTACCGGTACATGAACTGTACCGGTAACGGTACCGGTACAAACACGCTGCAGACAACCTCTCTCATCAACGTTCCACGGCTGAATGACGATTGACTGTCACAGAATCGCAGCAGCGCGTCCTCAGCTGAGCCGCGCAGCACGGCGTCGCCTAGGCAGCGATTCCATTCTGCCAATGCGAGGGGGTGTCAGGTATATTTATTGCAATGTCTTACGCACTCTATCACAGTATTGTTCTTCTTGTCAAAGGTACATTGTCATTAGTTAAATCGTACAGTTTTTTAATTCCACTGAACGCCTCGCAATCCTTTTGGGGCAATTCATTCACTACTTTCCTGAACCTTCTACATTACGGGCAGTAATTCTGCTAATGGGTCATTCCAACCAGCTGACTGTGCACTATTGTTCCACAGCTGCGCCAGCCGGCGGAACATGGGAAAATGACGTGTGTGAATTTCCGGCAACTGCTTACTTAAGCCACAGTCAACACATATCACCAACAAATGCACCATTATTTCTCCCGTCTGCCTTCCTGTCGGCATGCATTTAATTCATTCTGACTAATAACGCTGTGAAACTCTTTGTACTCGTGCTTGCAAAGTGTATATTATTTTCCTATGCTGAATTCCGTCGTCAAACGTAACTAGTAAGTTTTATAAGGGCGACAGCATATTGCATATACGGCGTATATGCTACGGCCCTTCTGTCTGTCTGTCTGTCTGTCCGCCTTTCCGTGTTTGCGTATGTCCCACGGGTGCATGAGCCTAAACTGTTGCAGGTATAATCACGCAAATTTGAACATACACTAGCCCCATCCCATTATTTTTCGGGCGCCGTATTTTGACAGACGAAAATGGAACGGGTTTGCCCCACGGCGCGTTCGTGAAACTAGTGCTGCTTCGGTAACAGCAAACATTTTATACCTTTAAGCGTCAACATGTCCATCACGGTAGTAGATAGGGATGAAGATAATACTGATGACTAATAGGAAGTCGCACATGGGCTGTCTATTGCCAAGAAGATATATGTCTTCGGGCGACGTGGAAGTGCACAAATTTGGAATTATGTAGGAATTTTTCAGTATCTCGCGTGTTTTGGGGGATACAACACGGAAAATGGTTGTGTGCCAGATGGCGTTTCAAGCGTTTGACTGAGACCGTAATGCACAATATCTGTGCTATCGCAAAGACGACCGCGCGATGCGCCGTTGAAAGTAAACAAACATGCTACAGTGCCACACCTCCACCTAAGATCCCGGGACTCGGTTGAAGCAATTCAACTGGACATATGGACATAGGTGTTGAATGAACGGCTCTCTCGGTGGCCGTAGAGGCGAAACCGGAAGTATAAATATGGCGGCGACCAAGAAAATCGACAGAACGTTGATGAATTCCTATCGGCCCTCCGTATCAACTGTTCCTTTATCTTACCACGTTTCATAGATATTGCCACTTTTTGTACTCCAGCACACCACTTTTTCCCAACCCTACCCCTAGTCACCCAGAAATTTCTCCATGTTCCCCTGGAAGTAGGTGGATGACCTTTTGGCCATGAAGAGCGAAGATGTTGAGGTAGTTGTTCGTGCAATTAGTTTCCAAGATTTTCCACGTATGTGGTCATGATCCACCAACGTTAAAGACAGACAGACAGACATGCAAAATGCCCAATAGGCAACTTGCAAGGGGCTGCATGGCGGCAATATTTTAGGAAAGAGCCACAGTTCAATGTCCAAAAAAGACTGACGTTCGTTCACATTACATTGACGGTTGTTTTATCATCGACGAGCGACGCACTGTTCTCAAAGTAGATACATTAATAATCCTTCGTAATTCCACATGTACATAATTACGTTACATAATGCTACACAATGTCACCTTTTTATCGTGGACAGTTTGCAGTTAGGCCTGTCCAAACGTGGAAATTAATGTTAACTGTAAGGTGCATTTCCATTTCGTGCTTACGTGTATAACTTCGAACACGTGTTTATCGTGTTTTTTTATACTTACATTGTTATATGCGACATACTGTCCTTATGTTGATAATTTTTGCACACGTTGCAATTAATTTCTGGAGGATTTTCTGCGACCTTGTAACTTCTAACGTCTAATTGGGAATAGTTGAGAACACAACTGCGGGAATTCACTGAAACTGAAATGGCAACAGTGTACTGTATTGGCGGCCATACTTTTCAGTGATTTCATGTGTGTATTGTGTTGCTGTTTTTTTAGTAAATTCTCCAGATACGTATGTAATTGTTAAGTATTTGTTACGGACAATATTGACGGCAAAGGACAGCGCATACGTTACTTCATATTTCGACGTTTTATATTCTACGCGCAGGAATAATGGACGGCATCTTTCTACGATGAAACCGGTACGTACCGTTTTGTACCGGTTTTTCACGGCGTGACTTACTTTCAATCACGTTTGAATTTCAAATGACAGTGTAAATTACAATTCAGAATGCCAAGCACAGCAATGCAGTTACGTTTACAAATTATCACCGTGGTCTCTTTTCACAGACTTCGCCTGCATCGAAAGCGATAACAGTACCGGTATCGGTACCGGCAACTTAGTGCGACCTTGGCGAGACCACAGTAACGAATGATGTACGGAAGACATTTAACGTAATGCAATAAGAAGATACTGTAGAATATTACGTGAAAAATATTGGTTACGGCTGCAGCAATTCGCCACGAAAGCGCTGTGTGTGAACAAAGCCATATTAGGAATAAATTCGCCGAAAGTATGCCTTTGCCCCACAACACGTTGATATTTCGCACGCATGTGAATAAGGTAAGTTAAAATAACTCCCGTTTTCAGTAGTAGTTGTTCAGTATTTACGGTATATGACTGTGTCCTTGTTTGTTGACTTCTGTATTCTGTAAGTTATTTTTGTATTTACAGGTGTACGCTCGTCGTCAGCGTATGCAGTAACTGGCTGTAAAACTTCATAAACCTCCTTCCAGTGTAGTTGTGCAGACGCTGCTTGAAGTTGCAGAATCTTAGGTAAGTTTGCATGTTGTGCTTCACATATGACGAATAATATTTTGCATTTTTTATTCTCCTACCGGCTAACCCGTGTTTTCCGGTACCACTGTACCAGTTCCACCGAGCCCTAAAAAGGTTGTGTGTTGTGTGTGTAACGATCTCATATACACTGTACAGAAGGGTGGAAAATATGTCTTCAGTGAAGGGGGGGGGCATGGCGAGCTATAGCGAGTGTGAAAAATGGGAAAAGTGAAAGCTGTGATGGCAGTGTCCAGCGCCGCTGTGCGCAGTATGACGTACGTGCTGGTGGCGCCGCGTAGTGAATGGGAAATTTAATGTAATGGAAAGCGTGCCACAGTGTGTCTGAAGTATAGATTTGACATCTTGGGCCAAATGTAGGTCGGAAATTAACGTTCATTAATTGTGCCAAAGTACTGTAAACGGCGGTGTGCTATGTGGGACAGTCATGCAATAGGCAGACGTCGATCAGTTAGGCTTGTCTGTACATCTGAGAACATCTACTTTTCGCACTCAGCACGTCGATGAAAAGACATGCAGCCGTGAGGTCGGCTGCTACTGCAAATATCTGTCACTCGAAACTGACGTTACATTTTTGACCACCGGCGACATGTCGTCGGTGTAAGAATTCGATATAAATTAATAATTGATAGTAGTGAACACTTAGGCACATTGATTTGAAAACTGCAAAGCAGCCATAAATGTGCGAAGACAGGCCGAAATGGGAAAGGTTCAATTACGTGCTAATGAACCATGTTGTTGTATTGACAGGTTTCATGGTCGTCGGGAATTTCTGATAACGGTTGACAACTACAGACATAGTTCCACATGTAAGATTTTCGCGGTGACTTATGTGTAATTCTACTGCCGTTCCCTAACATTGCATGTTGGGTACGCTTTCAAGTGATATTTCACATATTAGCGTTACACCGTTAATTCAATTTAAAACCGTCAATTTGTAGAGCAGTGCCTGATACCTTACAATTGACTATGTGCCGGAGGCCCTGCAAATTTGATTTTCCGTCCAAAAGCCGCACATTCAGACGGTCTAGTGATACAATTCGTCAGTGTCAATCAATTATTAGCCGCGTCGCTATACAGTCAACAGACAGTTGTCGGCTATTGGTACAGGCTTGTCGAATAGCCTATATGTAGGTCTGTCTGTCCGCTGCATGAATGGTGGAAAAACGAAAGACTGAATATGGATGACTTTCGGGATGGCGAGTGTGGTCGGTTGACGGACTGGTCTATTAGATGGGTTGACATAGTCGCAGGGAAATGGCGTTTCTGCGGATAAATGTGGGGCTTTATTGGAAACCAAATATGACTTTGTGGCGTGGCTATTTCGAGATATTGCTGCCAAAAGTTCAAAAAATCACTGCTTTGCCCTACCCCAGCCCCCTTTGAGGTCCCCGCTCGGGGGGACCCCATAATAGTTTCGCGATGAAACTTACCCCCGACAAACAGGAGGGATGGGGCTACTGTATGGTGAAAATTGCATGATCCTACCTTCAACCGTTTTTGACTGATCCACCCGTGTGACAGACGGACGGACAGATAGACAGACGGAAGGAATTGTCATGGCATATAGAAATCAATGAGTAGACATAAGATTACACAGAGTTTGAGAAATTGTTAGTGTATGATAACATGTGTGCAATGACCTAAGGAGAGCTAGAAAATGTGTGTATTCTGGCCAGCATTGTTGTACATAAGAGAAAGTTAGACAGTAGTAAGGTAATGTATTTCGAATTGTTGGCGAAATGATGATAACCATGAATAGGAAAGGTGCCGTATTGAGGTGCGAAGTGGTTATAGAAATAAATGAGTCAAAATTATATTACATAGAGGTTGAAAACTAGTAATCTCGAAAATCGACTCGATAAAATTTGTCCACCTAAAGGTTCGAAACTTGATAATTTGGAGACATAATTGAAAAAAGCGACGTCGCCCGCAGCCGGTGAGAGTTAACAATGGTGCATTTATGCGGGTGAGTGTATGACGAAATGTTGGCAATGGCAGGAGAAAGACAGTAGTAGCAGATGACGTACAAAAAGGTTGAAAAATGCGGAGAGTGGCGTTTTTTATGTACAGGAAACGAAGTTGTACAAATAAGTAATAATATGTAGTTGAAAATATGGCCAAAATGAACATAAACATTGATGTAAAACGTTAATTTGCATTTCTTTCCTTTACGTGGATTGAATCATGACATAACAGGCAAGAACAGTATAAAATTGCGACAAAGTTACTGCAAATTTCCACACGCTAACAGTTCGCAATAGCAGCAAGTAATAGCCATACAGTTGCCCAAAAAAGCGTGCAATACAGTGATGCAAGCGATACAACAACACTGCCATTTCACTGCTTTAGTGTACAAGTTTTGTGAACATAAGAAAAATGTGTGTACAGTGTATTAAACAAAGTTCTACGGCGAGTGTGTACGTTACACACTGAACACTACAACACATGCTGCTGTGAAACTACTGCTGTTGACAGCGAAGTGCAGTCGGCGTCGCTGTGCGTCTACATACAGTACGCCATTTGAAGTGATCACGTGACACAAATTGGCGTACGTACTGTAAGGTAGGTGAAAATTACGTCACTGGATAATGAATCGTAACATACGAAGGCATTGAAATGTCCGGATGTATTACCATGAACTGAGTTTATTGCTCCACATGAAATACGTTGTAATTTTTCGACTTAAAAAGCAGACGACTGTGCCGTTATTGAATGGACTAATGTAACGCAAATAATTGTACAATTGAGGTTTATTCTTCTGTTACAAATTTGGACCCCAAAAGGGGTCCGGGCCCTCCGGAGAAGGTCCTCCAAAGATTATGACCACTGAAGAACACGTGACACAAACTGACAATAAATCGTCGAATCAAAGCTCATTTCATTGTGAGCAATAAATTGACAAAAGTCAGTTCATGTTAATGTTGTAGGAATTTTTTCCCAATTCGTATTTTCGCTTGCATTTTTTTGAGGGTGTTTTCGGTGCTTAGTACATAAGAGGCTTTTACGCAATCGAATTAAAAAAAGATAACCGCAGTAACTGTGCGAAGTTGCTGCCGTGTAATCGATTGCGTACATTTGAAGGAAAAGGTCAAATTTTGATTTAATATCCATTGAATGAATTCTATTTCCCATTCACTACGCGGCGCCACTAGCTGGTCAATGAAACCACCTGCAGCAGCGCTGGCGAATGTGCTGACATGGCGCACTGCTGTAAAATTGAGAGGCGAACGTTCAGCATCAGTATACGGAACACGGAGCAATGTGGGACTGAAGTGAATGCTAGCAATGGAGTGGAATTGACAGATGGGCTGTAAATGACAGAAAACACATGCATGGGCTACCTGCTTTCGATGCAATAGGGAATGTGGAATGAATTTTGTCAAATTTGTCCATTCAAAACTGTAAACATACTGAAAAATATTTGTGAAGAACCCCCCGTTTGAAGCTTGGGTGTTGAAATTGAACAATAAAGATGCAAACGCTGTCTACATTTCCTGAACGTCCAGCGTTGGCATTTCACTACGCGCGACAGCTTAACGCGATGAAGGCAGGTTGCGCGCCCCTTCATTAGGTCGTACACTGTTATTAGTGCGTCGCTCGCTCTCACAATAGGTCAGCATAGGATTGTTGGTAGACAAGACAACATTAGTGAACCCAATCCGTCCGCACATGTGAATTGTGGCAAAACGGTTAATGTAATGCTCTTTCGGGTTGTTACTGGCGTGTGGCTCGGTATGGTTGTTTTTCATTTTCAAAGGCGGTACTACAAAGGTAATGGGCCAGAACGGAGATTTTATTGTGAAAATGTTACTACTGTACGTTGTTATTAATTCGCAAGTCCTGTTATAGGCATATGAGCGACGCACTGTTGTCGTAAAATTTTGAGTACAATTTTCCGTATACAATGCGTTAATGCAGGGTTTTATCTACACCCCCCTTGTGGGTTGTTAATCCCCCCTCACATTTGAAGAGACCCCCCCCCGGCTACACACTGCCAGCACCCCCTCTAGCAGGGTCACCATGTAATCATTGGTATAACTTGTACATTATGAAACGCACAATCATATCACTGAAGACTAAATCTGAGACCATAATGAGAATTCATAATCTTCAGTCACTTTCGAGGTCTCAAGTTGCAACAAATGTCGAATTTTTACCACCCCGGACTCCGCTGAGGAGCTTACAGCACTCCCCCACATACCATAGCTGGTGGGGAGTGGGCTCGCTGTTCCCCTCCG